>Ga0209208_10002681_pt1 | contig 25550 bp, 26 predicted proteins | sample S1TSphfallax_3_FD_187694 | JGI IMG/M metagenome (GOLD analysis project Ga0209208, IMG submission 187694) | Host-associated microbial communities from peat moss isolated from Minnesota, USA - S1T2_Fd - Sphagnum fallax MG (SPAdes) (version 2) | ecosystem: Host-associated > Plants > Peat moss >...
GGTCAACTGTCGTAAGAAAATAGTCCACAGTGCTAAAACCTTTATTGGATAGGCATGTGTACTCCCCTGATATGTCTCCTGGTGTGCGGCCATTGAGGATGAATAGCCCAGTGGTTCTGCACAGATCCAGGAACTCACGATGCCAGCCAGCCCTAACAGTGTCACGATTTTGGCGTTCCAGCATATTGTTGGGCAGGGTGTCCTCAATGGCCTGTGGCACCAGCAGCACCTCTACTAGTTGACTGCAGTCAATAAAGTCAATGTTTGTGCCTGTCCTTGCATTGAAATCCCCAGCAAGAAGCACACCACCTAAGTTCATGGCTTCTCCAATCTCTTGGCATATGTGTTCAAACAACCTGTTGTCCGCATATGGCGAGCCTTGTGGAGCAGCATATACTATGCACAAGAACAAAGGCCTTTGGAAAGCAGCCCAAGCGCAGCCAAATCCTAGTCCCATCCTTTGCAGTCTTCCAAACAATAGTATTATTTGCCCATGTTTCCCTAACAAATACGGCAATGCCTCCACTGTGTTTTCCAACAACACCCTGTGAAGCCATAGGCCTGGCAACATCAAAACATGAGGTCCTTTACATGTAGGGTAAAGCCCCAGGGGGGGGCTAGATTTACCCGAATAAGGGCCCTCATGTGGAGCTGAGGGTGATTCGGTAACCCTCGAGGATGTCACACGGCATAACATAACATAAAAATGGTAGCAGTTTTTTTCATTAAAAAATTCCTTGGATACCCAACAGGTAGCCACCAAATATAATGGGAGAAAAAATTGGCGACATGCTTTACAAAAAAATGTTAAGCCTGTGGAGGTGGGCATAAAGCTGTCACATTATTACAGTCAGTGAGGTGCTGTCATAATACACTAACAAAAACTTGCCATGTTTTTACACCAAAGGGATATGCCCCGCTACTTAAGGGCTGCCCACATCTGGTGGTAGTGATGGTGTTCAAGGACAATGTTTTATGGTGATAAAACAAGTATGGCAGTCCACACTTGTAATGTTAGCTAACAATGAATCCTATGTGGCAAGTGACATGGCATTAGTGTTAACTTAATGTTCGCACCCAATGTTTACTAACAATTAATTTTTTAAATATGTACATTTTAGGCATCATTTTTGGTGTTACGAAAAGTTTCAAAAAAGGAGAGTTTAACTCAATGTCAGCACTTTTTTTTTCTTTCATTTTTCATCCCACTCTTTTTTTCTTTTGTTTCATTCATTTTTGCCTCTCTCCTTGTGTACAAGTCTTTTCGCTTATTCCTATTTTTTTTTCATTTTTGTTTTTTTCTTCTTGCATCCAAGTTTTTCCGCTCATTCTTTACTTCTTTTTTTCTTGTGTCCAATTTCTACTATAAATCCATGTCTACAATCTTTTATCACAAATTTAATGTCCAAAGTAATTCAAAAAAAAATCTACTAAAACTTTCAAGAATAGTCTCTATTGAAAGTTTCAAGAAATGTTCTATTTTTATTTTAATGCAAATTTGTATCTCTTGTGTTGTGAAAATTCAATGTCGAAGGCAGTTCCAAGAAAAATATTATCTTTACTACAAGTTTGAAATCTATATCCTACATTCAATTCCAAAGTTCCAACCTAACTATATACAGATAGTAGCAAGTGCAAGTATTTAGACTATGGTCAAGATGCAATCCTCTAACAATGGCAAATAAAGTGGCTTCAAGAGCCTCCAATGAGTAGCATCACCAACAATCGACTTGCCACCTTTTGATGATGAATAAAATAACTTCAACTAACCTCACCCAATGCCAACTACAATACCAACAAATAGTTTTGCAAATGTTGTTCTAACATGTACTATTGAACTCCTCGTTCCATTTTTATTTTATTTTTGTATCCATCCTTGAAAAACAAGAACAAACCACATCAATATTATGAAATATGTGATGAATATTAAATTTCATGAACCCATACATAATTTCAAATTGAAATGCATTGGGAGTGTTGTAGAAAATTTGTATTGAATTGCACATATTATAAACCTTTGTGATGACATCACAAGAACATCAAGAACAAAGGCAAACAAAAAGTTATTGTAGATTCAAATTCTATATAAATCAAATTTAAAAAACCAAAACAACCAAATTTAAAAAATTTAAAAATCTTAACACTAATCAAAGCAAAGAAAGTTGAGCATGAGGCAAGCTTGGGTGTGTTTGATTCAATAGATAGCATGGAAACATCAATCACCAAATGGAAGTGCATTTCAGCAATTGTAATGGGTAATGGTCATTCTGAACATTTTCGTAGCAGAATGGCCTATAAGGATAAATGGGGGTCTTTGTATGGAGACTACAAAAACATCAATGATTACAAAACCATTACATGTCCACACAAAAAAAACTTGCACAAGGATTGTTTGGGAATTTCAACAAATCATATTTTGACTTCATACATGATTTCATGCATAACAAACCATGCTTTAATCCTCCGCATTCACAAGACTTAGTGGATCTAGAAGATGATGTGTATCATACACAACCTTACCCATAATGCTCTTCACCACATGATGACCTTAGCTTTTATGAAGAAAGAAAAAAGTGTGAAAATGCCATTGAAAGAGTTACATTTCCCCTCCCTTCTAATCTTGATCCCATCCTACATTATGCAAAAGCATTTCAAGAATGGTATAGTTGAGCAATGCCATCAATCTTCAAACTCTTAGTAAGAATACACCAATTTAAATTTTATTGCCCCCCCAAGTTGATAAAATGTACCCCATCACCAACTAGTATGCATAACAACTCAACATTCTAACCTACATCATGCACTCCAAACGTAGATACAAGGCAAACAACAACAAACCCATTCTAGGACAAATTATGCAACCATTTCAAGTTCCAAAAAAATAAAGTTCGACTATTCCCTTACCATGTACTAGGACAACAAATACCATGAAACCAAATGGTGTAAATATTATTACTGGGCAACCTCAACATCATCATGTTGGGAGCACAAGAGTGAAAAAGAAGTCTTCTTTAGTTCACAAAAATCTCGTTGAAGCAACTAAAAAAAGGAATGTGGCATTGGTTGAATCAATCAATTATATCCATGAGGTGAACCTGCAGATTAAGGAAAAATAAACATGGGCACAAAAAAATCCAAAAACAACTAAAATACTTCAAGGTCCAAGACATGGAAATGAATTGAACACAATAAGGAATTGTATAAGCAATAACCAACCTTACTATAATCATGGGGTTGGCAGTCAAAGAAACCTGAATAATGCACCATCAACATTTACACGAGGTGATGTACATCAAAATTTGACACTAAACACTAATACCAATGCACGACATGATTGATGACTCAGTTTTAATTCCCATATTCACATGAAGGATGTTATTATTTAGTACATATATAAGATTGGATATATCTGGTTTTTCCCAATTCAATTTTTTTCATGTTCACATAGAAAAAGGTTGTATGAAGTTTGACAAGGATTTCAATTGAAAGGATGATAAAGGCATGATAATATTATATATAGGATTGAATACATGTTTGAAGTCGCATTTCTATTTTTGGTAACTTTCAATAGCATTGAACAACAAGGTAAACCTCCAAGTTGTGGCAATTTTGCTACCCTAAAAGTTCTCTACCTTTGATGTGAACATTTGTTTTTAAATTGTCATAATCTAATTGTGCTTAGTGCATAATGTTTCATGCCTTTAGATTCAATCATATGCATCAGTTCTTCAACATCCATTTCTTTCCTACCCAATAACAATTTGTGGAGTAAATAATAAGCAATAAACACATTAAATATAATGGTAATGTGTAGTTTTGTCTTTTTCAAAAGCTTTCTAAATGTTTGTTTCATTATGCCAAATGCATTTTCAACAATTAACCTCCCCCTTTTGTGTTTTCAATTGTACAAAGTTATAGAATTGAATGATGTTCTCCATCTTCTTTATGTGGTGTTATTAACCAAAAGAGTAATGGGTAGCCCTTATCTTCAAATAAATAAGGTGGTAATCCATGTTGTGAACCTACAACCATATCAAAAAATCCCTCATGTAATGCACAATGGTACAACCTAGACTTCCTTAACACATGGGAACCATTCACACTCTTAAGTTTTTCTTACATATACATCAAGAAACCTCTTTTGGCTATCAACCATTCCTATGCAACTATGTTGTAGCCTTCTATTTTGTGGTAGAAGTAATCGTCAACAAAAGCACAAGATGGTTTTGTTATGGCAATGTGAGTGTTATTAATAACTCCCATCACATTTGGCATACCACACTAAGTTTTGAAATCCATCATCATAGGCTACATTTCTTTATTAATAAACCACATTATAAGTATTTAACACCACATTGATTGCCATTACCACTTCTTGAAGCACATGTGTTATAATGGATCTCCCAATAACAAAAAATTCACTATAAGTCAAAATCTCCACTTTCAATAGTTTTCAAACTTGGTGCTTTCCATGCTCAATGTTTTCCACATAATTTTCCATGTTTAATGTGTTTTTTATTTTCTTTCAATTTTTGTTTTGTTTTGCAACAATTTGGAGCTTCTCGAGAGCTTATTGGGGTGTTCATTTCATTGCATCATATTGGAACTTCTTGGAGGTTGGTGTTGTTTCGTGCTTGTGCACACCAAGTTTAGGGTTGTTTACAAAGTTGTTTGAATAGTTTATAATATGGTTATAGTTTGTAACATGGAGTACCATGAATGGTCACTATTGTTGGGAAATGCTTGCTATTGTTAAAAGCCTTCCAAGATACATTAGTGTTCTAAGAGACATTGTTGTTCAATGATTCAAGTTAGCTATTTTTTTCTACATTTGACACATTGCAATTGAATATTCAAACATTATTGATGTTTGCCACATTACATCATTACAGGGTATCTTGTATATCTTTAGCAATCAATGAAGAGTTTGGGCATTGGGTGAAACCTCATTCAACAATGTGGTTTAGCCATTCTTGTTGATGGAATACGAAAACACCATGTGGATCCAACATTTTTGAATGTCAAAGGTGATATCTAAAGATTTGTAACCATGTTTACATACCTTGCACATGGTTACATGGGGCATGTTTTTGTTGTATAAAAAACTTGAAATCAATTGTATGATTTTACACCTTTCATTTGATTACTTTTTAAAAAATGTGTTTTATACAATTGATTCCTTTAGTTTATAGGACTCAAAAGGACATTAACATAATATTCAAGTTATTTAAAAATATTTTTATTAATTTAAGAATACATCATTTTATTTATTGGCATATAACAATCCATTGCAATTATAATAATGTAAGATAAACAAAAATCCAGAGCTATCATTTGTAATTTTTTTTAGTTAGACACTCTTTTTTGGTACCCCAATTGTGAATGGACCCTATAATTAATTGTATTGTATTGAAACATACATAACACATTGTAATTTGATCTAAACTAAACAACCTACAGTTGCACATGATGGTGGTTTTTAAAACCATCACAATTGAAATATTAAAATTAAATTACATTATATCATTTTATTAAATTGTTTTGGCATTTATCTTGCATGTCTTCATTTGGTTTACACAACAAACAACAATTAATTTTGCAAAATAATTATTAACACCCTAATAAAATTGTATAATATCATTATTATTTTTTCTAGATAAGACCATTTTTTCAAACATAAGCACTATTTTATTTTGAAAAAACCTTACATTGTATGTATAATTTTGATTTTGATGAATTCAAACATTATTAAAAGGCCTTATGTTAAAGGTCAATTTTTTTATAAAGAAAATTGTGTCTTTTGTAACCATTGTTCTACTAAATTTGTAGTTTTCTAAAATATAAGACTCGACATGATATTAGTTTTAAGATAATTACATTTGGAAGAGTCATTGACAATATCAACATGCGGATACTCACCATCTTCATGGATGACAATACCATTATCCTTTCAATAGTTTTTTGAAGATGGAAATGCCCTTTTTGGTGAACATTTTAGAAGGTTTAGGTGGTTGTTTTATAAGAAAATGACATTTTTGATCATTTTGAGATTTGGGTATATACTACATAAGATTAACATTTTGGCATGTTTTCTTTTGGCAGTATCATGGGTTATTTGCAGAAAAAATTTATTTAATGTAGTTTGTTTTTTACAATCATTGTTATTCTATTCCTAAGACATAATTCTTTCTTATATGTGGAGATTTGTGGGAAAATATGTACCAAAAACATTGTTTTGTTTGGAGTTGTGAATGTTTTTCACTACCTAATAATCTAAATTGGTAAAGGCCAATTGAATTGTGCATCTTAATATTTATATTTGATTTGTTTAAACTTACAAATTGTGAGTTTTCATTTTTTTCTTATGTATAACCTTTGCATACATTTGTTTTCTGAATCCTTTAAATTCAAATTGAATTAACCTTTATATAAATTTGTTTAGTCATCTCTTTGAATGGTTTTACATTTTATAATGCAAGAAAATGAAAGTTGCAATAAATGCACAAAATAACACATGTGTTTAAACCAACTAATTTTATTTCAATTCCATTTTTCACCCCAAAATGAAGATGTTCAAACACACGAATAAAATTCACATGTTGTCATCACCAATTTTTTCATCATTCCCAAATCTTTCATTGATATAAATAATTTTTAAAAAATTGATTTAAAACAAATTTGATTTATTGATTTTTTTTGATTTGATAAAAAAAACATTCACGGACCTCCAAGCCTCCACGTTTTTTAAATGAACAATAAGACTTCTAATAACCTTTCATCTTTACTTCTAAATTGAAAGCCAAAAATGTATAAATCAATTTAATTATATAACACATATGATAATTGCATCATGAAAACCAATAAATTCATTAAATGTTTACAAATAATCTCATTTCATTTTTTAGTGCATTTTGAATTTCTTGGGAGCAAGCATAAGCACATGAAGGTTCTTGATGCAAAGAGAAAAAATTATTATCTTACTATTGTGTTTAATTTATTTTTACATATCATGCCCAAATTTCAAATTCAAAGTTGAAATTTAGTTGCATATTAGTTGTTAGCCCACATATAACAATATAATTGAAATGTTATTGTTAAAAAATTGTTTGTAATGACCTTGTAGAAGACATGGTAATGGGCATCCAAGTTAATTTATATTTGTCCTAGTGGCAATGTGCAAATGTGACATGGACCTATAGTTTAAGGCAATATGCCTATTGCTCCCTAGTTGCATGTAGTTACACCATATTTGCAACACTTTCATGCAACTTGCAAATAAAGTCAAATTACATTGATCAAAATCATATATATGGCGCATATGCTAATTTTAAAAGGTTACCACATGCAACTATAATACAATTACAATGGAACTTCATGAATTTTAAATGTGAATTTTTATTTATAAATGCATAATATTTTTATTAAAAAGATGTAACTTAGTTGCACACCAATTCCAAAAGATGCGTAGAACTTCATGACAATAAGGTTTCATGGACATGGTTTCTTATAAAGAAAGTGACAAAGCTTTCAAAACTTTTGAACCTCATTTTCAAAATTAGGATAAAATTGGTGTAAACCATTCAAAAAGGTCATACTTCCTTGGTAATGCACCCAAATGGAAATGAAACCCCATTTTATTATAACTATTGAAATTATAATTTGGACACAATTTGCCCCCCAAATCACACATTGAATGTGCAAAACATTAGTGCACACTTGAAAACATTTGAAACATTTTTGTTTCAAGTTTTCAAATGGTTATAATTTTAAAAATATATGTTCATTTGATAGCATGACTTCATTATATAATAATATTTGTTAAAAAAACCTTTGAAATAGGTTTAAAAGGGACCCAATGTTATTAAACTTCAATCCTCAAACCTTGATTCATAGATGAAAAACACTTTAAGACTTTTAACTTTCAAAATGGAAGTTCCATTCCATTTTAGAACTAGGGAGAACTACATTCTCATACATTCACTCAAATATTAACCATTTGTTTAACTTGATCCTAGTTTGGAAATCTTCAACCTCCTTTTCCTCTTGGGAAAGATACATTGTTACTAATCATGGAAGTTGTTATGCATTCAAGTTAAAGTCACAACATATTTGATAAGTAGGTTAAGAAAGCTTATGAAAATCATTGCTCAATTTATTTTTTGAGAATAATCTTAAATATACATCATTGAAAATAAATTGAAGATGAATACTTGGAAAAAAAATAGCTTGCTTTTTTTTTCTTATATATCAAACTAAATAAATATAACTATTAGGTGATTTTTTTTTTCTTGCCATGTTATTATTAATGTTGGGCATGTCTTTAATTTTTATGATAACCGTCGAATTTGGGTATGAAATTATTTTGAAAGACTCAACTTGGTTCTTTTTGAAATTTTATTTTCATATTTTCAAAACCCATGCAGGGTTTCAAAAATTTGCAAAAAATAATTTTACTCAAGTCTCAAAGCACTGATTTTCCAACATGCGATACCAATTGGTTTTTAAAGTCGATTTTCACATATCAATTTTTAGAAATCTTATTATCTCAAAAAAATGTTAAAAAAAAACAAAATTACACAAAAATGAAAATTCTAAAAAAATTTCAACATTTTATATGTCCATTATTTCATATTGTTCAAATGAACTTTCAAATTATTCTAACTACTCTTCAAAATATAAATATGTTTGAATTAACTCTATTAAATTTGAAGGTGGTTTACATCCATCTCTAGGATCATTTGGCCAATTTCTACTCATAAAAATTAAATTTTTGTAAATGACATCTCTTAAGATTTGCAGTATGCTCGTTAATGAAACAAATATTTCTATTTCAATTTGTGACCCTATAATGCCTAGATTTGACAAGCCAAAAAAACCAACTATAGGAAACATGGCTTTATGTTTTCCCCATCATTGAAGAAAACACATAATGTTTTGAGATCCACTCGGTTATGTTTGAAAATCAATAGTTCCCTGGTGTCGCAACCCCACTTTTGGAAGAGTGTGAAGATGACACTCACACTCCCGAAATGGGGACTTGGGAGTACTTTGGGACTCTCTAAACTTCAGAGCTCAATTGCAGGGGTCAAAACACCTTGCCTTTAGGCGTTATTCATATCATTAAAAAGCTATCAAAATGTAGATGTCAAAAATGGCCTCGCACAAGCCATTTGGACATCTACAACACAAATTATGGCAAAAAGAAAGGCCACGGGTCAAATTGGCAATTTGACTCCCAACCACTAAAAGTCGGGAATCGACCCGACCTCGGTGTGTGCAGGTGAAGTGTAATACACCGTCGAAGAGCTCTCAAGGAGAGCTACAAGTTTGCTTTAGACCTCATTCCAATTGGAGGTCTGAGCAAAGAGTTATGAACTCACAAAGTTGTAGGAGTCCAAACCGGGACAATTTCGAGACTCCTCCTTGGGAGTCCCGGGACAAAAAGCCATTCAAATGTAGGTGCCATGGAGTAACATAGATAATACTATATGGGGGAAGGTGGTGGCTTCCCTTGAGTCCGGGCCGTGGTGAATTTTGTGAATCCAGAGTCGCCCGTGGCTTGTCCTAGCACTAAAGGTGCTCCAAAAGTTGAACTAACCAACTTGTTGGTTGGTTTGATGCAGGTTCGAGGTTCGAGTAAGTGACTAAAACTTGTTCCTCTTCCTAGTCCTATCCCAGAGCTTCATCACACCCCTCTACTCTTTTTAGTGCTGAGAGCTGGGAGTGTGCCCTCAAATCCCCCCACAATTTCGTTGTTTTAGAAACCAAGGCCCATCTTGGGACTTGGGAGTGCGTCACCTAGTGATAAGTTCTTTTGATGGTTCACTTGTGGATGCAATTTGTTGAAAAATATCCAAACTAAAATCTTTCATCACCTATTTGATCTACAAATCCAATAGATTCTATCATTGGATGCAAATGATGATAATACTTCAAAAGCATAGGATATAAAGTTCTCCTATCATATTCATCCATAATATTTACACCTTCCTCTAGGCCAACAAAAGAAGATACTAGATGAAGGTTTTTAAATCTAGGGTCTAACATAAAAAACAACATGTTGTGATTTTTTTTCCTCTATTTTTATTTTAAAAGAAAGATAAAAATCCAAAACACCACAAACTTATTTTATGATGTTGAAAGCAAACAAAGATAACTCAAAAGTTATCCCAAAATTATCATCAATCGAATTGACTGGGTTAGACGGGTTTATAATTTCTTCCTTGAATTTTAAACACATAGTAATGGCAAACTTTAATGCATTAGAAAATAACAAGTGGTTCTTATATTGGTTCAAAACACAAGCAGTCACAATAGGAAATAAGGAGTCCACAATTATATTAAAGATGTGCCAAGTAGGAAAAGGAGGAACTTTTCCATTTATTCTGAAAGTATTATACCTACTATAACAAAGAATAATAACATCCTTGAATTGCAAGGCTTTTTGAAACATAATGATTTTACTAGCAAATTTGCAAACAAATTAAAAATTCCAAGGTTAGAAAATATGAATATAACAAATCAATAAAAAACAAGAAAGACAGTAATTCTGAATTTTTTTTGCAATAGATTAAAAATCACCTTGTCTTCATTAGAGTATTTAATTTTCTCAGAGGCAAGTTATAATTTAAACAAACCTTGTTCCATTCTTGTTTACCTTTTCCAAAAAACTTAGGCCAAGTTATACATTTTTGCAAAAACATGGCCAAAATAAGCATCCTGAAAACTTTCATCTAAACCAAGGACTTAACATTTTACAACAAATTTTAAAATAATTGTCATAATATTTAAATTTGAACCTTCATCCTTAACATAAGCAATGTTTTGTTTCTTAGCCCATATTGATCAAACAATTTTGCAAAATCGTTAGCTAATGCTTACTAAGTAATTTCTATTACCTCAAACAAACCAATAGTTATTTGTTTGGGTTGCTAATTAGATCCCAAATTTTTTATAACAAAAGCAAATATATCATGCACACCCTTTGACATCCATACATCAAATCTTGCTATGGTAGAAATATAATTTATTAATTTTGGCAAACACTTGTTTCATTTTCTCCACCAAGTTAGGTAATATTTCTTGAAAAAATTGTTTTCTAGAGGGGAACACAACTCTAGGAAACAAATGTGATATTAAATGCTTAAACCATACATTTTCAACAAATTACAATGATAAGTTATTTTTCATAATCAAAAGGCCAAGGTCCTACAAAAAATATTTTTGTTGCACATCATCCTTTTTGAAAAGTTCTTTTACAACAAAAAAAATAGATATTACATTTGTTGGAACATTTGGCCATTTCTTTGTAAGTTGTATTTCAATAGTTCTTATTGTTTCATTGTTAATTTCTTCTTCAATCTTTTTTACAATTATAAAATGATCTGCATTTACATGTTTTTAAAGAGCAATTATACCATAAGTTTTATAATAATTTATTAATCCTTTTATTTCTTTAGTTCTTGCATTAGGAATATTTATTGCATTATCATAACATAAAATACATTTCATGACTTGATGGGATGTAGCTTCAATTTCTTTCCCATCATTCACACAATAAAATGTCCAACATAAAAAATTTCTATTATGCCCTCTCCAAAATTTTCTTTGAACATGTAATTTTTCCTCATTATTTGTTTCTCATTTTTTTCAACTTTTCAATTTTTTGTTTGCACATTTTCACTTTCTCCTCTTTCCACATCTTCTTCAATGTCCATTTCATTTTCTTTTGTCTGATTTTCTTCAATCAAAATTAAAATTTCATTTTGATTTGATTCCCCCATTTTAAACCAAAATATTATCTTCCCTAAAAGAGAAATTAGAAATAAGTATGTTATTTTCCAAAATAATATTATGCAAGCTATATGAAAATCAACTTAAAACATTTACAAACAATTGAAAGAAAGAAAAAACAATGTGCTGAAAAAATACACAATGCAATTGTGCAAATGAAATGCAATATGTAAAAGTGAGATGCAATGTGTATAATTAAACGTACAATGTCCAAATAATTCTTGCATAAAAATAAAAAACACATTATTAACCACCATTTCCCAAAAACATGGATAATTAAAAAAATTCATCAACAAACAAAAATTAAACACAAAAGTTTTCACTTTCCAAGTTTGGCTTGAAGAACTCAATTTTGAAAAACTTGGATTTGGACAACTCCTCCACACTTCACATTTGCAAAAAATAAAAGGGCGGCGGGGGGGAGTACCGATTTGAAACAAGAGGAGCAAAACAACAGGGTTAAACAAAAGGAACAAGGAACCTCAAAATCATGAGTGTAACAAATAGGTACTTGAGCAAAGAGGTCAAGCAAGAGGAGTAGAGTAGTAGTTTGATAAGAAGAGCGAAATTGAGCAAGAGGAACGAAGCAACAAGTCAAGCAAAAAAAACAAAGCAACAAGTCAAGTAAGAGGAGAGGAACAACATGTTGAACAAAAGGAATGGAAAAACGTAAAGGAGTGGAACATAAGGTCGAGCAAGAGGAGCACAAAGCAACATTAAGCAAATTAATTAATCAAGCATATTAAGTTAACAAGAAAAAAAAAAGATGCCAAAAAGTGAGACAAACTCACACATAGCGAGTAAATAGCTTTGAAACACTTGCTTTATAGCAAGTGATACCGCTTGCTTGTTAAAACCTAAATTAATTATTAAATCAACACTAATTAAATAGCTAAAGATTAAACATTAAATCTTTCTGACTATTGACCCCCTACTTAATTTAAAACTTTGAAACCTCGACCCTAATTTTTTTAATACCCTGCCAGGATTTCAATAAAATGAAAATATATATTTGATCAGGGTTTCAAAAGCCCAATTCTCATATAATTTCAAAGGCACAATTCTCACATTATATGAAACCTTGTAGCCGAGTTTCATAAAGGGCACTGCTCAATGTGATACCCTAAAAAATTCAAATTAAGAATCGACTTGAAACCTTATCTGGTTCTCACATTTTTTCTCATACCCACCCAATGTTGGTTAATATGCCAGATAGCCGTTTCAAATAAAGGCATTCCAAGTGTAGTTCCCCCTCTCGACTACTACCTTGGAGTGTCAGGTAGGGGGAGGGGCATTATTTTGGGAATGCCTTGGTCGTTGGGCATGATCCTACATATAAAATGTAAATGAGCTTCCATATTTAAATTACAAGTTTTTATTTAAACCCAATAGGTACAAGCCCAAAATTGATATGTAAATTTTTAAAAAAAATTTTTAAAATTTAATTTATATAACCCATTTGTATAACTATGTACCCCTTGTTGTAGACTATAGACCAATTTAACCACCGGTGTAACTTTATGTGTCGTGACCGTATATCTCAAAATATACGTATTCCATTTGCATACACGGGATACGGTTTCCTCTTAAAAACTAGAGTACCCGGGATCTGAGGTTAGTAATTAACTCAGGTGGAATCCGGTTAGGGTTTGAGTCTCCCACGGCGGCCTTTTTCCGCCTTCGTCTTCAGTCTCTTTTCTTCAAGATCGCTGTGGTCCCTCCCCTGTGATTGCCGCTGCCTTTTGCTGATTTGTTCTCTTCATCGTGTAGATACTCTCGTGAGCAGGAACTTTCTAGTGTTCTTTAAGAGTATCCTCCGAGACTTTGACGTTTTTTTCCTTTTTCCTGGGGTGTTTTAATTTTTGTTTTCGTCTTGAGGGCCTTCCTATTCTCGCTGGTCTGTGTTTTGGTGTGTTTGTTTTGATTTCGGTTCTTCTGTCTCCGTCCCCGTTCTGCAGAGATGTCTCTGCGACCGAATGCACGCGTGGAGGTCCGTAAGAAGGGGTATAAGTTGACGGTCGATGCGGAGGAAGCTCGCAGAAAAAGGGAGGACAACATGGTGGAGATACGCAAGAACAAGAGGGATGAAAGCCTGCTGAAGAAGAGGAGAGAGGGCTTACAGCCTCAGCAGTTCTCTTCCACTCAAGCTGCTGCTGATATGGAGAAGAAGGTAAAATTGTTCTGCCGTATGTATGTGACGTATGGTCTGGATTTAGGGCTCAAGGAAATAGAGGACTAGGTGCCGCAGACAACCTCTCCATCCACCTCGTACAGTGGTTTTTCTGTAGCACTTTGTATCTGCATGTGTGCTTCTTCTGTGAAGTGAACGCATTCTGGATATGCATTCTATTTGGTTCCAGGGTTTCTATCTGCAATGGTTCTCCAAGGCCTATTCAAGACTTTCCCCTTAATTTCTCATGAAGCGTTTTGCTGCTGATTGTTTCTTTCTTTATCATGAACTAGTGAGTTTAGGGTACAGGTGTCGTTGGTTCCCCTGCATCTTCATGAAGAAAGTACGCTCTTTATTTTGGAAATGAGGGGAATTTTGCCAGTCTGTCATGGTTTGCTTTTCTGGATCTGTCATAGCAGCAGTTGGAAAGCCTCCCGGCCATGGTAGCAGGGGTTTACTCCGAAGATGCAGGCACACAGTTGGAAGCCATTACTCAATTTCGAAAGCTTCTCTCCATAGGTAGGCTTAATTCCTTTGCACTTTCCTGTGGTATCTGATCTCTTGTCTATAGATTTTTTTTGGGTATTTCCCTGTCATTAATCACATCACCTGGTGAATCCTTCATGCAGAAAGAAGCCCCCCGATTGAGGAGGTTATAGCAGCAGGTGTAGTGCCCCGTTTTGTGGAGTTTCTCATGCGTGGGGATTTCCCACAGTTACAGGTATGCTTCAGTGGAGATTGCTTCACCTGATCTGAGGATGTATCTCTGTTATTTTATACACATAGTAACTGAAATCCTTTTTGGTCTTTGATGCAGTTTGAGGCAGCATGGGCATTAACAAATATTGCATCAGGCACATCTGAACACACACGTGTTGTTATTGATCACGGCGCTGTACCAATCTTTGTCCAACTGCTCAGTTCACCTAGTGATGATGTCCGTGAGCAGGTATCGTATGACCTGGATAATGAGCTGGTTTTTAAACTGGTTTGGCTATCTTGTGCATGTCTGCTGGTCAGGCTAATTTGGGCTGAATGTTTTCTGAAACACTTGATTGACTAGGGTTTGATCTGATGATTCTCTGCAGTGTCTGATGGAGACTTTTTTCTTTTTTGGGGAGGGGGTTAAAGGAGTGGGTTTCCACTTAAAGTTGTTTAACTTTGTCTCTGCAGGCTGTTTGGGCTTTGGGGAATGTGGCTGGTGATTCCCCAAAATGTAGGGACCTTGTGCTCAGTAATGGTGCACTGATGCCTCTGTTGGCACAGCTTACGGATACTGCCAAACTGTCCATGTTGAGGAATGCAACCTGGACTCTGTCCAACTTCTGCCGTGGCAAACCTCAACCTCCATTTGAGCAGGTGCTTTCCTTTGTGCCTGCTCTATGTATCTAGTTTTTGTCTGTATACTGCAATTGATGATTCAAGGGTTGGTAGTTTTCTCATTTCCAGTTCATACTTTGTGTTTTCTAATACCTGCTTGAAAATTACTTGAGATTTCTCAATTCTTGTGAGAGTTATTTCTAATGTTTTTGTTGTACAGTCGAAACCTGCACTGCCAGCATTGGAGCGCCTCATCCATTCAAATGATGAGGAAGTTCTGACCGATGCTTGCTGGGCTCTCTCATACCTCTCTGATGGGACCAATGACAAGATCCAGGCAGTAATTGAGGCTGGTGTCTGTCGCCGTCTTGTGGACCTGTTGCTGTAAGTTACCAAGTAGCTCTTAAAGATTTAGAGTCAGTGGCACATTTCTTGAAACTGTTTGCATATAATATGTGTTCATTTTCTCTCAACTATGCTTGAATTGTGGTGGGTTATTATAGATGGCTTCTTGAGAAGCACTTTCCTCTTAGCTGGTGTCTTATGGTTACCTTGAAGCTCTTAGCTATCATGCTAGCTTGAAGTTGGCTGTTTTAATTGATTTGGTTGTTTTGAGAGTGTAGCAGCCATCCATCACCATCTGTTCTCATTCCTGCTCTACGCACAGTTGGCAACATTGTTACTGGAGATGATCTCCAGACGCAGGTAATTTCCCTATCTCTATGTTGTGATCTACAGAATTTGGTTCTGTTCCCACCAGGAGATGGTTGTCTCTTTTCTATTTTCAGGAGACATAACCTGTGCCTTTACTGGCTTTTCAGTTCATTATCAACAACCAGGCACTTCCATGCCTCCTTGCACTTCTTACTCACAACCACAAAAAGAGCATCAAGAAGGAAGCCTGTTGGACCATCTCCAATATTACTGCTGGAAACAAGGATCAAATTCAGGTAGATGTGCCCCTGCTTTTGAACAAGTGTTGTTTTGTTTGTCCACAGTTTTGTGCAATTCTGTGTTTTTCTTAGGGAACTGGGATGCACACCACTTAAGAGGGAATAGCTTTGTATGCACCTTGGCCTGGTTCCTCTTCTTGTTGCATTGCAGCTTCTTTCCTCCAATCATACTGTGATTCTTGTTTTGTTCCAGGCAATTATTGATGCCAACATCATTCCGCCCCTGGTTTCTTTACTGGCAACTGCTGAGTTTGACATCAAGAAAGAAGCAGCATGGGCTATTTCCAATGCTACATCCGGTGGAACACATGAACAGATCAAGTAGGTTGTGCACTGATTGGAGGAATCTGTAGAATGCTTCACAGTGAATCGTGGAAGCAAATGGAGAGACAGCTCAATTTGAAGTCTATTGTCACACAGCTCTAGCACAGAATGCAAGTGGACATTCATCCTTTTTAAGTTACAAATTGTTGTCAGTTTAAGCAATGTCACTAATGTTCTGTCATCATTCCTGTAGGTACCTGGTGAATCAGGGCTGCATCAAGCCACTCTGTGATCTGCTCACATGTCCTGATCCCAGAATTGTGACAGTTTCACTTGAAGGCTTGGAAAATATTTTGAAGGTAGGGGAGTCAGAGAAGGACCTTGGGAACAGCAGTGGTATCAACCTGTATGCTCGGTACATAGATGAAGCTGAGGGCTTGGAGAAGATTGAGACCCTGCAAACTCATGACAACAATGAAATCTACGAGAAAGCTGTTAAGATTTTGGAGACATACTGGCTTGAGGAGGATGAGGATGAAAATCTGGCCCCTGTAGGTGATGAATTGCAGAGCAATTTTGCATTTGGGGGAAATCAGCCTGCTGTTCCTTCTGGTGGCTTCAACTTTGGTTGAGATGGTAATTCCATTTGTGCGTTTTCTGTGTTGTTGCTGAATAATCTTTGTGAAAACAATGAAGAATGGCCAACTTATGAGATCGGTTGTCTAATCATTGATTAGCATGGAGATACTTACGTGAATTTTTGCAATGCAGGAGAGTGAAGCAGATTTATCATGCCTTGCAGCTATGGGAAAAGTGCTGCTTTCTGAAGATCAGGGCAAGTCTACAGTGGCCAACTGCTGAAACTGCTCACTGTGACTGATTTTTTGGTCAGTACTAACAGGAAGTCTACTCGTCCCTAACATGTGTCTGTTAGAGTTGGATGCCAAAAGACTTTTAAGTCAAGGCAACATTGCTGTTCAACAAAGACTTTGTGCAGCACAACAGGATCTCTGGATTATAAGTAGTCCAGACACTGACTATGTTCTAGGGATTTTGGTTTCTGGGTTCACAATGATGAGTGCAGCACAAAGTCCATCCCCTCTGTAAGTTCTGATCTTTAGTCCATGGGCAAGGAATCCTACTTCTGAGGCAGGTTTATACCCCCCCACCCTCCCCCTCCTTCCCCCAATAAGTAGCCCTGGCCATTATCATCTCCCTTGGCAGTGACATTGTGAACTGTTCGAGCATTCTTTACTGTTGATTTGTCTGCTGTGGTGAGAAATTAGTTTTGTGACCACTTCAGGTTTACATCCAGCTTTCCTGTCTCCATTACTGCTGTTTCCAACACCACCACCTACTTGGGTGTGCCCTGGATCCCAATCTCAACTTTTAGGAGTTCCGGTTAGTCTCCTTCACCATGCAGGTTAAATTTCTGCTGGTAAATGACTGCCATGTCTTCCTTCATGCACAAAAAACTGTGGCATGAGACTGACTGGCTGAGTGCATGTCATGCCATTTGAGCTGGCTCTGCAGTTTTGACTAATTTGTATAGTTAACAAGCTTCACCCAAGTTAACTAACATGTAGTTTTTGCTGAGGACAAAAATTGATCTCTTATGATGATCTTGACAGTTAGTCATTTCATTCATTCACTGCACAGCCTTTAGTGCAGTGAGGGCTGTTATATCCACACACTAGTAAAGTTTTGTGTCTTAAAGAGACCTGTCCTGTTGGCTTTCACTGCTTGTCTCCATAAAGATTTGTGTCTCAGGGTGGAGTGCTCAGTAGTCAGGATACATGTAATTTGTAAGAAAGCTGCTACTAGTGTGAGGAGTCTGAAAATCACCTGAGATTCTGGTTTGCTGTGTTATGTATGATATGAAGGTTTTCTGTGAAGTCCTGAAACCTTATGGATCCACCTCGGTAATTTAGTTCAATTCTTGTTGCCAGGTGTTCTAATGCAATAGATTTGTTTGCTTTTTACTGCAATTTTTTTGTTGTGCATCTGGTTCATTATGTCTCAGAGGTTCTGAAGGTAATTGAAAGTATATGGGTTCTGCAAGGGATTTTAAAGTATTACTGTTGTCTAGTAAAAGTAGGGGTTGTGCAAGTGATTGTATTGTTAACTTTTTAAAAAAATCATTAACAATATGAGTGATAAAAAAATATCCATTTGAAAGTTTGGATTTCGAATGTTGAATGTGAAAGATTTCTCACTGATTAAAATGTGACAAAATCAAAATTAAATCATAGTTTTTGTATTAAAAGAGTTTAAATACATCATTTTTAAACACGTTTGTGGTATATCTAGTTTTAAACTTTTGTTTTGACATCATTCTTTTGTATTTTGATTGCACATGTAAAATTTTGTATGCATGATAAAAATAATGTCTCTTTAATAATCCATTATGATTCCTTATTAAAAAATAAATTCATTAACGTTTATTGTAATATGAAGTATTTTAAAACTTACTATGTTATTGTTAAATATAAACTTACATGATACATTGATCTATATAATACCCAGAAGCCATGACTATGTCAGTCCAAACTCTAACTAATTGTGCTTTAACATCTTAGTGGCCTGAAACTATTTATGTATCCATTTAGGGAGAATCTGGATTGTGGATTTGTTTTTGTTGACAAATATAAACATGCAAGCATCAATGTGTGATGTATTGACATCAATGACAAGCTCGGCTCAAGCCCTACACTTGTTGCCATGGTTTATGAATATAGAGAACAACACAGATTGAAGCACCTTTTCTGTCCAACTGTGCTTGTAGTTTGAGTTGATGAAGATCTCCCTTTCCTCATCGTGTATACTTTAGCCTCAATAATGATGCAACTCCGTGTCTAGGGTCTGCAGATTTCAAGAACCCTGAAATTTAGGCTGAAGATCTCCCCATATCTTGCAGGAAGATCCCAACAATTTGCATCAAATAAAATCTTGAAGCTCCAGCAAAAAAAATCATGTCCTTATGGGAAGATCCCAACAATTTGGATCAATCAAATCTTTTGAAGCTCCAAGAAACAAACAAACAACCTATTCCTCATAGCAAGCTCCCAACAATTTGTACCTGTAGAAGATGAACGATGGTTTCATGTTTTCTTACAAGAGTTGCACAAGAGAAAAATGTCTGACCTCAGAAATCAACTGCAGTAGGGGGCTCCCACATTGAACCTATTGTGAAAATCAAAGGGTGTGTCTGTTGGTGATGAAGAGTTCAAGAGGAGTCAACTGCAGACCTTAGTGCCAATTGGAGCATTCTTCTCCTTGGAGAAGCCCTCCAGAAGGATCACCTGTTTGCTGCATTAGAGTCTGTTTTTCTGTGAATACCTCCTTATCATGTTGAAGCCATTATAAGATATGAGGAGGTAATGGATCTGTAGTGAAGGAAAAGAGCAAAATGATTAGAGGTCTGGCAAACCAGGGTAGAAAAGGCTCAATCGCCATAATGCATTGCATAAGTGGAGATGTCCTCCTGCTGGCAGGCACACAAGTGCACTGGCTGACTAAGTTTCTGGGAAAAAGGATGGGCTACAATGCTTACCAGTACTCTCGCTGCTGCAGCTCCTATTCCTCCACCGCCTCTGGGTAAGATTGATAATCTGTCCTTGAAAAGACATCAGTAAGAAGGACCTTAGAACTCAAAGTAATCCATTAAAACACTGGAAGTCATGAAGATCAAAGACTTCAAATTTGCAGATATCCTCAAGCTTAGAAAAGAAACAACTCTAGTAATGAATCTCCAGACTTCACACCTGTTAACTCAAATCAATGCTCTTGATTCACAAACTGCTAAAACTGCAATCAACAAGTGTGAACTTGAAAGACATATTACCAAATGTAGAGGTAAGTACAGTAGAGGTGAGCTTTGAGACTCACTGCTTTGTTCTCTCCCCTTGATGCCCTGTGCAGTGATGGAAGCACAGGAGATAAGAGCACTAACAGTAAAAAGGGGGTTGGCAAATATCAAGGTGGAGGGAAAGACACAAAACGAGGAAATGACACAATGCGAGAGGTTTTCTGTGAAAAGCAATCAAATTACAGGGCTGACTTTGCACGGGTGAAGGAAGCACCTCCACCTACCAAGCAGCAATGGTGGAAGCCTGACCCTGCTACAGGGGTGTATGTTCCTGAAGACTACCATGGCAAAGTTACAACATGTACAACAAAATCAAGAAAGGTGAGTAAACCAATCATTCGTAGGGAAGAAACCACAGCTTGGATAGATCGTAGTTGGTGGACCTCCATGGAGGAGCTTCCAGACATGGATCGCAAACCCTTGTAACACAAAAATGATCAAGGCTAAACAAAAGGATAAAGACCTTGCAAGTAGTTTTACTGTTGCTTGATCCTTTTGTACTGGGAGTCCTGCTGCATGCAGGTAATATAAAAAACATGCAGGACAGACCAAAAAAAAGGCAAAACCCTAAGGACTTTTGTCCTGTCTCAGGTGTAGGGTAATTGCTGCAATCTAGGAGACATATGTCTTTGAAAGGAGTGCTTGTCGACCAACATAAGTAGTTTTCAAAGTGTTCCAGACCTTCCCCACTCTCGGTCACCTACAGTGTAGATCAATGTCTGTGATAGCAGAGGACAACAGAAGCATTAGTAAAACAAGGTTGACAACCAAGTGAGGTGAACAGAATTGAAACAGACATCAGAGTGACTTTGGATTTCTTGGTATAGAAGAAGAAAAATCGTGGTCAACAACACTTGGATACCAAACTGCATTGAGGACAAAAGAAAGGCTCAAATAGGTACGACAGAAAATGACAGTAAGAGGACAGGGCTTCTCCCTAGCTATGACAGTTGAACAGTGAAGGCTAATTCCTGAGGATAACAAGGAAACACAACTGGAAAGCATCAGCAATAATACCATGCTGATCATAACAAAAAAGTGCAAGCATTAAAGCTTTCTCCTGTGAGGGAGTTCTGTCTACAAACATGCAACAGGAAAAGTCTGGATCTTAAAAAAGACAGGTCAAACTGTGCCTGTGTACCTGTAAAGCAATCGTTGTATAACTCTGTACATGAATGAAACACTGTATACAAGGTCTGCCCCTCTGATTAGAAGCAGCTCATTACAAGGAGGTTCAAGTCATCAAATGAAATCACCATTGTTCTTATTCCCCAGCATCTCCTTAAGGTATGAAAAAGTATTTTTTCCACAAACAGCAGATCATCCCAAGAATGAAAACAATTCTATAGTAGCTATGTTGTACAGATTCAATTGAATTTGCTCCTGATGTCCAGTTTGTCCAAATCTATGCTCTGAACCAGACCTGAGGGGACCTGGTGCAAAAAAGGAATAAAGAAGATGCATGAAGTACAGTTGAAGAACATAACAGCTCTTACATGCAACAATAGACAGGTGCTTGTCTAGAAAGCTCAAAAATTAAACAATTTTGCACCTCCTAGACTCATGTCACAGCTTCTGAAAACTCAAACTGCCAAGGAGTACAGAATCTGGATGCCAAAGAAAGACTCAGCCAAGGTGTACACAACCTGGATGGCAGAGAAAGTCTCAGCCAATATTTAGTGCAAAGGACATTCTTTTATCTCTTACAGATCTAACAATGAAACAGAAGCAAGCATCAACAATGCGAATGGAAATTTCAGAAGGGGCACTGCAATTTATGAAAGTTAAAAGAACCCTCTTCTGAAGGTCCTTGCAGTGGCTTGGTATGTGCGGACCATCAAGCCCACACCAATACCAACACCAAGACACATGCCCAAGCCTATTCCCACACCTACCCTAACACCTGCATTGAACCATGTCATCTCCCCATCAGACTCGCCATACCCGCTGCCTTCCAGACCATAACCAAAGGCTGTCGTAGCTTTGTCAGCAAGATCCATGAAAGAATTGGATCCCACAACCTGAAAAACCCATGTCAAAGGAAGACCACACTTAGGAAAAAAGAAGAGGAGGATACCAGAAAGTTACTCATCCAGTGCTCTGTGCTTACAAATCCCCACTGCAATCTACAAGATTCAACTATCTAGGAGGAGAGTTCACTGTGTCAAGCATTCTTCCAGAGTATACAAATCTGATGGCTTCCAAATGGATGGAATTTTGAGCAATCCTCTATGCAGAATTACATGAAGTTTTTGTCGACGAGATCACATAGAGAAAGATAGGGGGGGAGCGAGCTTCAGGGAGGATCCTACTCACCAGTTGAGGCTGATGATCCATTGCTATGAGACTGCTGGTTGACGTTCTTCCAATTGCTTCGGATTCGGGAATGGCATCGAGAGTGATCTGGCGGTTCAGCCTTCTGCGTGCACTCATCTGCACGGTCCGCGTGAGGATGACTGGCGTTCCCGAGAATCGGCCTACGACGCACACTTCTACGACTGGCGCAGGAGCGAGAGACATGCTAGGGTAATCATTTCGGGCTTTGAGGAAAACGCATCCGGACTGTCCAACTACACAGTTGCATTCCATTTTCCATTCCTGGTGCGTGCTGTTTGCAGCGTCGGCAGGAGGAGGACGAGGTTCAGACTGTTGTTCTATAGTCCCGCTGAGGAGCGCCTCGTCCCTGTTGAAGACTTCGTAAGACACGGAGGCGCCACTGGCACGAAGATTGTCCGTGCTTACGTACGTTGCCTCTGCCGACTCCGTGTCTATTTTATCCCTCCTGAGAACAAGAAGAGCTTCCTCGGAAGGAGAGATCCTTCCTCCATTGACTTCTAAAGCTGTACCGATGCTCCGTGCAGGAAAGCGTACAGTCAGGGACTCCGGAGCGTCGTCGTCCAAGGGACAGCCGCTCACTCTCACATATATAACCCTTACATCCAACCACGCATTCGCTTGCACGTTGCTACTACTCACCTTGCTGTTGTAGCCAAGAAGAGCTGCTCTGCCATGTGCCCTCCCCGAAGAAGAAATCTCCCCCAAAATTTCCGGGTATTCCTCCATCTCTATCGTACTCCCTGTACCTTCTTCCCTTCTCCAAACCACACAAGAAACAAAGGCGACGGAGCTAAAAACCACTGAGCTTGATCACACAACCGCCTCTTAACTGCGATTCTAATGCCTCCATCATCATCTTCTTCTTCTCCTAGGAACCTCTCACCACGACGACGACACATGAGAAGATGTAACCCCGCCGAGCTTCAAGAACAGCCTCAGAAAAAAAACACAACAGTACCCAACCGAACAAGCGTCTTCTTCAATTTCTGTTTCTTGTCCCCACAAGGGATTCTCCACAACCACAATCCATCTCCGCCATCAATTCTTCCGCAAATCCGAACCAAACAAACAAAAATAAATTCCAATACATAAAAATCTTCCCAAACCTCCAAAAAATCCACATCCTAAACGATGAGAAACACGAAATCCAGCAGCACAGAGATCACAATCTGCAAGCAAAAGACACAGGGAAGACGATCGCAAGCGACGATCGCGAGCGAGGTCGTTGCACCATCGCCTTCTCTCGGGAAGAGACGACCCGATGCATCCATCCATCTAGCCAGCCACCTATCCATCCATACCTCCAACATTCATCCAAAACGCACGTGTACCTTATCCTCCAGATTGTTGTGACGAATCTCCGTTCACACTAGTTTTGTGCTTTGGACGAACTCTATTCACACTGAAACTTGTGAAACTTTTCTTTGTAGTACAATTTCTTAAAGGTTATGTGTAAAACAAGATAGGCAAGGATTTATACCACTTTCTTCGACCTTAAATCTCAAGAATGGTATATTTTACCTTTGACTAATGTTTGGGCATGAATTAATTTGTGAAAGGTGAGACAATAAATAAATTAAAAATAAAAAATATATATAGTTTTTGGTCCCAACCATTAGGATATCATTATAAATACAAAATGTAAGGTGTATTTTTTGTAATTATTCTTTAATTGTTGATATTTTGAAATATTATTGGGATCAATGAACCTAGTTTTCTCAAATTCAAATGACGAGCGATTCATCAAATTTGGTTTAGATAGGACAATTTTAAGTTTCATGGATCATCCTTTGGGCCATCTTAATAAATTGTCTTTTGAATAATCTCTTTAATCAATTCGTGAGTAAAAAGAAATGTAAAGATGCATTTTCAAATGTGTGTCATTTCAAAGTTTATTTTATTTTTCCAAACAAATTTTCAATATTTTTGCACCAAATTTGCATCCTATTTCTCTTTAATTGAATTAAAGTTCAATTCAATTCATCTTGCTTGCAATATTATTTAAACATTTCATTTGAATCGAACTTAATTTTTACAAAATAAATTCATTTTTCCCTATCGATTTATTGTCATTAGTAGGAGGCATAACACATAGCACAAGTAAATAATATTTGGACAAGAGTTGTTAGTTGTTACAATAATGAACTTTTGTTTATGGTCATTTACCATCGGGCTTGTAATTAACACATCATTAAGTAAATTCAAATGCAAATTTACATGCACATTCTCACAATATCACAACATTAACCAACAACACACAAAATAGTGATATGATGGTCCAAGCAAAATAATTGTTTATTGGAAATGTGTTGATGAAAACTTTGCTCACCTCCTTTTCCTTTTGCTTTTGACCATAGATTTTTATTTTTGTAAAAAGACTCAACAAAACCCAAATATAAAAAAGTTACTTCTTTGGATTTTGAATCTCAATTATTCACCCACCCAACACTATTTGTACATGAATTTCTTTGCTACCATATGATGTTACAATTTAAAATTTGAACAAAATATATTTTTGGTCTAAGGTGGTTAGTTTGTTCATGCACCCACATCTTCTTTATTAATTCACTTGTCTGTCCGTCCGTCAGTCCGACGCGACAGTTCCGCGTTTTAATTCGCCGGCAGAACCGGCCTCTGCATTTTCTATGGCAGAACCGGTTCTGCCGGTGAATTAAATAGTACCCTATCAAACTGGGTTTTTACTCCTGCAAAAGCTACCGGGTAACTTTACCAAACGGCAGTAATAAGTAAGTAGTAAAAACAAAAAATCCCCCATCGTTTGTCGTTTCCTCAGATATTATGGGGCACCGGTGGCGGCGTGCTACATTTTATATGGCAGGGGCAG
>Ga0209208_10002682_pt1 | contig 25547 bp, 18 predicted proteins | sample S1TSphfallax_3_FD_187694 | JGI IMG/M metagenome (GOLD analysis project Ga0209208, IMG submission 187694) | Host-associated microbial communities from peat moss isolated from Minnesota, USA - S1T2_Fd - Sphagnum fallax MG (SPAdes) (version 2) | ecosystem: Host-associated > Plants > Peat moss >...
TTAATAATAGGGAGACATTTGACATGCAGCACAACTTAGGCATGAGAGGTGACACCTCGTGTGTAAGATGCCATGTGTCACTCTGATGTAGGAGACACTCAAAATGGAAATACCAACCAATTTTTTTTAATCGGTTGTTGGATGGAGTGTGGGGTAACTGGATGGGGGGCGGGCCCCAAGGGGGTAAGAAGGAGCTTTTGTGAAAATGGGAGCTTATCGAGTTTGTGTAGGACACAGCCCTAGGGTGGGGTGTGGGGGTTGGATTCTAAATTAAATAAGGGGCCTACCACAAGGCAATAGTTGAGTCCAGCCCTGCACTTTGGGAAGCATCTTACACCCATGTGCTTTATTCATCTCAAAGCATGAGAGAAGAAAGGTTATTGTGAACCTAAACATAGGTGGGGGTTTGGGGGGGGTGGGGCGGGCAGAGGATTTCTCAAATAGGGGGCCTACCACAAGGCAATAGTTGAAGAAAGGTTATTGTGAACCTAAACTATTGTAGCTATATCAAATACTAACCATAGCTGAACCAAAATACTCCCAAAACATCAAAATTTGAAAGTTGCCCATATCTCACAAAATTGCACTTTCAACTGTAAGCATTTTTCATTTCTCATCCAAATTACACATTTTTACGTCTACCAAAAGCTTCAGGTTGAAGTTCCCTACAATACTACCGTATTGGATTTTTTAAAAATGTGGCAAAATTCAAGCTATTGGGAGGTTATATGGTTGCAACTCTCCTCCTGTCACTTGGCATTGGTTTGGTCACACATCAATTAAGGGTTAAGAGTGGAAACGATCTGATTACACTTATAAATGAGTACCTCTGGATTTTCAAGGAGGGAAATATTCCTGAATATAAGTAGTACCTTGGAATTTTCTCAAAGTAATTCACGAATTCTGGTGCCCAAATTCTGATGTTTCATGTCTCATGATACCCAAAATGAACCTTATGATAGTTTTGTTTGGCTCATGGTTCAACCTTAGATGTATTTTTAAATGTATTCATCTCATCTTACAAATATAATGAAAAAGTGCCTCGAAGATCAAATATTTTACATCTCAAAACATAATGGGGTGCGCCTAAGGTTTAAATCTTTAAGCAATTTGGCGTAGACTGAGAATCTTTTTCAAATTTTTTGGTTAAAATATTTCTAAAACTTTGATCTTTGGTTGAAATTTGACCTAAGGTTAAAATCTTTTTATTATTTTAGCTTAAAGTTTTAAAAAATTACTGTTTCGACCTTGGGATCAGAACCTTTTTAGCACTCGGGCCTTTTTAAGACTTTGGCTTATGGTTTAAATATTTTAAAAACTTTGATCTTTGGTTGAAATTTCATTTAAGGTTAATGTTTTAAAAACTAATTTAATCTATAGTTAAAATATTTATCAATACATTGGTTTTAAAATAAAATGTTTTTAATGCTCAAGCCTAAGGTTAGAATCCGTTTAAGATTGAAGCTTAAGGTTAGAATGTTTTTAATATTTTGGCTTAAGTTTATAATATTTTTAGGCCTAAAGATAAATCTATTTGAGCCTAAGGGTTAGAATCTATTTAAGCCTAAGGATTAGAATCTTTTTATTATTTTGACTTAGGGTGTAAAAACATTACCATTTTGGCTTGGGGTTAGAATCTTTTTAGCACTTGGGCCTAGCACTTAGGCCTCAGATTAGAATCGTTTTATTGTTTTTAAAAAATTTAGCACTGAGGTTTACAATTAGATTTTTAAAAATATTTTTTGTAAGGTTTAAAATTGGGCATTCTAGAGAATTCTTGGAAAATATTTTCTCAAGATGGTTGAAAAATATTCATTAGTTTGAGAATCTTTATTCTACCTAATATATTTTGGTATAGATTATGTAGGTTGAAGATACTTCATTTTTGCTCAAAATTTGGGAATTCAACAAATCCTATGCTCAGAAATATTCATGAGATTTTATTTTTAAAAAGATGCTTGGAAAAATTTCGGGAAATTTTGGAAATTTTAGCCTGCTTGGGAAAGTTATAAATGTTGATTTTTTCATTTGTGCCCCAAAAAAATGGGCAGCATAACAAATCCCAGTGCTTGAATTGTTTTGGCATTTTGGGAATTCTTATTCTGCTCAATAATTACATGCGCCTTATAAATGTTGAAGAGATTTTTGATTTCTGCCCAAAACGTTTTGGCATTCGGAAAATATCTTCATGCTTCAAAACATTTGGGCAAGTTGAAAACTTTTTAAATTTCGGGCAGATTATGAAGGTGAAAAAACTTCTTTTGTCACTGCCCACCATCCCAGGTGCTCTCTCTTAAAGTCTTAAAGTCACTATGTTGGATACAACAACATCGGGACAAATGTCTTGCACTCCCAAGACAAATGTCCCACACCCTTAATTAAGACAATGACCTTGGGTCAAATTGTTATAGCCCCAAGCCATTGGACCAAATTTTTTTTGTGTATTTGATGCAAATACATATTTAAAATAATAATAATACATGTATATTAACTTAATATTAGACCTCATGCCAAGAGAGTTTATCCCAAGACAAAGTTTAATTAATTTTGCATATACATATTGGCCTAGGGTTGGAATCTTTTTAGCATATCTGCTTAAGGTTGGGGTATATTTCTCGAATATGGCCTAAGTTAGAATTTTTATTGAAACTTTGACCTAGAATTAGAATCTTTTTTAACACTTTGGCCATTGAAACATTTTTTAACAATTTGGCTCAAGGTTGGAGTCATGTACCAGTATGGGCCTTTTGATATTCCGTACCAGGGACCCTCAAGGATCGTGAAAAGGTTCTGGGTTCAAACCAACTAATGAGTAAATGAAAGAAGCCCTACCAGCCCTCTGCCACTAATCTTAACTTGAGGGTGCTTGTCAGGTCAGGTATGCTGCTGTGCTTCAAGAAAAAAAGGACCATATCAAACCATGTCCTAAGACTTGAATTTAACCCCTTCCAACAAAGGGAGGAAAGCTTCTACCTCCGGATTGTCATGGCATTAGCTTAGACTTAAAGCAGTAACATACCCAAGGGCACAAACTGGGACAATTTTTGTCTTTTCTTCGCTTTGTGTTGTTCCTGTTTTTGAAATGTTGTTTCAACAAGTTCAAGTTTCTAGTTATGCTCTTTTATGTTTATGTTTTAAGGTGTTGTCTCAATAAGTTTAAACTTTATGTTTTTGAGGTGTTTGTCTTAATAATTCAAGTTTCATGTTTTTGACATGTTGTATCAACAAGTTCAAGCTTCTAGTTATGTTATTAACAAGTTCAAACTTTATATTTTGGAGGCGTTGTGTTTACAAGTTCAAGCTTCTAGTTATGTTATTAATAAGTTCAAACTTTATGTTTTCAAAGGTGCTGTGTTAACAAGTTCAAGCTTCTAATTATGTTATTAACAAGTTCAAAGTTTAAGGTTTTGAAGTGTTGTGTTAACAAGTTTAGAAAGCTTGTAGTTATGTTATTTGTGTTTTGAAATGTTGTCTCAAAAAGAAGTTCAAGCTTTTGATTGTGCTTTTTGTGTTCTTAAAATCTATGTTGACCTTCTGTAATGATTCTTTAATTGTGAAATATTGATTAATACAAAAAAAAAAATCCAATAAAAAATCGATGACCAGAAGCATCACATGGAAAACAAAAGGAAAGACCAAAGAAAGGTTAAAAACAGGCAGCCTGCAAGAACCCAACAAAGAGAAAGAGCTAATCCCTCTTGAGGTAGGGTCAAATACCCACCTAACACTGGCTTTTTACTTTTGACCATGCTGCCCGTCCCCCTACAAGGCGAGGGTGAAACTTAAACTGGAATCTTGGCACCTTCGAGGATGTTGACATTTCTATATTTTACTCTGCTGGATTAAATTAACTAAAAGGATAAGACATGCAACCTTTGCGAATGCCTCCGGACAATAATGCGAAGATGGTGTGATATTCCGGCCAATAATAAGCCGGTGTAATATTCCGAGGCAATAAATAAGACGGTCTGGAATCAAGGCTCATGTAGGTCTGGTACCGAGTCTGACGACGGTCTGGTACTGAGGCTGACGGCGGTCTGGTCCCGAGGCCGATGGGGTCCGGTTTTGAGGCTTACGACGGTCTGGTCCCGAGGTTGACGTTGTCTGGTACCGGGGCTAACGCTGACGTCTGGCAGTGCCCAAGGCTGCTGCGAGCCGTGTCCGAGCGTCTGGCCCGCGCCTAGTTGTCGATGGTCTGGTATCGAAGCTGACGTCCGACAGCGCTCAAACTGCTGCAAAGGGAGGCCCCGCCGAACATCTGGTCCTCTCCTCGTGTTCCGCGTGCCCCCTCTCCGCTCTCTCTCCTCTCTCAGTCGCTCTCTCTCCAGCTTTTCGGGCTGAATCCTTTGCGTACTTGTTGCGATTCTTGTGCACAAAAGGAGGTTCCGTTCAATGCATCTGTAGAAAAAGCGAGGGAATCGGAGCTGAAGCGGAGGAAGAAAATTAAGAGAGAAAGGAGTTACAGAGACGGAATACTCTTTCAAGTCTTGGGAAGCTCATCAGGGACGCATTGGTTTTCTTTCTCGGGGGAGCTGATCAGAGAGAGAGAGAGAGGCGCAGAACGTGGATCGAAGTGAATTGTTGAAGTCTGTGTCTGGTGGATCCTGGTTGTGTCAAAGCGAATATGGCGGCCTTGACCTTGACGGCCTTACTTGATCACGCGGCAGAGCAGCATGGCGAGAATCTGGCCTTGATTGCATCAGGAGGTCCGCATCTGACGCATCGGGAGCTTCATGGTGCAATAGAGAAAGCTGCTGCTCAACTTCGGCGTGCCGGTGTGAAGCCCGGTGATCTCGTCTCTCTGGCCTTTCCTAACACTCTCGAGGTATTTTTTTCCCTCTCATTTCTTCTTTCTTCTCCTCCTGGTTGAAAGGCTCTCTTGCCGTTGGACAAATGCGCAGATTGCGAATATCCGGCTCTTGCAATAAATAGGGTTCTTCATTTTTGCTTGCCTGCTATGTCTTCTCTTGGGGATTCAGAGAGGCCCTTCATTTCTTGCCTTACAGATTAGACAATGGAATCGATGTGCTGTACAGCAGCCCTGCTTATTCATTCACTGTTGGTTCATGAAGCACAATTATTTTTCACAAGTTCTTCTCTGAGTTTACTTTGGACTGAAGACAATGTAGTGCAAAATCTGTTCGGTGTATTGGTATGCTTTGGTTACTTATAGGACTGATATTGTACAAGAAATGCCACATGTACCTGCACTTTCCACATTCTTTCAGTATCTGAAAGTTGCTACTAGATCAACAGTAATGGAGGGTATGTGTAGTCAGTCGAATGCAAAGAGTAATGGACATTCAATTCATGAATTTCTTACCAGGAATTGTGGTGCATGTTTATGCTCTCATGTTCACAAAATGTCTGATGGCAGCAGATCTGTTTCATTGAATGTGCATCTCTGGTGCATATGTCTTGTGCAGTTTGTGGTGGTGTTCATAGCAGTAACCAGAGTGCGGGCAATAGCAGCTCCTCTGAATGCTGCCTACACTGAGGATGAGTTCAAGTTCTACTTGGAGGATGCAGGTTCAACACTTCTGCTAGTTCCTGGTGCAGAAGGGAACAAGGCAGCTGAAGCAGCTGCAGCAGAGCTCAATTTGCCAATTGCTGGAGTGCACTGGGAGAAAGAGAGTGGTGATGTTGTGATTGTGCCCAAGAGCAAGATTGAGCTTGCACCCGAGCTTGAGGTGAGCAGTATGTCATCATGTGATTGCTGCCAGATGTTTTTCTGTATGACACTTCTCTTACCAATCAGGATGCTAAGACCAGTTTGAATGTAACTGCATGTGGTCTTTGAGTCAACATTTTTCCAATGAATTTGTAACTGATTTATTATTATTGGCATTTTTTCATTATTCATGTCTCTAGAGTGCTAGCAAATCATGAGTGAGTCTTTGTTGTTTCTGGGAATGTAACAGAAACTCACAGCATATGCAGATTTTTTAAATGTTTTGAGCAGACTATCCTAGACTTATCTGCACCCACTGTTAGGAACTGACAAAACCACTGGGGAGTAATGACAGCCAGTATAGCAGCTAGTCACTGGCATTCATGATGAAGATGATGGTTTAATACTTTGTGAGTGATAGTCATAAGGTTACAGCTGCACTTAGTTTGTGTTGTGTTTGTTTTGGTTTGGCTGGAACTGACACAATGGTGAACTTCAAAGTGGTAATGTGGATTTTTCTGTTGAATCTCTTTCTTCCCATCTACCTTTTGGCTACAGAGATTATAAAAGAACACTAGTTTTTCTTTCTTCTCTTATGTCTCAAGGTAAGTCTCTCTGTTGTGTTCCTCTGTAAAAAACTAAGAAATTGGTTCCTATGCTTTTTTTGCTCTGAATTCCCTCCTTGTGGTCTGGGTATTAGTGTTGGCCACACTTTGCAACTCACTAAGATTTTGAGCCTATTTATTATAAGAAAAGTTCCTTGTCCTCCTCTGTCAAGTGTAATCCTTCTTAGGTAGAGATCTCCTTGTCTTAGTCTTTATCTCCTCCCATGTGGATGGCATAGATCTTTCATCCATTTTAATCCTTCCCAGAGTCGTAGATTGTCTTAGATAGATCTAACCATAGATCTTTCTATGGTTAGAAAGTTTTGGTTCTCTCCTTGATTGCTTGGAAGTATGTCAAAACTTCAGGTCGAGTTCTTCCAATATAGAGAGGTAGGGAGGTCTTTTTGTTCCTCAAAATACCAGCAAGTTTTGTGATTGTAACCACTTCTTAATTTTTGTGAATTCCCATCATGGTCATGTTGTTTGTGCAAATCTGGATATCCTCCCAAGACCTAGTTTGATTGAACACTTCTTTAGAGGCAACAAGTTCTGAAGGGCTTTCTTTTCTCACCTGTCTGTTGAAGAAGTTATTGAGAAATGTCTCAAAAAGTTTGTCAACAAACTCGAAGAGCTTCTAAGAGTTCAAGAGATTTTCAGTGAATGGAAAGCCAATGATCTTGTGTTGGTTCTCTCCATGCTTTGTTCCTCTTCTCGGTCTTCTCTTTCTGTCACATCAAGTAAACTGGATTGCTTCAAGAGTTTTCAATGTTCTTTTGTTATAACTTACATGGATAAGTGTTGTACAAATTTTATTTTTGTACGTAAATTATGTTATGTTTCTTTATTTTTCTTTGAGCTTAATTCTCCAATAGGTATGTATCAGGTTTCAAATCTCAGAGAGTCCTTCAACTTCATCATTCTTGTGATAAGGCTCATAATTTTAGTGGTGAAATATGTGGTCCACATTTCACTTTCTTTGTCTAAGTTGGAAGTTCCATAAGAACCTGAGTAAACCAAGAATTAGTTGTGTAGCGAGTTCAACTCCTCTCACAGATGTTTATAAATGGCTCAATTGTTTGTTCAATGCCAAACAATGATCTTTGGTTGTCAAACCTCAGAAAGGCTTAATGTTCATTCTATTAGTAGTTGGATTCTCAATGATACTAACAGGAGCAGTGGATGTGATAAGACTCCTACATCTGTTATGTTCTGTTTTTTCTTCCTATTGTGCCTACTGCTTTCTTTTTTCTTTAGTCTGTCTATTCTTGTCTGTGTTTTTCCCTTCTGTGTGGTCAGGTGCTGGCCAGTATCATGGCTGAGTCTTCCCATGGCTTCATGACCTGTGAGAGATAGAGACTCAGTATGGAGGCTATAATGTTCTATACCCATTGTAGGGAGCTGACAAAGTCAGTGTGTAAGTTGTGATAGGTGAGTTGCTGTATACAATTTTACTGTCGGTTGTTGTTGCTGGTGGTCCTCGACAAGTGAGAGACTGTCACTTTTGTTCATACTGCTAATTATTGTTCTTCATGCAAATTCTACCCCCTTTTTTTTTCTTCTTCCTGGTTCTGCAGTCATAATAAGGAAGTTCTTTTTTAGATTTCAATTTTTAATTCAAAATTCAAGAAGAAAAATTTCACCTTGTCCTGTTTTCCTTAATTGTGAGTATGGAGATTTCTTGATTCTCATGGGATTTATGTTATTTTCTCTTGAATCTCATAGATGGGGATTTATAATTTGTTGCAATTCCAGGATTTGGCTGGGCCCAAGCCTGTAGATACTGATGAAGCTCTATTTCTACACACCTCTGGAACAACAAGCCGCCCAAAAGGTGTTCCTCTTACACAAGCAAATCTGGCTTCCTCAATTCAACACATAAAGGCTTGGTATGAATTGTCACCATCAGATCGGACACTGATTGTGATGCCATTATTCCATGTACACGGATTAATGGCAGCACTACTTTCTACACTTGCTGCTGGGGGGACTGCTGTTCTCCCTGCAGCAGGTAGGTTCTCAGCTTCAAGTTTCTGGAAAGATATCAAAACCAACAGTGTCACATGGTACACAGCAGTTCCCACAATACACCAGATTTTGCTTAAAGTGCATAAGAGTCACCCAGAGGCTGAATATCCAAAACTACGATTCATCCGGAGCTGTAGCTCCGCCTTGGCACCAGCTGTTCTAGAGGATCTTCAAGAATCATTCAATGCTCCAGTGTTGGAAGGGTATGCAATGACAGAGGCCAGCCATCAGATGACCTCAAATCCACTTCCAGCGCATGGGCCAAATAAGCCTGGGACAGTTGGAAAACCAACTGGAATTGAGCTTGCAATTTTAAACGACAATGGTGAAATTCAGAAGCCTGGAGTGGTTGGTGAGGTGAGTATTCGAGGTCCAAATGTGACAAAAGGCTATCGAAATAACCCGGATGCCAATAAGACAGCATTTGAGTTTGGGTGGTTTCATACTGGTGACCGTGGGTTTGTGGATGAGGATGGTTATCTGACATTGACAGGCCGCATCAAGGAGCTTATTAACCGTGGGGGTAAGTGGGTCACTACAAAGGCAAAGCCACATTTCATGTTTAGAAAACTGATAAATCCTCTCAAGCTTGTGGTTGTCCTTCTATGGTATTGTGGATAATCCTGTAGTGGAATATTTTTGTATTTGTCTGCATGCTCATAGAATGGTCCCACTACTTTTGAGACCCAGGAACCTAAACTGTTGAAGCTGCCTTTGAGGCACATCAACATTGAAAACTTGAATGATCAGTTCTCAAGCAGCTGATGACAACCCATTTCTGACTGGAAAGGGTTGTCTATGCAAGGATGTTGACTGTTCTTTCTTAGATCTCACACAAGAAGGGAAGAAGCCCATCATTCTCATTTGCTAATAGTTTGTTCATGACCAGGGGAGAAAATCTCACCTTTGGAGGTAGATGCTGTTCTGCTTTCTCACCCAGCTGTCTCAGAGGCAGTTGCCTTTGGAGCTCCAGATGCACATTTTGGGGAAGAGGTAATTATGCTAACTTATTACAGACAAGAGGTAGTGATTTCAGAAGAAGAGTATTTTGTTGCCTTCCTCTAAATTCAGATTTGCAGCATCAATCAGATTGACATAATAACACAGTATGTGTGTCCATTGTGAGGAACTATTGCCACAACTCTCAAGTTGCCCATGACAATTTGTATTGAGCTTCAGCCAAATCTGATCATGCAAGAGCTTGACTTGGCTTGGAAAAGTCAGATTATTTAAGTGATCCTAATGAATACCAAATCTTTCATTGGGAGCCAGGTTAATGCAGGAATCGTACTGAATAAAGGAGCAAATGCCACAGAAAAAGACATTCAAGAATTTTGCAAGAAGAATTTGGCACCATTCAAAATACCAAAGCGTATTTTCTTTGCTGATGAGCTGCCCCGCACGGCAACTGGAAAAATTCAGCGTCGAATTGTTGCAGAACATTTTCTCAAAGATACATCTAAGGAGTCCACATCAGGTTAGAAATTTCCTGTAATATGCAGCAGTTATTGGTTGGTGTGATGTGTGCTTTGTAAGCCATAACAAGTAATGACTGTCAGAGAAAATTTACTTGGTACTGGCCAACTTCCAGAATGTCCAGAAATCTCTCAGCTGGCTGATAGTCTATGGCAGAATTGTTGGAAGATCATCTAATGATCTTCTATTGACTATAAGACTTGGGCTTTTAGTTTCAATCAACCAAACACCAACAGATGTATTGCTGTAACCTACTGTGATAACTGTACCTCCTGTAAAAGTCAAATTTCTATCTATTTGGTGGAGTGCTTTTTTATTCAGCTGCAGATGGGCAGTTTATTTGGGTTTGCCAATAAGAATTTTGTCTCAGTCCGCTCTCTGCTGCATGTGGTATATGGGAAATGTGATTTTGCTCTGAGACATGTGACTATGCATTGGATAGTTTGTGCTGTCAATGGTCCAATCTTGTGCTTTTGAGGTATGGTGGCACAAACAAAGATTTTAGGAATGTGCTTTTTGTTGGACCTACATGAGTTAATTGCTTTGCGGCTCACTTCTGTGTGGCTAATGCTCTCTTTGGATCTCTCCTTGCATTGTCTCCCCATATGTAGTGGTGGTCATTTGGTTGCAAGCCAAGTTTAGGCACATTAATACCCTGCATGAGGATCATTACTGTATTGTAGTGGGTGTCGAAGACTGGGTGTCTAACAGTTTTAAAAAATATAAGATAGAACTATAAAGAGAAGATGAAATATGCTCTTGTATTTGTGTTGATTCTCGTGCCAATGAAGCAATGTTTTTTTTCGTATATGCATCTACTTGTAATGCCAGAAGACATCAATGCAAACAAGAAAGCAGGAGCTTTGGTTGATGGCAACAGGCTAGCTGCCCGAGCGTTTGCAAAGACAGGAATCGAGCACATGTTTGGAGTTGTGGGCATCCCAGTGACATCACTTGCATCATCTTGTGTCACTGAAGGAATCCGCTTCATTGCTTTTCACAATGAGCAATCAGCTGGATATGCAGCAGGTGCTGCAGGCTATTTGACAGGAAAGCCTGGTTTACTACTCACAGTATCAGGTCCTGGCTGTGTACATGGGCTTGCAGGCTTAAGTAATGCAATGATCAATACATGGCCCTTCATATTAGTCTCAGGGTCAAGTGTGCAGGCTGATGTTGGGAGAGGGGATTTCCAGGAGCTTGATCAGCTGGAGATTGTAAAGCCCTTTTCAAAATACTCTGGAAAGGCACACAAGATTTCTGAGATCCCTGGAGTTGTTTCAAAAGCGGTAGCATCAGCAGTTTCTGGCCGACCTGGAGGTACTTACATTGACATACCTTCAGATGTTTTACATGAAACTGTAACAGAGGAAGAGGCAAAACAGTTGCTTGATGGTATAGAGCCATATGTTCCAGTTTGGGCTGTCAGGGCAGCTCCAAAGGAGCTTTTGGCTGGAGACAAAGAAATCTCAGAGGCAGTTTCACTCCTTCGAAATGCTAAGAAGCCACTGATCGTCTTTGGGAAGGGGGCTGCATACTCACGGGCTGAAAAATCCTTGAAACAACTTGTTGAGAGTACTGGAATTCCATTTCTAGCAACCCCAATGGGAAAAGGTTTACTCCCTGACTCACATCCTTTATCTGCGGCTGCTGCTCGGTCCCTTGCACTGGCTGAAAGCGATGTTGCACTTGTTGTTGGTGCACGTCTTAATTGGCTCCTCCACTTTGGAGAGCCACCCAAGTGGTCTGAATCAGTGAAGTTTATCCTAGCTGACATTTCTGAGGAAGAAATCAAGCTCCGGAAGCCTGCTGTTGGGCTAGTTGGTGATGCTAATTTGATCTTACAGCAGCTGCTCAAGGAGTATAAGGATGAGCCATTTCGTTTGGGAGAGAAACACCCATGGGTTACACAAATCAGGGCTAAGGCACAGGCAAATATACAAAGGATGGCTGTGTCTCTGAACAAGGATGTTGTGCCATTTAATTTCCTGACACCCATGCGGATAGTGCGAGATGCCATTCTAGCTGTTGGCTCTCCTGCACCAATTCTGGTATCTGAAGGTGCAAATACAATGGATGTTGGAAGATCAGTGCTTGAACAAACGGAACCACGAACAAGACTAGATGCTGGAACATGGGGCACTATGGGTGTGGGTTTAGGTTATGCTATCGCTGCTGCTGTGGTGAATCCAGAGAGGCTTGTTGTTGCTGTGGAGGGAGACTCTGGTTTTGGTTTCAGTGGGCTTGAAGTTGAGGTATTCTCCTTGCACTGAACTTCTGTTTTGGGTCAGAACAAGGAGCCCTGGTAAACCTTGGGCTCTTAAAAGAGTTAACCAGTTTACAGTTCATAGTTTCTACAACCTAATTTGTTCAGATGCAGCTATTAATACCTTAAACAAGATGAGCCTTCAGTGTTTGCTCACATCACCTTACTGAGGTTTATTTTAAACCCTTAACTGCTGTAAAGTCACTTGGTTTGTTGACCACTCTCCATCTGGTAAATCAGGTATGCAAAGACACAGGTCCAAAACAGACAAGAGTAAAGACTTGAGGACTTCTCCCTTGTTCCTGAATTAGTGTGGCTTGGATGTTGCTTGCAGACATTGGTTCGATACAACCTGCCAGTGATTGTGATAATTTTCAATAACAATGGGGTATATGGTGGGGATCGTCGTACCCCTGAGGAAATTAGTGGGCCTCACAAGGATGACCCTGCCCCAACCTCATTTGTTCCAGAGGCCCGATATGACTTGGTCATGGAAGCCTTCGGTGGGAAGGGATACATTGTCAGGACACCTAAGGAGCTTGAATCTGCCTTGAAGGAGTCTTTCTCAGCCCGGAAGCCAGCTGTGATTAACATTATAGTTGACCCATTTGCAGGTTCTGAAAGTGGTCGAATGGGTCACCGTAACTAGGACAAAATACTTTGTGTTGCTATTCACTGTTGATGTTCTTCCTGATTTGGAAAAACTGGAACTTCATGTTCCGACTTGAACTGACCTTGGTGAATGAAGGCACATAGATCAGGGAGGTAAAAGAGCTCATGAAGCTATTGGTCTGCTCAATTGAGCAAGGCTGCTAAATCATCACATGGATTGCCAAACTAGTATATTGAAGGATGATAAATGCAAGGCCCTGGCCCTGAGGCTGGCTAGACATGCATACTAAGCTTGCTCATATCTGTGAAGAAGAGTTGATGGCATGGTGTTAAACTAGGGTTAAGTCACCAAAATCATGCCTTTTACTTTGATCTTTTGCTCATATCTGTGAAGCAGAGTTGATGGTGTGTGTTAAACTAGGGTTAAGTCACCAAAATCATGCCTTTTACTTGGATATTTTGGTAAATGGAACATAAGTCTTTGTAAAATGATAATCTTAATTGTTTCATTCTGTGACAAATCACATAATGTGAGATTTGTTTGCTGCAGTCACATAAGGCCTTGTGTCTGTCTCCCTCTGATTCCTCTTTCTGCATGTGTTGATTATTCTGGGAAGCTTCTGGATTCTTCTGCATCCAAGTAATTACTAGCCAGTAATGAGTTAATGATCTCTTCAGGATGCCTCTATTTAAGCCCTCTCTATGCATTTGGCTTCGATCCTTGCTTTACATAAGTGTAAGTTAAAATGAAATAAAGCTTACTGAAGCTAATTCTTCCCCATCCAAAATGGTGCACTTGTGGGCCAGACTGAACCACCACTCACCAATGCATCAGTTGGCTGTTCTGTCCATTGGATGGGCTGCATTTTTCATCTGGCTCCTGACCCTGCGGTAACCAACATTGTACCACATTTGGCTGCTAACCTTTAACCTTTCTCTTTTTTCCTTGGTCTTTTTTCTCAACCCTAACCTCCATATTACCCTCCCACCTAGTTACCCTGCTGACCTACATCTTAGCTTTACCTTCCAACTAATAACCAACCCCTTTACTTACCTACTCTTCATCTCTTCCAAAGTAAAACTTTTATTTATTCTTGGGTAGACCTTTATTTGTTGGTAAAATTTCTATTATTTCTGTTAAACTTTTACCTTTCAACAAAACCTCTTTATTTTTTAGCTCAATGAATTTTTTATATTGTATTAGCTAAATTTTTTGCTTTGCCAAAAAATTTATCTCTTCATAACTAAACTTTCACAAAACCTCTTTATTACTTAGATAAACTTTTAACTCTCAATAAAACCTATTTACGCACTCATTGCCATATCTATTTAACATTTGCACATTGTCACCTTGAATCAATGAGAGTTATAATGTAAAATGTAAGTATTACAAAGAACACCCACCCCCCCTCCCCCCCCCAATAGTTATTTTACTTCTATTCGAACCTTTGATGATGATAAATTAGTAACCCCAAATGTATGTATTACAATCATAAGAAACTTTTCAACATTGGTCCTAAACCTTTACTTTCACTTTGGACCATTTAATGCATGGTGTATTTAATTTAATTAAACAATAGATTTGATAAATTTAGAATTAGAGAGACAACAAACATTTATGAGTTCTTGCACATTTTTCAATACTAATTTAAATCAATTTGAAGTTAAATTTCGAGAGCAAATTTTCATATACATATATTTGGAACAATACTCATTTTATCTCTTTTAAAGGTGAGTGAGGAAGGTTTGGTGGGTTCAAAATTGTAGATTTTGGTTCTAACTATGATTACTAAGAACCAAATTGAAACAGGGTCTGATTTTCACAACCAGAACCAAAAGCAAAATCAAATGGGACCGAAAGTTAGGTTCCCAGTTCTGTTGATGTGTGGAACTTGAACCTAAACTGAAATATATGTCTTTTAAAACAAAAGTGACTAGAACCAGGGTTAGCTAGAGATTAATCAGCAATTATCGACTGGAAAAAGCTGATTTTTGGAACTAAAATTGAAACTGGAAATTTTGTTCTTTGAAGAAGTGGATCTGGAACTAGATTCTCAGTTCCATCCATGAGAACTAAAGATCTGGGGTAAACCTCACACAAGTAAAATCAAAAGTCTCCTTGTCAAGTTAGGTTAGGGTGAACCAATACCCACACTAGCACCTGCAGTTTAAAAAATGACAGTGGACGACCTTCAAAAAGTCATTTACTACCCTTCTCTATAGGCCTCCCCCCTAGCTAGATTCATACATTTTAGCTAGCCTCATAGCCTTGAATCCTACTTTATAGTTAATCTCTTATATTCAATTTCCTATATTTTGGCTATGTATCCCCATTATAGACTTTTGTTTTTAATATCCCACATTAACTTCCTAGGTCTTCTAGATGTGGAAGTTTAAAAATTAAATCATAGAGGTCACACCTCAAATCTATATTCTCCATACGTTTGAGGACAAGGTCATCTTCTTTGGGGTGATAGTAATAAAAAACTTTCATTTTCTTAGGATTCATTCAACACTTATGTGAGAGGTATGTCATCATTCACTAAACACATTTGAAGTTTCAACCTTTTTTTTTTTCATTTGATACACAATAAATCCAACAAAGTTCCAGCATTGTCAAAATTAGGTCTGGATTGCATCCAGAAACTCCATTAATTTACCAAAAATAAGTCAAGGGTTTTGCATCTAGGACAATCTAAAGTCCAATGAGTCCCTAAATTTAGGTCACAAGTTGTTTGGGGTGTATATTTTAGAAAGTTCAATGAGTTGTCAAAAGCAAATCAAGAGGTTGTGTTTAGTAAAACATGAAATGCGTGACCCATTGAAATTAGGTCACAGACTTGTGTTAGGTAAATCACTAAATTCAATTAGTTGTCAAGAATATGTCATGGGCATATGTCAAGTACAACAATTACTCATGTTAATTTTCCAAACCAAATTAGATGTGTTGTCCAACAATGATTTGGGGGGAGGGCAGCGGACATGGCATTATGGTTAGGAAGAGAAGGCCCACATTGGAAATGAAAGCAAAGAAAGGGTATAAGAATGAAGTTGTTGGGATGTATGCATAAATTCTTTGAAAATGAATGTTCAAATTCATCAATGAGCAAGGTTGTAGAGGAAGGAGGGGTATGCAATGGCACATTTCAAAAAGCATAGTTGGTGCAAGTAAAATCAAATGGCCACAAATTCACTCTTACATGATACCCACATACTATATGTGCACTTATGGGTTGGAGGATTACAAAAATCATCCCAAACATGAATGATAAAAGAAGAAAGGTTACATAACAATGTTTTTGGGAAGTAATTGTACTTACACTCCCACATTGTTGAAATTGCATATTACCATGTTGATTACACAAGAAAGAATGATACTCCATCTCATTGACCAATCGATTGAAAATATATTTTTCGAAGATCCCAATACATTCCATAGATAAGCAAAAGAATAAAAGGCTTGGATGATCTTTCATTTGGAATCGGGTCACACAAATTTACAAAGAACAAGAGTGAATGTGATTGGAACAAATGCAACATGGTGAGTTGATGACAAAAGACAATTTTTTTTATTTATAAGATGTTCAATATTATGAACATAAGACAAAAGTGGGCATCTAGCATTATGCCAAAAAATGATGCATTGAATGTCAAAATGTGAACCTTGGATAATGAAAAGTCTATTTTTTTTGGCAAGATAAAGATCTTAATGTGGATTTGCCTTTCAACTTGGGAATTCAAACTCTATGGCAATTGTAATGCATGTTGAAATGGGGCCATAATGGTTAAATATCAATGGACATAACTTTTGGCACCAACAACATGAAAGGTTTAGGGTTTAGGATACGCAACTAATCTATGCACATTGATGTGTTTGATGAATGGAGAAATGATGTTTCAATTGCATGGGTAATCATTTCATGGCCCACAAAAGAAGATTTTGTATCATGTTTAGGACCTTTATGTGCATGAATGCTCCATGCACAACTTAAATGGATACCAAGTTGTTTCATTATTGAAGATGTTCTTCAAGAATGTCTAGCTCTAAAGTATGTTTCATGTCTTTTAAAACCTTTTTAAAAATATATGAATTAAGAACCTAAGCTAAAGCAACTAAGAACTCAACAAAAAAAGCTAAAATAGTTAGAACCTAAGTTATGGTAACTATGATTTAGGATAACTAGTTATCACTTTATTCTATTATATATATCCTCGTTCAAATGATTGATCCAACAATGTTGTTCATCCTTTGATGGTACAAATGTGGGTGTTGGTTCACCCAAGCTTCAAATTATGCATGTTTTTTTTTTTTTGGACCTTTTTCCCATGTAATTTCCTATGTTTTTAATGCTTAGTTAGAATCTACAAGGATTTATTGCTCCTTCATGTTAGTTTTGGTTAGAAAATTGATTCCTAGTTGGAGAGTTTATTTTCCAATTTTCATCCAATAACATTGGCTGAAATAAACTGTTTAAAAGTTGATGGAAAACAAATGCTAACTTATTTTCTCCTTTTAAAACATTACGTCAATGGTGACAGTTAATAAAATATGTTCAAATGTCTTTTTCTTTTTTTACAAGTGACTTCATCTATTTAAAATTATATTTCATTCTTGATCATGGCACATTCCAAGTTTTATTCCAAAATCACCAATTTTCAATTTTCAAGATTTTTTGAATGTTCTTAGAATATTAAAAAATATTCATTTTTTTGGACCATAATTTTATTCAATTTGAATTTATTACAAAATGTTTAAAAATAAATATATCTATAACTAGTTCACAAACTTGTAATCATGATTTGCATTTAAAGTTTAACCAATTGAATGTGAACTAATTTGGTCAAGCAATTGGCAAGAACATAAATATTTTCATGATGTTTTAAAGCTTTGAACAATGCCATTTAATGTTATTAAAACCAAAATGATTGCATTATCATTAAGGTTTTACATGATTTTTTCAACAAAAATAAATTTCCATGTAATTTCAAACATCCTTTTTCATAATAGCCAAAAAAGGGCAAGGGGGAAGGCTATTGCTTCATCCTAAGGCTTGTAGGTTAAGATGGGTTTGGACCTTAAAGGGTTATCTTTAAAATAACTATCTTCCAACACAAAGGTAGATTAAATGAATTGAAATGTCACATAACACATAGGTATACAACACACGCAACACAAGAAATGAAAATTACATGTTTTGGGTTAAGATTAAAATCACCCATGCATTTTAAACTTGGTTTTTATGTGGATTACATTCAATGAAAAGCTTATCACACACACCTTTTTTCTTTTCCTTATGGGGATCAGTCATTAAATACACATAAAACCTTCTTTTATGAACTTATCACAATTAGAGCAATACATGAATTTATTGTGACATACACCCAATGTTTTTTTTTTTGGTGGCAAAATTTCACATCTATGCAACTTCAAATCCTCACCAATGACATCTATAAACAGGTTTAGGATTTTGATTTTGCCATAAACTAATTAGGAGACCATTTCTTTTTGTTGGACAATCCACCAATGCCTAAGATCTATCACCAAACACACCAACAATGGAGATGTGATATGTTGTCAACTAGGGTACCTTTTTGAAAAGGTGTTTGCTTGTTAGGATTATGTTATCAGATAAGTTTGCCAACTTCTTACACTTCCTTTTCATTATGCATTGTCATTTTTGCTTCTACTAGTTATGAGTAGAACACCATTTGAATTATGAATAGATAGTATAACACCACCCATGTTCTATGAGTTATGAATAAAATGCCACCAAGCATGGGTTAAATAGATGAACTTTATAAAACTATCTTGGGATTTGTGGGTGGGTCATAGCAAATTGAGTTACATTATGAAGATTGAGATCTTGCAATTGTAAAATGGGATATGTGGGTGCAACAATGACATTAACAGATGCAATAAAAGTTCAACAACCAATGAAAGATTTAGGGTATTTAAAAAGCTTGTCACAAATAGTGAATGCATCCAACTTTGCTTTTCATTTTAGTTTAAGCGCATTGGAAATAGTGAATGAATATAGTTTTTGCTTTCCATTCTCATTTGAATTCTACCGATTGGACCTAATTTTGTTTCCAAATTTCATCTAGTAGTTTTTGGGGTTCAATTGTGTGTTTCCAAGTTTGATTAGGCATTTTTAAGGTTTGGAATAAGTTTTTTTTTGTTCATATTTTCAACTAGTGTGTTTCCAAGTTCTTCCATCACATATTTTGTTGTTGGTTAAGGTTTAACAATTTTTTTTCTTTTTTTCTTATCTTCAACCACTATGTTTCCAAGTTCTTACATTGTGTAATTTATTGATGGTTAATGTTTGATAAAAGCTTTTCTTTTCTTCTTATCTTCAACCAATGTGTTTCCAAATTCTTCCATTGAACATTTTGTCAATGGTTAAGGCTTAGTAGAAGCTTTTATTTATTTTTGTCTTCAACTAATGTGTTTCCAAGTTTTTAATTGCACATTTTGTTGCTAGTAATTAAGGTTTGACAAAAAAAAATTGTTTTTGTTTTCAACCAATGTGTTTCCAAGTTCTTCCAATGTACATTTTGTTTATAGTGTGCACAATGATGCCCCTGAAATTACCTCAAAACTTCAAATACAAACTTTTTTTCAATGCTTCCATCCCACTCTCTACAAACTCTGATGTTGCACCATTGCGTTCAAGTCCCCTTATCTTTTTTGAATCTAATAAAAGCAAGGCTCATGTTGTTGTTGATGGTGATTCTATTACATTTGCTAATGTGGCTTCTATTTCATTTAACCTTATCACTTATAGGATCGATCATATTGACCTCACTGTTGATGAGAGACGTGAGAAAATAATTGTGGTTATGAAGAAGAAACGAAAGGCTAAATGGGAATTAAATTGAACCTACCAATACATATGGGTGGCAAAGTTTCCTTGGGTTGAACCGATTGTTGGGCTAAATGGCAAGGTGAAAATGGTTCAATGAAAAATTTGTTCCACAATTGAATGAAGGGAAAAATCAGTTGTCCCCAAACTTGATGGGTTGAGAATTCATAATGGCAAGTGGATGTGTAAGGTAGTTCAGCTTGGCATGGTGTGTGGGAAATCTTACATTAGTTCAAATAACCAACATGTTTGAAATGAGAAGATTTATGCCATAACCAGACATGATGGCATTCAACTTCAAGTTGAAAAGCGTGGTAAGGTTGAAAAGGAAAAAAAATGCAATTTGTTATCCTTTTCCATCTTTTGAAGTTGGAGAAACCCATCATTGACTTTGAGAGCATGCATGGGGTCTTATAGTTTTTGAATATGGAGAACATTTTTGTCGCAACCCTAGCCTTAGGCTCATGACCAAAGCAAGGGCTTGTAAAGGTGCGGGTCAAGAGTGAAGCTCGAGAGTCACATTTCATGTTGTTGGGAGTGTAGGAGAGTGTGAAATGAACCCCCACACTCCCAAATGAGCTTTCATTTTGGGAGTTGGAGTTTCAATGGACTCCTGAATCTTCAGAGAACGATTACAAGGGTCAAAACTCATTGAATTGAAAAGTTTCTTATATCATTAGAAAAATCTTGGAACGTAAATGTCTAAAATGGGTTCGCATACCCATTTGGGTATTTAAAACATAAGTTATGGCCAAAAGAAAGGTCGAAAGTCTAACTGCCAATTCGACTTCCAACCACTAAAAAGTCGATAATCGCTTTGATTTATTTGTGTGAAAGTGGCGTGCTTCATATCATTGGAAAGCTCTTGACAAAGGCTACAACTTAGCTTTAAACATCATTTCAATCAAAGGTCTAAACAAAAAGTTATGGGCTTTCAAAGTCTTAGGAGTCCCAATTTCAAGAATTTCAGGACTCCCAACTTGGGAGTCTTTAGACAAAATGACATTTGGGTGTTGGCCCCGTGGCCAGGCACAAAGAATATTATAAGGGGGAAGGTGATGGGTTCCTCCAAGTTCGGGTCGTGTTAAGTCTTGTGAGTCCATGTTTGTCAATGGTTCATCCGTGCACCAAAAGTGTTCCAACTATGCACTAACCAACTTGTTGTTTGGTTTGTGCAAGTTCATGTGAATAATTGATCCGCTTGTCCCTCGTCCTAGTCCTCATCCTGGAGCTCCAACATGCCCCTCTACCCCCGAAGTGTTGTGAACCAAGGAACGTACCCCAATTCATTATTTTTTTGTTGTTTTCACATTTGGACTTGAAGTTGAATTTATGAGGGAGCTTGGGGGTGTGTTAATTCTTAACAAACATTGGATGAACACAAATGGTTGGGGCATGGTAAATTACATTTTTATAAGTTGTGACAAAGTGACTAGTATAGATAACCAGTCATGGATTTTAGTTCATGCTTATGTTGTTGAAGACTTCAAAAGGACACCGATCTTGGTGAATCTAGAATGGGACACAAAAGGTTACACAACAAACAACTTCACAAAGATGATTCGAAATTCAGTGAAAGGTTTTGGGGGACTATTTGACCATAACATTCACAAAACATGCAAGTTGACTAATCTCCGTAGAATGGTCACTCAAGAAGCTTGGGCATAATTTGTGTAAAAGGTCAAGACACAATGCACTCAAGCTACACTACAACTAATCATTGACAAGAGATTCCCTGCATAAGAGGTCTTGAATGCTATGGGAACAATCTACCCACAGTAATGGTTGCAAGCCGATGTTGAACAAACATTTTATGGGCACCTTGCTTTGTTCAAAGCATAGTATTTCACCCATGGGTAGCTAGTGATGATGGTGTGATGTGTCTAGCTTTGTTGGATGGTTGGAAATTGGATTAACATGCATCTTTTTTTGTTGTCACAATGAAAAGCAATTGCAATTTTGCCATGCTACCACCATTTAACTATAACCCAACATCTCAGTTGTGGTAGAGGTTGGGATCCAATGGCATTCTGATGGAAAGGCTTTTGGAGTTTTTGAAGCTTGTTAAAATATCCATTGTGATCACACTAGGTTTAGTAGAAGACGAATGAACCTTTTCAACTTTAACTTATAACAAGAACAAGCTGAGAAATTGTCTCATAGTTCATTTGGATATGGTCATTAGGATGTGTGCCTAGAAATTTTATTATTTAAGCACATTTCCATTTTACATTGCCATTTGAAATTAGCAAACCAACAAACGTCAATATTGTGTGGATTTATAATGCATTCTAAGGGCACACGCATAGGTATGTTTTTCATGTAGCGGAGGTTTATATTTGTAATGATGTTGAACTCATTAACCTTTGGGCCTATATGAATGCATTCTAATGAAAAAATTTCTTTTAATTGATTTCAACATGTAACAAGTTTCTAGTTTTGTGTGCTTTTGTGTAGGTCAATTTTTAAATTTCAGTTCGGTAAAATCGAGTCATGGATTGGTTTCCATTTTTACCACCCTCCCAACCCAACTTGTTTATGCTTGTTTGCACTAAAGCTAGGTCTAATTTCATTCGTATGTTACTTGTTAATGATGTATGTTTTTGTTGGTTCACATGTTACCTTCAATTGCAATTGGGCAAAATCCAATGCATATTAAGGTTCAATCCCCTTTGAAGGCATAAAGTTGTATTCTTTTGAATGTGTTTACAACTTGTGGATGTGTGTTTATGTGGCACCTTGATTTTCTTGTCTTATGTGTGGTTGTAACATGTAGGAGATTTTCAACTACAGTTGGGCAAAATCCATTCTTGGATTGGGGTTCAACCCCCTTTGAAAGTATTTTGTTGTATAACTTTGATTGGGCATTAACAACCCATCAAACAAGGTTGAATTCTTCACCACCATCATATAGTAACTCTCATGTTAATCACCTCCTTATACATAATGTTAGGATTCTATTCAGCTACTTCATGGCAACATTACAAGAATAAACATTGTGATGGTAATAGTGTCATTCTTTGCTTTGAAAATTTTCAACTTCCAAAAGATTGTGATGATAATGTTGACAAGTTAGGTGCACATATGAAGCCCCTATTTTGTCCTACTTGGAGGTACCTTCTCTATGAGGAAGCTAGGGGGTGATCTTGGCAACCCTATTATATTGGTCCTTTTCAACTTTACAATTTGATGTGTTGAGCTTTTTAGGTGAAGCATTGCTTCATTACCTTCAAATTGTTGTTGTGGAATTTTTTTTGCAATCTCATTGGTATACAAGCTTCTTTGGGAAGTCACATGAACCATAATTTGGTGTGCATAATTTGTTTTCCATTTCAGAATGGGACACACTTTGTTTCTACATGTTGTTCCTTCTAGGCACATCCCATCTTTGTGCCTCTTTGTCTTGGCAAAATGATGATAATGCATTTTACAATTGTTTTAGAAAATTAAACAAAACTATTCGATAGAGGTAAATTGTGTGGGATGACAAGGGAATGAAAATGTTCACAAACAAGTGTAAACTTGCCAAGCTATTTGCAAAGCACATTAAGTTGGAGGAGCAAGTGCATTGACATCACTTTGATTAGTCAAAGCTCTCTTGGTTTCTTTCACATGGGTTGTTGAACCGATGGGTGGAAAATGCAACAAGATATTGTTAGAATTCAATATTTTGTTTTGATACCTAAAAGTTGTGCACAAATGATGTGAGTCATTTATTTCTTGTGTATACACGTATCATTGTTGGAAAATCATGTCAATATTGCTATAGGAACACCAAAAAAGTTTGTACTTTGTAGACATAATTTCATTTTGAGCACCAACTAGTCACATCCAACCCACATCCCATCAAAATGACAATAGCCACCTTGCACTCACATGCTTTAACATGAAATGTGGAAAATGCTAAAGTAGCCTCCCAATCACCCTTACCCATGTGACTATTGCCACCTAGCCTAGACCTAGTACAAGTTGGAGAGGCTTATTAAGTGACATTAAAAAAAACAAAAAAAGAAATCCTTGCATACGCCCATACAAAAAAAAATCCTACTACAAGGTGTATTGACGAAATGAAAGTATGAAAAATGGAAAATGAGCTTGAAGCTCCATCCACAACCCTTAAAATACTTGAGAAGAGAATGAATGTATCATTCACCTCTTTCATTCAAATCTAATAAATCTTATCATCCACAAATTTTAAGCCAATAATATTATGCCACTTGATCATTCATCAACGGAGAGGATGAACTCCTATATTATTTGACACCTTTAATGTTTTTGTCTCACATGAGATCAAGTTAATTAAGTTATATTTGTGCTTAACTCAAAATAATTAACTATACGAATTCAAAGTAGACCCCAGGTCAAAGGAACTTCACTGTAAGGGCCCTTAAGGTTTATTATTTATTTATCATATATACCTATCCCTCCACCCCAACATCATAACTAACATTATTTATAAATTTTATGTCTAAACAACAATTTAGGCCTATTATTTTGGGAGTGTCCCCATCTTGGAGCTTTTATAGTTATTTTATGTAAATGAGCACTCCTTAAATGCTTTATAATGAAAAATTGAAAAGCATGTAATGGAAGTTGAAGACCACTTAATTAGCTTGTCGGACTGGAGGTGAGAAGATAAAAAGACTTTGGGTTTTGTTTTTGTCTGAAGAGAAAAATAAAGGCAAACACCTCTTTTGTTATGAGACTATAATGGAGCAAAGCATTTTATTTTGATAAAAAAAAATATTAGCAGTAGTACCATTTGTTTGTATAAGATCTGGTACAATTTGCAATCAAACACTCTTCACTCAACAAGGAATAATGTTTCAAATGCCATGACATAAGATTCTGGTTTATAGTGTACCCAAAAGCTTGAGGGTGTAGGTAAGTCCACAGATTGCCATAAACCTTGAATACACCATGCAAAGTTTTTGCAAACAGGTGTTGTTGGCAATCCATGATGATGGAAAGGAACTAAGGCCAGTCACTGTAAGCCATAAAAGAGAACCTACATACAACAGGAGTGTCATACATAACAAAGGAGATTTTAAACAGAATACCTAAAGTTGAGCCCAGAAAGCATGGTTCTGTTTCTCAAACTTATATCTTGGCCTGCAATGGACAGTGGTTGCAATTGACAACTTCCAAGGCTGGATTGCATCAAACCACCTACCATGGCTGCAATGGACAGTTAATCAACAAGCCCACTGATAGCATTAATGTCCACAATCACCATAATTGGCACACTTCCATCCAATGCATCCACTTGGCTGCAATTTCTCGAATCTTTCTCCAATCTAAAATATCAATGTGATTGCAAGAATACACCTCAGTTAAAATAAAACCACCTACAGGACTTAAATGCAGAAATAAATGAAACCAGAGAGAAATTTGAGACCTGGAAAAAATTGCATGAGACAAATGTCCTTACACAGAGAGCTCCTCAACTAGTATATGAGGGTAAAGCAACAGCAAATGCATGGACTGTTGATAGTTTGTGACAATTTTTGTGACTCTTCTTCCAATTGCAAACAATTTGAGGGCACTGTGTAGCAAAACACAACTTGACGAACAGCTAAAAACTGGGATCACAAATATTCTGAAATTCTGAAATTGTTAGAACAGAGTCCTGAAGTCCACATCCAGCAAGAGGAAAGTTCAACCTCCATCCCTTATTTCCTATTCATTAATCCACCACTTTGCAAAGTGGTCATAAAAGTGTGATCCTTGCCCCAGTTGTTGACCTTCCCTATCAATAAAGCACTTGTTTCCTTCTATTTGACATCTTTGAACGTGAATCACAGTCAGTTACCTACCTTCAAGGCACTGCATGAACTGACTTTTCATCAAGGGTAGAAGCCTCTGGTATCTTTCCCTCAGCCAGATGGAGAGTCCTCCTTCAGATTAAGCACAGTCTTGTCATCAGAAAGATTCACTTAATCCAGCACAATAGGGTGATCTGCCAATAGTTGCATCACTGCCTTTCTCTTGGGCATGCTTGGTATGGTACCCTTTGACCGAACACA
>Ga0209208_10002683_pt1 | contig 25546 bp, 28 predicted proteins | sample S1TSphfallax_3_FD_187694 | JGI IMG/M metagenome (GOLD analysis project Ga0209208, IMG submission 187694) | Host-associated microbial communities from peat moss isolated from Minnesota, USA - S1T2_Fd - Sphagnum fallax MG (SPAdes) (version 2) | ecosystem: Host-associated > Plants > Peat moss >...
AAATGCTTAGCACCTCAAATAAATCTAACAAAAGATGCAACTTAAAAATTCCCAGTTTCTAGATAGTAAATTTGTCCAGAGAAGAATCTCTTGATGATGAGCATGCACTGAATGCTGCCCAAGTTTTCAAAGGCTCTTGTCATAGGGTTGAAAGTGCAGCACTTGTGATGATGAAACTGCAAGAATGTGGAATTTTTGAAATAGTATTTCCCTCATAAGATGGACCTGCAAAAGGCAATCTTTGCACATAAAATGGATCTTTCATTCTTGACCCAGGCAGAAATATGGATTCAAGCCCTCTGTCAGGTACTTACATATTTCCTACAAAACACTAGTTTTCTATAGTTATTTGTTGACAGAACCTCATTCAATGTGAATGGGATTCCAAAGCATGACATGAGTGCGAGATGTGATCGGCATCAAAGTTTATGCTTTTCTTTGTGTTTGTGCTTTGGGCTTGGATTCCTACTACAGTTACATGTGAGTTCATTTCATAACACCAAAGACATCAACATCACATGACAACATTTGCATCACCTCATTCGTGAAAGCATAATGCAATGTGATTATGAATATCAAGTCAATAGTATCAAGAGATTTGCATCCTTGGGTCACTCAAATCACCTCATTATTCACATCAATATCATGAACCCCAAAGGTCAATCATGTACTATCTCTTCTCATTCAGACACTTATTATATTTTGATACAGGCACTTTTCAAGAGCACTACATATCCTATGTTTATGTACAAGTCAAAACTCAGTTTCACATTATTTGAAGCCAAACCTTCAACCAAATTATAATTTACAAGCCATTAGATTGGTGCTAGTGGAGCTCCTCCAGATTCAATTAATAAATAAGGCAAGAGCTATAAATGTGTGTATTGCATATATGTTACATCAGAGAGGATTTCTCAAATCTCTTTCCATAGAGTTTAAATGGGTATTGTTGTGACCCTTTTTCTTTCTGATGATTTGCCAATGTCCAGTTTTTCTGTTTGAACTATGCCTCTTGAACTCAACAGTAAATCTTGGCCAAAAATGTTGCCTCCATTGGCAACCTGAAATTACTAGAAGCACTACACTTCTAACCAAGCTTTCCATATGTTGTTGCTGGGCTGAAATGTAAGCACCTACACTATACTAATTATAATCTTGTGAGGCAGTTACACATGGCTCTAATGTACACAACAAGGGACCACAAAGCAAGACCGGCTGCAATGTATAGCAGACTGACACCAGCGGTTCCCAAGGCATCACCTCCCCTGTCCAGTTCACAACTTTTCAATCAGTCTCATTCCACAGTGTGGCACATTCCATTCCACAAGTTTTTAAAGGCATTGGCAAAGAACTTGATTCCTACCCATTTTATACAACAGCTAGTCTTTGACACAGTTGGCCAGAACCTTTAACATCTGAGCATCTGTGACTGAGAATATGAGAAGTAAACTGCATTACAGTCACACCAAGCATCTCTAATTGAAGTAAAATAGAAAAAGAAAGCTTAGTGGTCATGTCTAAGAAAACTTAATATCAGAATTGCAAACATATGAAGGAAAACCAATAACAAATTCTGGAAGAATTTGCCCCCATCTTTGAGGTTCAATCTCCACAAGGCCAATTCAAAGCTACTCTTGTTAGCAGTGACAAACTCCAAAAATGTCCACTAATGAGTTCTCAACAATGGGTGCAAACAAGCTTAGGTAGTCCCTTCAGTAGATAAGATCTAAACCACAAAACTAGAAAAGAAAGCTTCAGACATGTCTAACAAAATTCAATGTCAGAAATTGCAAACATATGAAGACGAACCAATTCACAGATTCTGAAAGAATGTGTCCCAAACTTTGCAATTCAATCTCGATAAGGGCAATGCAAGCTACTCTTGTTAGCAGTGACTAGCTCCAAAAATGTTTAACAATGGGTTCTGAACAATGGGTGCAATCCACACTGAGGTAGTTTCCCTTTGGTAGATAAGATCTAAACCCTAAATAAGAGTAGAAATCTGAAAGTAGTAAGTGTACAGCAAGGACCAGAGTACAGGATTGTCTGGGAATGAGAGCCTCTCCCCACTTTGTGAGAACTGAACAGCAAGAGTTCTTGCATTTCCCAAATGGACTGTTCACAAACTGGGCTGCTCTGGGATGAATTACCAAATGACAGAATTCCAGAATTTGTTCCAGAATTCATTCAGGAACAGTTTGGGGTTGTTGTGGGAATTCTCATGAATTCTGGTAATTCTGGGATTGTTCTGGGAATGAGGGCCCCACCCCACCTTGTGTTCCCAGAACAGCCCCATTTGAGTTCCTTACCTCGCATAAAGAACCAGTAGAATTTTTCTTTTAGAAATGGACAGCTGTGATTTGTTTGAGAAGAGAGGAGGCAGCTTATGCATAAGGTGCCATCCCCTGTTGAGGCAGAAATTTTACTGAGGGTAAGGCAGCAGCCCCCACATACACTAAAATAATTCTACCAGTTCTTTACAAGAAAAGAGATGCAAGAATGGGGCGTAGAAAGTTGGGAGTCAGAAAATTGGATCAAAAATAGCATATGATGTACAAAAGGAAAATAAGGTGCATACCCGCCATTTCGATTGGCCAGGAGAAGTGTAAGTGCCACCATTTGCAACACTGTCTTGCACTTTCCCAGCTTATTAACAGCCACCGTCTGCCAAAACCGCCAATGTTTTAGAGCTCTCGTGAATGCTGTCTGCACATCCTCTACATATTCTGAACAATGTTGAAGAAAAGCCTGGCACTATGTCACTCTTAAATATCAACCGATCAGCAGTCTTTGGTCATCTCCTTGTATTCTCTCAATATTCAGAAGTAGATACGTCTCAGAAAGCTTTGAACAGTGACGGTCCATCTGAGAACAAGAGTGAGATTTTTCTCCTAGGAGACCAAGAGATACATACCTTGTGTATATCTCCACCTTGAGATGCAGCCCATTCTCGCACAGCTGACATTGTTATCTGCAAAAACACCAACCCCATGATTCATGATAGGAAAACCCACAATGTTTGTTACCAGAATTGCCAAGTCCTGGGTTTCATCTGAAGCCCCAAAAGTGACACAAACCTTTGTGATGAACATCTCCACTGTTGCACAAAAAATGCACTGGAGATAAAAATCAATTTGACACAAAGCTTTGCCTGTTCACAGAAGAAGAATAAAGACAATTTGGGTGCAAGTACCTCCCGGCCTATGATGACTATTGCTGGAAGTGGAAGAAGCCATGGAGCAACCCTTGCCCAGGCCATAGCAGGAGGCCATGTACACAACAGCACCAATGTGGTTGCCACCATCAACTGCAAGAGCTTGGTCACCTCTTCTTCTCTCAGTACACAAGACCAACAAATGATTGACAAAAGACTGTTCTTACCCTCTGTAGAAATGGAAACTTGTTAAGGCAAAATTCAGTTGACACACAGAATCCAAGAAAGGTGTGCACGCGCATGCACACACGAGGAAGTAAGTCAGTCAATCAATCAATCTCTTTGCAAAATCATTGAGAAATACTTACACACCTTGTCAGCAACAGGATCCAAGAATGCCCCAAACTCAGAGCTTAATCCCATCTGCAAGTTCCACCAAAACTGCAGCTTCAGTTTGAGAATAGTGTCTTCCAATAATCTGCCAAAGACCTAAAAAACCCCAATGCACAATCAAGTCTCAAGAGCTCAGAGGTTTTTGTCCTGAATTCATCAGAGCTTAAAGCCAATCTGCTGCAAGGATTCCAACAGCAAAACTGCAACAATGATGTCTACTAAAAAACTCCCCAAGACCTAAAAAACACCTATGCACAATCAAGTCTCAAGAGCCCAGAGATTTTTGTCCCAAATTGATCAAAGCTTAGATCCCATCTGCTGCAAGGTTCCAAAAAAACTGCAACAATGATGTCCCCTAAAAAACTGCCAAAGACCTCGAAAACCCAATGCACAATCAAGACTCTAGAGCTCAGGTTTTTCTCCCAAATTCATCAGAGCTTAAATCCCATCTGCTCCCAGGTTCCAACAACAACAATTGCAGCAATGTGTCTCCTCAACTGACTACCAAAGACCTAAAAAAACCTGATGCACAATCAAGGTTCAAGAGCACAGGTTTTTTCTTCCATCAACAAGAGGAAAACGGAAGTCACACCACCTTTCGAGCAAGATAGCCATCCAGCCAATCTGTGATGGCTGCTACAATAAAGATTGTTGAAACAGCCGTTGTTGCCCATCTTTCTTGAGAGTAGAAAACTGTTACCCCAACAACAAAAAACCCCAGTTGAAATTCTCAGTCATTGATCTTGTATCTATCTGCTAAGTTGCCTTCTTTTTTCAGGCCTCAGTTGCTCAGTTCATCATCTCCACCCTTGAGCACTCCTCCCATACTAAACCCTAAAATTGGGATGCAGTCTGTCTGAGCTCAGTCAAAACAGAAGGAACTGGTTGTTGTTGTTGTTCATCACCGGTCAAGAAGATGAAGGAGATCTTGACATCTTCACCATGGCTTGAAGAGCTTCTTCTTGAGTAGCTACTCACAACTCCTCCTCTAGACACAACCCTAGAAGAAAAGCTCAAAACAATCAAAACGGTGAAGTTGGATTTGAGAAGAGATCCAAACCAGCAAGCATAGCAGGTACAGCTGCTACGCGGCTCAAGGTCAGAATAGTAGGCAGTGTAAGCAGCTTCTGCTCGGATTCCTTGCCGTCTTTGGCGGCCACTTCTTGTCTCTTGTGGCCATCTCCACCACCAGCTGCTATCCCTTGAGTACAGCTAGCAGCTTCCCCATTTCGTATCCTCCTCACTACTCTCCCATCTCCTTCCTGTTGCATCTCCACCACCACCACCACCACCTCCAAAGCTCCTCCAGATCAGATCTCCTATTCCCTCTAAAAAAATCAGCTCACAGACAGTGCCCGCTTCCCCCACTTTCGCCAATCTGCTGTGCAATGTCTATCACCTACAATCTGCCACCCATCTCAGCTTTATGATCCAGGGTTTGAGAGGATGGAATTGCTGTGAAACAAAACCACAACCTGGGACATTGAGGGAGCTGGGTGGGTGGGTGGGTGGTGATGAGATAGATGATGATCCACTGAGTGCAGAGATAGATCTTGGTACTACTCTTGTGCAAGGAAATGGCATCCAAACACACCCAGCACACACATACACATACACACACACAAACCAATCCAGTAGAGATTTTGGTACTTAGACTCCTCGTGTGCAAGGAAATGACATCCAAACACACCCAGCACACAAATACACACACACACACACACAAACCAATCCAGTAGAGATTTTGATACTTAGACTCCTCTTGTGCGAGGAAATGAAATCCAAACACACACACACACACACACACACACAAACTAATCAAGTAGAGATCTTGGTACTACTTTTGTGTAAGGAAATGAAATCCAAACATACCCAACACACATACACACAAACACTAACCAATCCAGTAGAGATTTTGGTACTTTTAGACTCCTCTTGTGCAAGGAAATGACATCCAAACACAACCAGAGACACACACAAACTAATCACGTAGAGATCTTGGTACTACTCTTGTGCAAGGAAAAGAAAACCAAACACACACACACACACAAACTCCATACACACAAAATCCCACACATGCAAACAATGAAGTCAAGATCTTGGAACTACTTTTGTGTAAGGAAATGATAATCCAAAAACACACACAAACAATCAAACAAACACACTAGAGATGCAACTAAGAAATTGTATTTTTTGTGTGAGTCATTGTTGCATGATTTGCCAAATGAGAATCTGAACAGAATGATGTCTAGAGAGAGAGACACGCAGGTGTGTGAATTGTTCCATGGCAAGAGATTTTTCTTCTTCTCCTTCTCCTTCTTCTTCTTCTTCACTGTAGTTTTTCTTTTTCTTTTTTTCTTAAATTTTTTTTATTATTTATTTATAATTTCCATCTTCCTCTTCTCCTTTCATTTTCTTAAAAAAAAAAATTTATCTTTTTTTTTTTTCTTTGCTTCTCTTTAAAAAACATTTAATGTGGTTTCGTAAGCAGTTTTTATTTGCATTTTTTTAATATTTAATGGGAGGTCCCTCTTGGCTGCTTGCAACAGACGTGATGTCAGAAAAATGAAAATAATAATAATAATAATAATAATAATAAATTCTAAAAACATTGGTGCGCATTGTTGTGAGGAGAATTTTGAGGAGCTGTGGTATATGGGTGATTTTTTATAATTTTGCATAAGCTTTTTATTGATTTTGCATAATCCTTCCTATGGTCATCCTTGGACAATTTCAAAAATATTTTCAAATATAATTACCTCATTTTAAAACTTAATTACCTCTTTGTTTATAATTATTTCATTTCTTTTTTAATAACTATTTTTAATTTATGACTATTTCACCCCCTTTCATTAACCCCCAATCAACATGGATATGAAAAAGCAAATTGACATGTACCTTTTTCATGTTCATGATATTTGTATTAATTAAAATTAAATTTTAACAATGCCATAAATAATAATGAATTATTTATAATAATATGGGAACATAATAAGAAAGAAAATTGTCATTGGTAGTGCATAGCAATGCAGAGCCCAAGTAATAATAATAATAATAAACAGATGAAGAAGTTGCGAGCAAGTGACAAGTGACATTTAGTTGCGAGCAAGTGAGTGTCACTAGTCGATTTGTAACAGATGATGCATTTTTAGTTTACAATTTTTTATTTTAACATGTATTAGTGGTGTCTCGATTGTTATGTTTTTTTGTGTCATCTATGTTGTTAACCAATTTGTGACAGATGACACCTTTTTTTTTATGATTTTTTTTTTCATTCGTGGTGTCTTGATTGTCATGTTCTTTGGTGACGCCGCTGTTGTTAGTCAACTTGTGGCAGATGACACATTTTTAGTTTACGATCTTTCTATTTTATTCATGTATTGTTGATGTCTTTGATTGTTAAGTTCTTTCATAACATGTGTTCTCATAATTTTATTTGCCTTGTACTTCTGATGGGTGGTTGTCATCCTCATCTTTTTTTATTTACAGGGTTTTTCTTCTAAGTAGTTGTATTATTCTCTAAGGGCATTTTGACCCCACACCTGCAAACACCCCTTTTCATTAAATCTTGCAGCACGATGGCATAAATCCTACTGTACTCCTCCTATATTGATGTCCATTTTGCAGTGGTCAGTTTAAGCTTTTCCCTTTGAAATCTCTTTTCGACTATGGATTTGGACAATGACTATTACTCATCCAGGTGTAAAGATATAAATGGCCTTTGAGTGTTTAAAGGGACTTTTATGACGTTTGTGGGTGGGGAAACACTAATATATTTTAACATTCAGGAGTTTTTTACAGTTTTGGGGGTGGAGATGCTCGCTCTTACTCTGGAATCCAATTTGTGGGCAATCCTAAAACCCTAAACCTTGAGGTTTTGTGAAACGGGGCGCCGTCCATGACAAATTATGGCCGTCTCAGTGACCCCACTCCAGTTCTCATCTGAAGGGGCTCACTTAAAAGACGGGCCTGCCGGCCATACCTTAGTAACCTAGGCTAGTTATTCCACACTAATTATATTATTTTCACAAATGTTGAAATTTTTACCAAAAAAAAAAAAATTCCTAAGTTGGAATTTTTTTTTGAAGGAAAATAAAGAATCTAATGAAATATTGAAGAATATTTCGTTTGTCAAAATGGAATCCTCAAAATAAAATAAATTAATTATTCCATAAACATGTGTTGAAATGACCAAGGTAAAATAATACAATGATTTGTCATGGACAACGTGGTCTAGTTATGGAATTGTTTTTTGGACACCTTCGTTCTAACGGGTCATTCTCTCCTTGATCCAGAGGAGAAGGGGGGGAGGGAGTCTATCACTTAAGGTGTAACTTTATTAGGATATTTCCTAAAGGTATTTTAGGGTTTTTTCTGAGTGGGATTGATGGTGGGACTTCCAATCCTCTACTACTTATTAAAGAACTATTATATATAGAATTTTCAATAGAGACAGACACCTTTTGGAATAGGCTCAAGAGACCCTATTCTTGCACCACCAGTGTTGGGTGGTTCTTTGACTTTGTCATGAGCTCCAGTTGTGAGAATTTTAGAACCAAAGCAACCTTAAGTTGTTTTTTAACTTAATTATTTATTTATTTATTTTATTTATTTTGGTTTTTTGAAAATTTTCAAAGAAGTAGCCTTTAAGAAAGAATAGGCCAAGGATCAACAATTCAAGCGAGGTTTTTCAGTTCTTTCTTAAAACACACGTACCAGTCTAAATGCATCCATAAATTTTCTACGAATCTCACGGCAAGGGTTCATATACCCTTCCCTTACCCATAAATTTTTAACCCACCTAGAAATACTTGGGTCCTCTCTCTTTGTTCCTTCTTTTCCCCCTTTGTTGGGTGCTTTGTTTAATGGAGTTTACCAGGTTTTCATCCAATATTGGTTCATTCTTAACCTGGGAACATCACATATTTAACACAGCTATAGGGTTCTTAATAGATCTTTCATCCCTGGCTCTCGAACCCTAACCCTGGGCAATCCTCAGAGAGTTCTGTAGAAGTCACCACTCTGAAGTATCTGGCAGCTCCTAGTAGTGAAATTTCCTTACTTTGTGGATACCACTGAACACGGGGATAGGGCGGTGAAATCAGGCCCAAAGATAGGGTGACTTTACAGATAACTCTAATACCTCATATGAAGCATTTCCACACAATCTATTTGAATCATTGTTTTCCTTGTATCAAATCTCACTAACTCTATGTCAGTTATCAATGTGTTCTTTTTAAGTGTGAGAAAGGATTTCACAAGAATTTTACTCTCTGGAATGAACCTAGAGTTCCAGTTTAAGAAGCTATCATGACCATGGCCTTGGGTGAACCCACACCTACACTAGTACCACCCAAGGACAAAGGACAGGACCATTTCAAGGTGGATGAAGAACCATAGTAGTAGGTAGCTTAAGCTAAATGCCTAGTCTAGCTGCCTAGTCTAGATGATTTTTTTCCCATTTTCCTTCCACACCTCAAGGTTATTGGTCATCATTGCCCAGTCTTTTTGTGTTGTTGCCATCTCCATTTCTCTTCCATTGATTTCATTGCCCTCACCTCTTACAAGTTGTGATCGCTAGTACAACTCCATTGCCATCATTGTTTTCCCATACCAAGATCAAAAAATCTATGTCACAATTCCATTGTTCCATCACCCCACCTCCAATGCTCATTGATCAAACTTCATCGCCCAACACCGCAACTCCACCTCCATTATCATATGTTGCAACAGTATTTCATTTCATCACATCAACTCCATTTGCATCTCATACATTGTTCATCTCCATCATCACTCAATCTCATCGTCATGGCCATCATTGTAACTACATTTGCTACAATAAGCATTGCCATCAACAAACACAATTGGTATTTTTAGAGCTAATAGGCTAAACCAAAATCCCAAGGAAAATGAAAAAGGGCATGAAATATGATGAGTTTTCATCTCAAACAATTGATTATTTTGATACCATGTGGGTTCAAAATGAGAAGAAAAGATGAACTTGCCAAAGGAAACATTTGAATGCATTGGGATAGTTTGACATCTAACAACTTGTACAACCTTTACAACAAGAATGTGAAGGAGCCTAAGTCAATCATGCCAAGGAGATTGAAGTTGATCAGAAAGTATGGTGCATAGACTATTAGCATCTTCAAGTGGAATTCATGTCAAAGAAGTTTTGTGCATATGTGCTTTTTATGCCTTCACAATAATCACCTTGGGGGGCTTCATTTTTTTTGTAGTTACATGGTTAAAAATATAGGGTCCCATATATTGGTTGTTAGGTAAAATTTATGATTCAATTAGTTTTATATTAAGATTATATTTATTTTCAAAATTCAAATATATATAATATATGGTAGGCATTAATAATATATATATAATTATTATAGGTTTTAGTTCTTAACATATTACCATATTGAGTTTAATAAATTCTAGATCTGAACTTGAACCTGCATTGGGAAATTATTCATTTATATGAACGTGGGGTTCAAATCCCCATATGTTCATAATTGTATACATATGTACTTAATTCATGGTTATTTACATTTGTTTAACTAATTAGCTTTCTTGATCCGTTCAGTTAAAATTGTTAAACACTAGTTTGGAATGAAATTTTGTTTGCAACTACAAAATTTAAGCACGTCATATGTATGAACATATAGTGTTCCTAGTTTTTTGGTTAAGCAAGGAAATGATTCCATTGCTCTATTGAATGATATTCTGAAATATTATTTTGCCTTGTATTTTGAAATTATTAAACTCTTATGTGGTATTACGTATGTACAAAATGTCAATACTCAAAACCTACCTAAGGAAAAAAATTGTCATTGCAAGCAAATTGTATAAGGTATCCTACCCAAAATTTCATATTTAAGTTCATTGAAAATGCATTTGAACCAAAATTACCTAACATATAATAGAAACCATGACACCCTATTAAATTCTTCCCAAGGCTTAGGAGATGCACCCCCAAAGGCTAGTAATAGAAAAAAAATAGTAGGAAAAACTTGGGGTACATTGGGGAAATATGGGTGTGTGGGAATTCTAGGATGGGGATTAGGACAAAATGACATATACACATGCACCTCACAAACAAGTCACATACACAAGCTTCACAATGGAGGTGATTAATGAAAATGAAGCCAACTTTGAATCATGGATTTGCCTTGAATTCATTACATTCATACAACCTAGATTTGGGAGAAAGTCACCACCCTCTTCCTTATAGTGTATTCTAGACCTCATCATGAGAATTACATTGAAATGTTTCTTTTTTATTCCCCTAATGTGTTTAATCTTCTTTCTTTCTTTAGTTTTTTTTTGGCCCATTTCCTTTTTTGCCTTGCCCCAATTTTAATCACAAAGCGCAAGCACATGGTTGCAACAAACAAGGTCGTTTGGAATTTTGGCTTGTGTGTTGCTTATGTTGTTTCTTGGTGTCTTTTTGATCTTTCAATATTACATCATGGTTTCTTTAAAACCCTTAGAGTTTTCACATGTGCAAAACTTTTGCTTTTTTCATTCATAGGTGTTGTGAATGGATTTGCTAGAATTGTGCAACTACTTTGAATAGAAACTTCTTGTGTTTTATTGAATTTTGCAGCATTTTTTGCCAATTAGAATTTTGCCACAACTTTCTTGACAACCTTCACACCATGTTTTGACAACCTTTGCTTTTGGAAGTGGTGATTTTGAAGTGCTACCCTTTGATGCATATTCCTTGATAGCCTTCCATTATCTCGATCCCCATTAATATTTTCATTATTCTCTTGTTCATGCTCATTTTGTTTTTTTTCATATTCCCTTTCTTCTTCCTCCGCCACTATTGCTTCAGTTTCAATTCCACCTATATTATAAGATCCAAACATTTAGTTGCATTCAAATAATATAAATACATCAACTAACGTTTTCATCGTACAAATTATTGTTTGCTTCCAATGGAGTATGTAATTTCCCATTGTTGTACCATGTTTTTTTTTGTTTCCATAATTATGTTGTTACATGGAACTTTTGTCTTTTTGTCTTTTTTCCACTTTTGGCAAAGCAAAATGGAGGTTGATTTGCCTATAGGGCTATTAATCTAGCCTTTAGTAGACTTTGAAGCATTTATTCATTCCTTTAGGTTGATGCCTAGACTATCAACATTGATAATGTTGTAGTTTATTTATTTGTTTTCATTGGTCATCTTTGCAACGGTTGTGACATCTAACTACATGAACATTATTTTATTGATTCCCAATTGTTCATCCCAATTTGCCTCATTTTTATTAAACCAATTTGGTTGTCAATCTCCCAATAACATTGTTAGTTGATTCAACTTGCCCATTTCCATTTGGATAATAGGTGGTTGAATTCACATGTTTCAACATGAAATGATTAGTTCAATATGTGATGACATCATTAATGAATTGCACACCTTGATAAGTAACTCTTGTTAATGGACACCCAAACCTGGTCTAAAATGAACTCATAGAAGAATTTAGATATAATTGCAACAATGTAACCACAACAATGTTTGTGTGCAAAGCTTTTGCCTCCACCCACTTAATAACATAATCTATAATTACCAATATGTATATGTTCCTTGTTTGATCATCCAACTAGTTTGATGGGTCCAACAAAATGAAGTCCCCATTTTATAAATGCTTCTTTAGGAAGTGTAATTATCAATTTTGCCAAACTTTGCTTCACATGTCCCTCTAGTCCATTGGCAAGCATTGTAAGATTTGCAAAAATTAGGTGTTTTTGAACAATGTTGGCACCAATATCGTGCATTGAAAATCTTCTTTGCCATAATATTTAATGTAAAATGGCCTCCTACAACCCCTCATGAAGTTCTGAAAAAACAACCTTTTGCTTACTATGTGGTTAGACATTTACGAGGTTTGTTGTTTTGTCCCAAGAGGCAAAATATTCCATTTTTCAATGTGAAAGGCTTTGCTCTTCTAATTAACCTTTACTTCTTTGTTTTACTCAATAATACTAACATTTGTTCGATAAATGCAGAAACTCCATGACATGTATTTGTCACACATGATATAAAAAATGTGAATTCAAAAAGTATGCCATAATAGTTTCAAAATAAAAATTGAAAACTAAACCACCTTCAAATGAAGAATTTAAATGTATAATGCATTGAAATTTTCCCAATACTAAAAAAAATTATTTAAAATATTTTAATTTGCCACAATTTTCATCATTTTTTATCGTTTACATTTCAAGGTGTCACATGAACTTTTTGACCAATTGTATGTTTAGTGATATTTATAAGGTGGTTTCAACATTTTTTACCAAAATCATTAGGAATAATTATAAAATTTATGATTTGATAATTATCATAATTGTAAGAATTTTAAATAGTGTAAGATTAAAACATTTCAAAAATGTCAAGAAGGAGGCACGTGCCTAACCATGCTTTTACCTTGCTTGCACCTTTGACTTCTTTTCATTCATCATTGGACTATCCACACTTATAGCTTTAATTTCCAAGCCTACAAACTCTTTCAATTCATCCATGCTTTCCACCTTTGTTCTAATAATGGTTTAATTAGGTGCACCCATCACTTCTTTTTCCAACACATTAATAGTGTTTCCATGCCCTATTCTTCAAGTACATTCACTTTCATTTGGTGTTGAAGCTTACATGACCTTTAGGTGAGGAGATAGACAATCTTTGCTACAACGAAAAAAAGTGTCATTTTCAACTGGGTGAAATGACTTGGGTTTTGCAACTTCCAAAACAACTTCATGTTGGAAGTTGCAAAACCCAAGATAAAAGCTTTACAAAACCCAAGTTGCTAAACCCAATATGAAAAAGATGCTATTTGTTAAAGAAGTTTTGTCCAAGCATGATCCATTTGTAACTTGGTTATTAGAGCTGCATGGCCAGCCCAATCCACCAATAACCCCTTTGTGTTTCACCAAAATTCCTTTCTAAAAGCCAACAATGTAACTACAACCTTCCCTTGGATGTTGGTGCAAAATCGACTCTACGTACTTGATGGGCGACCTCGTTTTAAGATAAGAACCTCATAGACACTTGTAGGGTTCTTTCCAAGAAGATGTAAAAAAACCAATGACAAAAAAACACCTTGGACATACTTGGTATGGTTTCCAAACCTATAAACCCCTTGTGTGGAGCACATTGAACATCACAAATTTGTAGAATCAATGTGCTGGTTGCCATCTTCATTGCTTCAAAAACTTATCCAAGTCCCTGAAAATCCAAGAGTATCACAAAACCAATCTTTTGTTAGTGCTGTAAGTTGCTCAAATCTCATGGTATATTATTCAATTTCACTTGTCATACGTACTTGTTGTAAGGGTGCAGGTGCCTTACAACTATGGTGCACCAAATTCAAAACTGAGTGCAAAATTGGGGAGCCTTTCGCACCGCTCCATGATTTGATAGGGGGAGTAGTTTGTCAAATGAGACAAAAATGAACACTGCCATGCATGCGGGACAGACTTAGTGTACTATTTGGGTGCGGGAGTCAAGGTCATGGAAAACTACCCTTAGCAGCAATGTTTTTGTTTTTGGTTTTTTTTTTTTTTTAATATTTTTTTTAGCCAAAGTGGCAATTGTCCATAAGAAGATGTAGAAAAAAAATGATGATCATCCTCAGAAGATTTGGTCAATTCTGGTTGTAAATTATTTATGAAATATAAAACTTTAATCCTCCCTCTATATCTTCGGCTACACACTCAAAACCAAATGTAAGGATTGCCAATTTTTTTCTCATTTTTTCTCTGACTTCTGGCAATTGAAAACCTCTAAAATCAATCACTTCATTTTTAAAATTTTGAGTTTTGCTTTTTGGAGAAATTTCACCAATAAAAATAAAGGCTGCTTAGCTTAGCAGGTCGATCTCAGCTGTCACTCTAGGACTAGCCAACAACAATTTTAAGTTGCTATCAAGAATCAAGGGTCACAACTCCACCCTAGTCTTGCCCTTGGCCCGACACACACCCAGACACATTTTGTTGCCCATTTAGAGACTTTGGGTCCTGTCATGCACATTTTTGGTTGTGTGATAGACACAAAATTCTATTACAGGTCCAAAATGCATGTGTATAATAGGAACCAAAGTCTGTAATGGGGCAGCACCAAAATGTGTCTGGGCATCTCGAGAGACATCATCGATCAGCAAATGGGTTAGTCCATAAGGACCCTTTGCTTATTTATCATCTTCCCCCTAGGTACTAGGTAGGTATATTTTCATGTAGCTCTGTGTTGGATAACCAAGATGCCCTTCTTGTACTTTCCTTCGGTAAATTCCAACATTAAAAGCAATCTTCCACAACAAAATCAAACTCGAACAGGCCATTTTATACTGTAGAACCTAATCTGGTTCAGCAGCAAGGTGCTTAATGACTAATTCCCTTTTTTTTTTGTCATTTACTCTCTTTCACAATAAGAATAATATATTTTACTGTTAGAGAGTGTACTAAATGATGAAGCAACTGTGCTTTCAGATTTTTGGAATGTCAGGAAGATGCTTTTCAGGATTTTGGCCTAGGTATGCGGCTAATAATACGAGAGTGCTACAATTCCTTCTGTATTTTTTGTTGGATACAAGCAAAACTGGCACCATCTATGCTGTGCAACCTCTATGTTTAGCAGCTACCTTAATCCTTATAAACTTGTGAATGTTTGATCAAGATTACAGAAACCGCACACAACCAAGCTGGAAAGAGAACTGTGTCCATGGCGTGTATCAAACATGGCAAAACATCCTATGTATGCTGACATTCATTTCTGGACAATTAGACCAGTTTGATCCCTACTAGTGTGTGATTCGGCATTTCTGGACAATAGAACAAGTTTTGATTCTTACTAGTTTGGTTGCGGATTTCTTCAATCAAGAAACCCTGCCATGCCAATTCTAGGAACCATTACCTACAGGTGCGCAGGGCACTCCTTGCATCCTTGGCCATTAGAATTCACACCTCTCCCCATTTCCGTGAACATCCCTTGCTCCACATGATGACTTAACCCCTAAATACCTGATAAGCCACAAATGCCCTTTTTCAGAATTGCAAATGGATGTGTATGAGGGTAACTCGAATATCTGTCAATATTTTCCTTGGGTTACTAGAGCTTTCAGATGGCCTGCTGACCAAGAATTTGCACATGAATTTCCAGGTGAGTTTTGTTAATGAAATTCTCAGAATCCACTGTTGCTACATATAAAATTGGTCTGCGTCCAAACTGTCTCCATTCAAGACAAATGGAAACAGTTGGATGCAGACATGGGAGATAAAGAATGAGACCACCAGCTCATGGCTGGGATTGGCAGGAATCCAAAACTTTGAAGGAACTCCATGACCATTGTAGACAAAGATTCAGCACACACCTTACACAAACTCAGACCCTGGATGGCAGGCAATGGTGGTGTAAATGTATTCCACTGCTTTACTAGAAGAGACATGCCACATCCTTTGAAAACTCATCCAGAGAAGAACCATTGTAGAACCATTCCTCGGTCACGATGCACTTGCAAAAATTGACACTGGTCATTCTTTATCAGTGATCACCTTCTCTTTGAAAAGGAGTGATTCTCTGACCTCTCCCACATAATGTCTCAGTCCCACAACTCCAATTATTGCAATCCCTCAATGTTAGACAGAAAGATTGACAGAAGTGTTCAAACAAACAGAAGTACCCTGAAACAGATCATGATGGATGGATGGGTGGGTTCCATTTCTGCAGATTGCACATGAAAAGATCAGAAACCCTTACATGATTTGCATGGCAGCAATCATCAAGAATAAGCTTGGGCAAGTAATGCCATTCTGATATACAGATGCAGGAGGAGCCCTTCCAAAGTGCCCTAGAAATTGAGGCAACAGGGTGGCATGTAATGGACATGAGGCCAAACAAGAAGACGAAGAGGCAGGCATATGACAGTGGTACCTGCTGTGCATTCCAATAACAATAGTGCTCCTGCTCCATAACAAAGGTGCAGGCAATTCCTCATAATGGACAGTTTTTTCCAGAAAGCAGAAGTAGAGAGATTTTACCATGCCAACGAGGAAATCAAAGAAACCCATCAGCACAAACAGATTGAGGAAAGTGCAGCAAAGGAGCAGAAACAGAGAAGTGGAACCAATGTGAAACAGCAGGAGGCAAAACCCAGGAATAATACTGCACTCAAATAAGTGCCAAGAGAGCCAATTGTATTTCTTGTCAAGTATACAGATGACTCAGTTAGCCAATTCATGATTTCCAAGGATGCTTGTTGCATGTGAATGTGAATTCAGAGTTCTTTATAGAGAAAACCCTAAGAGCTGTCAACCACCTCAAGATGAAAATTCTCCTTGATGGAGGCACTCAAAACATGATGATCTGAACAATTTTTGCGTCAAAGACACATGAAAACAATCCACATGCCATAAGCAGTGTTGCAGTAATTTGAGCCATAGGCTAAACCATGAGGGTAAAACCGTTGGCCAGACCAGCAGCAGCACTAGAGGTGGTATTTTGCGGATGTTGCTCAGGTCCTTCCTTCAGTCTGCCAAGTTTTTCTTCTTCTTGCTTGCACGGAATTTGGCGATGCTTTCATTCACCTTGCTTTCAACACTCTTGGAAAAGCCTGGATAAGGTTCATAGTGGAAAGTGGACTGCAGTACCTCAAGCAAGACGAAGAAGGGTGCCATGAGAAAGGCCTGGACTATGTTGTCGAGCAAAGCAGGGGCACGTTTCTCAAACACTCCGTGGCCAATGAACTGCGAGGTCCAGCAGACACCCTGCGTGACTAGAATCAAATTCCGACCAGAAACAAAGGGCAAGCTCTGAGCCGCCGCATTCGCACCCACCCAACAAGCCAAAACCAGAAAAGCTGCCAGAGATCCTGCCCGTGGATCCAAGCTTATGTAAAACAAAGCATAGACGGCCGCGAATACGAAAGTATAATTCAGCACCATGAATTCGTGAAAGGGTAAGCTGGCCATCACCGGCAGCTGCGGCGCCAGCGGCTTCGTGTAGGCCAGCAACATCATGGCTGTGAACACAATCGGCCAGACAAACAGCACATGGATCCAGATGTTGACCTTGTTGCTGTGATAAGCTCCGTAGAAGGAGAAATGCTTCTCCAAATCCAATAACCCCGAACCCATTCCTCTGCTCTTCTTTTTGCACCCCCCCCCCCGGTCCCAAAGAACTCTTTCTTCCTGACCCACAGAAGCAACGACAAAAGTTCCAAATTCCAACTTTCTCTGAAAACACAAAACAACAACAACCAAACACACACTGATAAATTCACAACCAGAAAAAAAACACTGAACTTTCCCTTCTTTCTTCTTCTTGTGCTTCTTCTTCTTGTCTTGCAAACCCTCTCACCTCAAGTGCAAGTTTTCTCAAAACAGAAAAATTGACAAAGAAGTAAGATCAGAACCCACTACCTATAAATACATACTACAGCACCGCAAACAAAGCTTGAGAATTCCACAAGCACCCACAACTTCCCAAAGAATCGTCACAAGTAAAGTCTCCAGAGTCAAAACACATACACAGAAAGAAAGCGTATTTCTCACTTGGTTCCCCCTTGTTCTCACGTTTCTCTGGATGATTTTCAGTAGTTTTTCATTGACTTTTTTTTGACCCTTCAGGATTGGTTTCATCATTTACGAAGTAATCTGATTGTTTGTTGTTCTTTCAGAACCTTTGCCGTAATTTTGATTCTCCTTCCAACAAGACTTAAGGCCACCCAATCCTGGGTCCACACGGAGAGATCAATCAGGGACATACATGGGTCCCCAAAACAAAGTGGTGTGTCCACACCTAGAGTGAGAGCTATCACCCAAAATATCCTATGTGGCTATCCACGTGGCAAGGTAACCATAGTTAATTTGGAGACTAACCAGCCAGAGATAGGAAGAGATAGAAATGAACTTGGCATCTTCAAATTGATAGATTTTTAAGGGGAAAATGACCAGAGATTTTTTTATAATACAAGCCCAGAAAAATGGACACAATTAGTAGGCAACAAAATGAACCCATGTATCTTTTTAGCCTGGCACCACTATTTTCCCTCGTGGCACTCACTCCCTTGTGCCATTCTCTTCACACTCTTTCGCCATTCTCTCGCCAACTGTTGTGTTTAGGTTTTATTGCATTTGTCTAGCAAAATTGTTTGTTGCAAATTGTAGGTTCTAGTAGGCTGCTTCCCAAGGAAATTCTTGCGTATTCCATGGGAGCTCACAATTTGACTGAAAATCCTTGTCACGGAACAAAAGAAAATTGCATCTACGGATACCATTTCATTTCTTGAAACTTGTTGTATCCTGCACATTCAAGCACAAATCTTCTTCAATGGATTGATGCAATTCACAATGTTCATGACTGAAGTAGTAGTTTCAATTTGATTTCCTGCACTTAAAGAGGTCTAAGAGATCAACAAAGCACACCTTTCTAGATCAAAAGGATCTCCAAAGGATCTCCAAAGGAAAGAGTAGTAGCATTGCTACATGAAAAATGTTGTGAAGCTGTAGAAATTTAGCACAGTCCTCATGGCAAAGTCTAATGGCAAAGTCTTCCTTGAACCCAGGAAATAAAAACGAAGGTATGGATGGAGATCATGATTGCGTGGCGTCAAATGCCAGACTGTGTTTGAAAACATTAAAAAAAAAATAACAAAGAGAATTCTTCATATCCATTGAACCACGATGCACTCTCGAACAAATTTCGACAACCAACTGCAAACCACTACGTGCAATCTACATGAATGATCTCCGTCCAAAACTCCAGTTGCAAAAAAGAACGACCCAAGGAACAAGAGCGCAGCAAGAAGAAAAAAGAACTACATTGCATGTCGGTGCATGATATGAAAAGCCTGGATTCACGTGAAGTGTGCTAGCTTGGGTTTAAGAGAGAGGAAAGCAGATTTGTGATAAGTCTGTACAGTGTTTCTTCCACTGACGAATTTTCGCCAAATTTCGGATCGCCAATTTTGACTACATCACAGAATCATTAACCATTAAACGTCGCAGCTGACCGATATGGTCCGCCACTTCACAGCTTCTCCTACCCACAATGGAGGAGGCTAAAAGCTGACACCCCAATGGTTTATGGGATTTATGCCATATTATCTTTTTCGCACACTTACGTTGTCCCATTTGGACTTCTGGAAAACCATGTTGGCAGGTTTTTTCAAGCTTTGAGCAGGCATCTAACAACTCCACTTCCAAATTTTTTGCTCTTTGCCCATGCTACAAAATTGAGGAACATGTCAGAGGAACATGTGAGAGGGGTCAGGTCATACAAGAGTGCGCAAAAACACCACCAGCATGTGTCTAAGAACAGTCCCAAACAGCAGTGATTTTGATCTTGCCCAAAAATAGATGAATTTTGTATAATTTTGTGTAGAGTTTAGTTACATTGGTTGCCCCTACTTTGACCATCCATTTCTTACTCCTCTCAACTCGGTTTTACACCGAAATTTTTCCACATCATTCATATAGATAGTCTTCTATCTACCTTAGAATTTTTGCCATCAATGAAGCATATGGTATCTTGATCCAATCCTCTTGTAATTCTGAAAGCTGCCCATAATATAACTTTACAAAACTAAACTTTCAATGGTGGGGATTTTCCATTTCTGAACCAAATCCTTTTTCTTTTTTTTTTTTAAAATCAAAGGAATGAGCTTGAAGAAGTCCTTTAAAACTCTACCAAGTTGGATTTTTTTAAATTTCAACAAAATCCATGACTTTTGGGCACATTTTGTGAGGGGTGGTCCAACTTTTTGTATTGGGATTTTGTTCCTAGTCAAATGTCAATTAAGGGTTAAAATAAAACCCAGGATCTGAACACCACCACCATCATTTTCCTATGGTGATTACCTAGTGGCGCTAACTACCATTGATTGCCAAAGTACTACCAAAGTTCCAAACAGATTAGTGTACAACAGTTTAAGGCCAAAGCTCCAAAATCATTATTATTATACAACAGTTAATGGAGTTACAAACTTACCATGGATGGGTACAAATGACGTCCTCATGACATCACGCTCTCAAAAGCCTTTAGGTGTGGGTGGGTTGGCAATTTATCTGCACTTCTTTGTCATGACAAGTTTTGTGTAGGGTTTAGGGTTTAGGGCCACAAGCATTATTGGAGTAAGCCTAGGTTGGCCCAATTTTGCTAATGCCCACAGCCAAAGGCATTACCAAAAATTGACACGGTTTATAAAATTAATTAATTATTTATTTTCCCATGATACCTGGTGGGAAAAAATTGAAACCGTATCTGCAGGTGTTTCTTTTCTCCAAATGACCCATGGGTCCTTATGCTCGGTAAGTGTTGCTCCAAATACACAATAAACCTTGAAGGACGATTTTATGTATAGGAGAAGGGCCTGTGATTTGAGATCTGTGCCCGAGGCGGGTAGGCTAAGGGAACAGGTCGAAAATCATGGAAGGGCTAGTACTCAGGTCCTTTTTCCTACGGAAAGCAGAACTGGGGTTTTTTCACTTTTTAGAAATAGTGACAGGCTGGCTGGTATCTTCCCCTGGTCAAAAGGATGGCAGTGCAGGCTGGCTGGTACCTTCCACCGCAGAAGATCTCGCTTTGCTGAAAACAGGTTTCTTCAGGCAGGGTAAGGCAGCTAAAAATACAAATGAAAAATCCACGCAGTACTTTGCATAGTAGGCAAGGTTCCAAAAAGGAAAGGGTGTTACCAGAATAATGAGTTCCTATAAGGCAGAGCCCAGAGTGGCCCTGGTTCTGGTAAATGCTCTCTCCCAAGCGCCTAATGGCATGTAAAGCTCTATTGCATTTTTTTAAAACAGCATTACCTGGGTAATGGTGCATTCGCTATTGATATTAAATCAATGTTATATGTAAATCTAGGCAACATCTTAGGTGGCACCCAATGTTAAATGGGTGATAGCTTAATGTTAAGTGAATTGTAGTTTAACATAAAATCTTCATGATAAGTAAGTTTAAGTTTTAAGGATCGTTCACACATGTCGATAGCATTGCTAATAGTGATTGTGATAACTATTTCAGTTCACATCTCTGTAAATGGAATCTATAAATAGTTCACATGGCATCTTTATTAATTTGGTTACCAACAATGTAAAGGTTGCAATAAGTTATTTCAAAATCTTCCCAAAATGAAGATTTGAGGTCCTATTGACATCAATAAGTTATCAGCCTTGAACCAAGGCAGAATACTATAACAATCCTTAAACTATCAGCAACAAAACTCTGCCCACTATTCTCCTTCTGAAAAAAATTCTCTAAGTTCAAGCCAACATTCATTGGGAAGAAAACTTGCAAAGCTCCAACACTGTAGTTGTGCACCACACATGTCATGCACCACCAAGCCCTACATGCCACACACCACACTTGCTACACACCACCAAGTTCTGCAAAAAGACATCACAAAATGAACACATTGGGAATGCGTCCATGTCCAGAGGTAGAGGTGGACTTAGAAGTGGAGGATTGTTAAGAGTTGGAAATCAAACACCTCGACAAAGGCACGGAAATTGGGAACAACACAAAGTTCTTGCACTCATCAAATGCAAGAATCGTGAACATGTGGCCTAGAAGGAAATGGTTGATCCTAGAATGCACATGTTGCCTATAATGCAATGATGGAACAAAATCATAGAAGAATTGTAGAAGGTCATTCATGCTAGGATGCCAAGAAATAGGAAAATGTGCAAGGACAAATGGAATGGACCAAAACCCAATTCCAAAAAATTATCAAATTATCACCAAAAAAACAAGCATCACACATCCTTCTAGAAATTGACCAAGGAGGAGCGCAACAAGTTTCACTTACCTCGCAAATTCTATAGAAAGGACTATGAAGCAATAGATGCATTTCAAGGGGAACGAGTCATAAATACATTGATTCATGTGCAAGACTTGCAAGTTGAAGGTGATGTCAACTACACTACACCAATATTAAATTCAAAAACGCAAAAAGATTATAATTATATAAAGCTACCATGCCTCATGGAAGATTTCCTAGGTGATGAACATCCAACTCCACAATAACAACATGCACAACTAGCCAAAGGAAGTTATGTGAACCTAGATGATTTCAATGCTAGTCCTCGGTGTGCACCCTCTATGGTAAACCACTTTGACACTCCAATTGCATCTCCTATGTTTGCACCACCTTGCACAACACCAATTATAGGTACAATCGCACCTAAAAGCACTAGTATTAAACGTAAACGCACAAATGCATGTTCACTTGTGATTGAAGCTACAAACAAGAATAGCAAACAAATTGTTGAAACCATGGATCAAATCAACCTTACATAGTTGCAAATTAAAGAGCAGTCCAAATGGATTAGTAGGAATATCGCAGAAAAAGAAACAATAAAATCTTGAAAAGAAACAAGAACATGGTAACAATTATTTCTAACTTGAGCACAATAATGTGCCATGCATTCATCTCTAACCAGACTTAAATGTCTACATTTGTAAATCTTGATTCAGATTCTTTAGAAGATGAAAATGTAGAGGTTGTTACTATAATAGAAATGATATTAGATTCAACTTAAAACTAAAGTTAGAATCCTCAAAAGGTTTTAATGTATGGGCTATTGTTGTAATAAAACTGAGGTAGTAACAACCAAATTGATGCCATGCAGCCAAAATCAACATGAAATTAATTTAACCATAATATTCAATTGATACCAAAATTGATTCAAATTGAATACAACTCATTTGATGATAATTATTGTAATGCAAGTCACTTGTTACAATGAAAATCCATGTTTAGATTCCAAAATGTTCAATATCCTCTTTGTCTATTACCAAGGTATTGCTCAAAACTAATTATTTGATCTATACCTAAAATCCTTAGGTCCTAAAAATCTAGATCAACTTCAATGTCAACATCTTGTCCTACAAGAATCCTTCAATTACCTTCTTTTCCACAAAGAACACCATCAACATTGGTTTGTTTTCCAACTCCAATTGTATCATCAAGGTTTCAATGTTAAGATCTTTACCATCAAGAATCATATTATGGAGGATACAACAACAAACCACTACATCAAGTAAAAAGAGGATATGTGTAAATTTGATTTTAAGATCAATTTTCTGAAACTTTTTTTCAAAATCCCAAATGCATTTTCAACCACACTCCTTCTACATTCAATTGCTTGTTGTGGAGTGCCTCAAGTATGGTATGGTGCACATTTGCAATTTGCTTGTGAGGAATCATCAACCAATGCAATAAAGGGTAACCTTTGTCCCCAAGAATGTAAAGCTTGATATTTTCCTCACCTCAATTCAATTGGAACATGTTGCCATACACAATTTTTTGATACAAGCTTGAAATTCTTAAGATGTGACCATTGTTCATGGAATCAAACATGCCCACAAATATATCTGTGAACTTTTTTTAGTTTTCAACAACTTGTAATTGCATGTTGTATGACTTGGATTTGAAAGAAAAAAAATCTCCAATAGATGTTCCTTTGGGTTTTTGAATGTGTATTTGTGTCATGTCTATAACACCATGGATAGATGGAAGACCATAAAAGCCTTTGAAGCTAGCCATCACCTCTACCATCTCTTCTCCTTCATGCCACCTCACTTGATTTTTGAACATTGCATTCACTACACAAACTCTCGAAACACCCAATGAACAGTGGATTTGCCAATGGCAAATAATTCACTACACTAAAAGAAGTATGCTCCATGTGCAAGCTTGTAAAGTGAACATGTGACACAAATCCTTGCATGTACTACACACATGTAATGCATGTCTTTTTTTTCCATGAGATGTTTTAGCTTCATGGTTAGTTGAAAAACAAATTCCTTACTAACCTTGAAATGTTCAATCCATCTTGGATCACTATATTGACTCATTAAAAATTGGGAATACCATGTTGTAGACCTTGCTTTCACCCGATCCCCAAGATCCTTCTCAAATAACAAATCAAAGGTGGAAATCAATTTGTATTGATGTAACATCAAGGAGTTTAACATGGTTTGGAGGGTCACTTTATCTTTTGGAATTTGATTAGGAAAAAGGAAAGTTGCATTAGATTCAATTTCATAACACATGATCAAACATTCCCAAACTTGTAAAAAAACTTGGATGAGAATGCCCAACAACACAAATTTTAGTGGACTCAACATTGCAAAAAAAAAAAGGTTGAAGAGTAGCAAATGCAAAACCTTTGTTGAACAACAATTAAAACAACAACACCTAGAACCAATGAGCAACTCAAAACCTCCACAATTGGAACAACAATACATGGAACCAATGAGCAGCTCAAAACCTTCACAAAACAAAAATTGAGAAGATAGACAAATTGCAAGAAAAATTACAAGAAGACAGAAAGACGACAAGAAATGCAAAACAAGTTGAAAGAAAGGAGACGAGAGAAATGAAAGACTTGTAACGTGCCCAATTGTGAACATGCATACTTGTAGACATAGCTCGCACGTCCTTAAATGGTGGTATGGCAAAAAAGTAGCGACAAGATGGCGAAAAGGTAAATAGCAATGGTTTTCTTTAAATGGTGATAAAAGAAAAAAGTTTATTAGGTCAGTTAGGGTTAGTGATAAGTAGATGTGTAAACGGCGGTAGGTAGTTATCAATTCTAACTTACAAACCCTAACACCTTTTGACAACTAATCATGCAAACCTTAAATTGTGATGATAACTAACTAACTTTTTTGCTAACCTATTTACAAGTGTGAACGAGCCATTAAATGACTAGTATGGTGACAAGGGACTCAACCAGTGTTGGTCCTGTATCAACTTATTCTGATACCAATCTGGTACTTGTATTGGCTATTTTGAATTTTTTTTTTGATACCAGCCTGGTACTGATATTAGGCTCAATACTGATTTTGGGCTGGTATATGGCAAGCATTACATATAATAAAAGAAGGCTGGTACCGACAATGAAGCCTCCCCTGAAGCCGGACGGACAGTCTACTTCGTCACCATTCCTGTTGTAACAGACACACGTGTAGGTGCGCACGGAAGATAGACGGCGAGCAAGACAATAAGG
>Ga0209208_10002684_pt1 | contig 25539 bp, 19 predicted proteins | sample S1TSphfallax_3_FD_187694 | JGI IMG/M metagenome (GOLD analysis project Ga0209208, IMG submission 187694) | Host-associated microbial communities from peat moss isolated from Minnesota, USA - S1T2_Fd - Sphagnum fallax MG (SPAdes) (version 2) | ecosystem: Host-associated > Plants > Peat moss >...
GAAGGTCCACTCAATGCCCATATTATTAGCCTCAAAAAACTGCATGGATGCATAAGGAGTTGCCAGCAAGAGGAAATTAAGTTTGCTTACTTATTCATCAGCAGGTATATCACAAACTCATTTGCTTGCAAGTCACAGGGACCCAACAACAAATCGGTAGAGATTTCAAGTCCTCAAGCTTTAGCATCCTTTTCTCACTGAAGGCTCTGGTGGTACGTGGCCAGAGAGCCGGAACTCCGGGTAAAAGCGATGAGCTGGGTGTTGCCGGAAGACAGGTACGCGGCGCCCCGAAGCCGTTGCTAGCCGCTATTACAGCGGCGTGTGCTTTTGCCCAGTCATTGCTGACACCTTTCCATCAATGATCGCACTTGCTTGGTTGAGTGTTTTCATGGTTTTTAGGGATGCCAAACGAAGTGCAAAGAAGAACAGGTCTCGTGATCTTTTGTCGTCCTTTAGCTTCCCAACCCCAGTAGATTGTTATGGCCAGCAATCACAGTCATAGAGTCACAACTTACAACTACTGAGAGGTGGCTTTTGTGACCACAATACGTGAGTTGTTCATTTTAACCTAAAGGATCCTACCAATGTTTGTTTGTTGGCCTTGCCTACCAAAGCAAGGATATTGTGTTTAGATTCATTGCAGAGTGTAGTAGCTCAAGGGTTTTTGGCCCCTAGGCAATAGGTCTATTTTTATGTGAGGACTTATGAAACATGATATTTTGGCTTTTGTTGAAACTTGAGATTAGTTATAGAGTTATAATATCTTGAAGGATTTTGGTTTCTTTTAGGTTATTTTTTGAAGATTATATTTTTGCATGGTCAAATATTTGAGTTTCCATAATTCTTCTTTTGCCTTAAGATACTTTTTTTAATGTAAATTGCAAGGCCACAGTGTGACACACCCCTTGTTTTCTTTTTTTTGGTCAATTTTGTGATGTAGCCAAAGTGGCAATCATTTCAAACTTGAAGATTTTGCCAAATTTGACCACAAGCTAAATACGAAAGTTTAAAGTCCTACCCTACTCAAACCATGTGCAAAAATATAATTTTTTTCTTAAATTGTGGTTGAATTTTGACTATTGAAAATCTCCAAAAAAACACTTGATTTTAGCATTTTTCATTTTCACTATATATTGCATTTTGGATCGTATATAGCTATTTTGCAAGTTTTTCAAGTGTTTTAAATTGTACAATCTGCATTAGTAGATGATTTGGTCAATTCCAAGGTTATGCCATTATCAATATCAATGTTGTCCAATTCTTGATTAAAAAAGAACCTTCAATACCACTTTTTTCTTTTTTGGGTTGTTTTGTATGGAACTTCTGGTCTAGTCTTGAGACCAATTCTAAACCATATGGGATAAACCAAAGTTCAACTCCCCTGTATATAAACTAAAAACATGAAACCCAGGGGTGCAAACTTGTTTGTATTTCGCAACTGGGGGTCCAAAGAGGTGATACTATTGGGGGCATGCCCAATGTTCCAAAAAAATTGCTGATGCGCCAATCAATATGGCTTCCCTTAAAATAAATACAAAAGTTGTGTGTGCACCCATGATCTAATTAATATGAATCACACTATGTCCACTATGGTACCAATTCAAAGCACAGCAAGCATGGTAGTTTGACATGGGCAAACCCAAAAATCATGTGCATCTTTTTTGTTGGAGATTAAATCTACCTTGCAAGGTACAATTTTGGTGGGGCAAGAAGTTGCTAGATTAAAAAAAACTTAATCTAAGCCTCCATGAAATACCATCCACCATAATAATTCACATCAATTCAGTAGAAAATATTCAGTGAAATATCTAGGGTTTAAACTATTTATATGATGATTCTAGAAGTGCATTGGAACTGTCATGAATCCCACATTCAATCCAGTCATGACAGCATCACACCCAAAGGAGACCAAAAAACAAGCCCCTCCAGTAAAAAAAATTCCTGCTAGGAAACTCAAGTTCATAGACTAGGCTTCAGAGCTGGAACAAGAATACATAATACCTATGAATGCCTTGTTCACAATCCAGATGTCCATTATTGTAGGTATCTATACTGGGCCAAACAAGATTGGTCTTCTACATACCAGACAAAGAGTTGTGTAATTTTGCATTCTCCTTGTGTTTCTATGTCCAGTTTGTTTTCTAATATTTTCCCATAGAAAGACAAGTGATTGTTTGGTATGTGCACATGAGAAAGTCGGCAGCGCCATGAGATAGAGAGAGAATATTAATAATGACTTTTTGCATTGCTTTAAAAGTAAAAATACTTAACCCTTTTATAATTTCATTTAAGTGCAACTGGTCCCATTTTTTAGGTCATTAATTAATGAAGTCTGTCTATGTGCGAAGAAGTCTAATAAGTGAACTGGATAGTAACCATTATCCATAACCAGCTTTAGGGGCTGACTAGCTTACAGTATCTCTTTCCTTATTGGACACATTCACCCCAGTCATATCACATACACTAAGCAGCCTGTGTTTCGTTCTGTATGTGGACGAAAAATGATCCAGATCCATAATGCCTATGGAGAAAAAAGTGATCTGTTTTCACCTCCTGAGGTGATTATGGACTAGGTAGGTAACCAATGAGAGAATGCCGACTACTGGACATAGGTGAGGTGCAGAAGCAGCTCTAAAGAGCATATATCCCCTAGCTGGTGGCCTTGAACTGGTTACAAGACATAATAATCAAGGGGTGCAAGGCAAATTGAGATGAAAAAGAATTTCATAACCAGCCCTCTTCATAGACAGAAAGGAGCTCTTCATCGATGAAAAGTAGATTACTTCATCTACATTCAAGAAGAAGGGTAGGTTATCAGAAAATAGTGTTCGCCTCAAGGATGAATCAGAACTTTTCAGGTTTTGGAAAGTTCCTGGTCAGTAGTTGAGCTTTTCCGAATGGTAATGCCCTCCCCCCTAGGGCTTCACCAAACACAAAATCACTTTGGTGCTCCCTTGCCTCAGCTACCTGCGCTGAGAAGTGGGGGGGGCTCTTGCAGGTTATGATCTAGTTCCATATTAGCATCCGTCCATATAGGCTAATATGATGGCGTGTTGATTGAGAGAAGCGGTAACAGAATGGAGAGAAACGACAAAAGGCTCCCGCTCAATTTGGTTGCTGTGTCAAGGAAAAAATGCTGTTTTCTTATTTTCTACCACGTGGTGGCAGGTGGATTCTCTGCTCAGCCAACTGGACTCTCTCATCAGCCAACTTCCCAGTCAAGTTCTCGTGACAAAGACGAACCAAGTCAGCAATGGGTGGTAGGAAGAAATGCAAAAGGGAGGGAAAACAAAAATGCCTAAGATTGAACATGAATTACACATGCGCCAATAGGGGAGAAGGCCAGGAGCCGATGACCGTTTTTTGAGAGAACTTCATTTGATGACCAATTTGTGAGAGAATTTGATTTGATGACTATTTTGTGAGATAACTTGCTTTGATGACCATTTTGTGAGATATTTAATTTGGAACATGGGAAGGGGGTGTGCTGGGAGGAGTAAAGTTCGTTCGTTTAAGTGCTGTAGTGATAGATAGAGTTGAGGTGGAAGGGAAGAAGACGCGGCAGATAGCTTCTGCATAACCTTCCTTTTCAGACACGCAGCCACATTACCTACCCATGTAGCATGCGGTATGACACGCTCACATGGGGCATGAATGGCGGCACAGCTCTCGCCCCTAGTGCCCACTTGAATCAGCCTTTTTTTTTTTCTTGTGTGCCTCTTGGAGGCCATGAAGAGCCAAGTGGCCCCCCGCTTGACGAAGCCAAGTTCAGGCGACTTTCAATTCAATTCTCTGGCTTGTTTTTTTTAATTCTCCCCTTCAAATTTGTAGATAACCTCTCCATTATTCGAATTTGGACAACCTGATCCATTTCCAAGTGGCAGCTTGCTTAGTGTGTGGATGGATATAGATACTCATCTTCCCATTGGTATCTAGTATCTGTTATCAATATGCCTCGTAGTAGTAATAGTAGGAGGAGGAGCAAGTGGTCTGTGATTTGTGAGTTTCAAATCCATTCCTTTTTCTGTCACAATTTGAATTGGATTTTTCTTTGGAACAGTAATGAATTTTTCGACGTCTCTAGACTAGGGACAATTTGCATTGACTCGTTAGCTCTACAGCACTTTTGAAGTGTAACGTATTGTGTCCAGGAGCTTCATTTGCCTCACCAGACTTTACCTCCACTGCAATTTGCCAAGAAATTGCAATACGAACATGTCATAATATGACACTGCTGCCATAGCATCACATGGAATCTAGTATCTACCATATGCAAGTAGGAATATATAGCACCACCATATGAATTATGTGACCCCAAGCACCCAAGTTCCAACAGTCCACCATCCATTAAAATCCCATTATGACTAAGTTGTGAATGAACCACAGCTGAGTTTCCACTTGATAACTTATCCTATAAAACCCCACCTCCTTCCACCTCACTATGCCTAAGTTCACTACCCTATGTAAGTGGGTCAGCAGCCTAAGTCAGCAGGTAAGGAATGTAAGGGAATATTACCTGGATAGCTAGGTAAGTAAGCAGGGCACTTGGTGACTACTAGATAGGTAGATGATGCATATGGATGAATAGTAGTAAATATTGGGGGTGTTACACACTCATTTACAAACTTTGCGGGTGTCCGTGTGTGGTTGTACACATTGCTCAATTCATGGACACCATATTCAATATTTGTGTGAAATGTTAAATATTCCTTTACAAGCTTTGTATGAGCTTGTTTTGTTGTGCCATGCATGGTTCTCCGTAGATTCACATGGTTCTACTTGTTTTGCCAAGTACAACAAAAGTTCTTAAATTTTGTGTTTATGCATTTTTTGTTGACTTGCACCATTTTAAACCCATCATCTCTCAAAAAAGAGTAAGAATATCTACCATTAAAATGTTTTTTCACATTGAAAGAAAATAATGTTGTTATTTATTTAACCTAAAACTAAGATAAAACCAGTTAAACCTTGTGATTGAACAATGTGGCTTGACACAATGTGCTACACTAATGCTCAAACAAAGTTTGAGAAGTAATGTCTTAATTTTTTTATATTTGTCTTGTTCAGCTCAAGACCAAAAAAAAATTGCTTTGCTTGTACTGTTTTTTTCCAGTTAACTTTGAATCCACAACCTTTAAAGAGAAGGGCCACATGACATCCACTACCTTAGTTACATATGCTTACAAGTAGCATTATCCAAATTTATGTTACATGAAATTTGCACCAATAATTAGTCAAACCTTGTGGCAATCCCATGTAAGCATCGCATAAGTTGCAATATTAACACTCACAAAGATTGTAAGGATTTTAAAAATCTTATGTCAATAACAATGTTAAGAAGTTTTGATTTTTTCAAAAGAAAGAATTGATGGGTAACTGTAACATATACAGACCTTTGATCAATGTTTCTCAAAATACCAAAGAATTGATTCTAACACTTGTTTTCAAGAGTTATAAAACTCATTTTGACCCTTAAAATGGGTTCTAGAAACTGAAAAGGCTGGACAAATAACCTATCCTAAATTGTCTATTAGCTTTTCAAATTCTTTCATGAAAATCATCAATTCTTTGAAAGTTTTCAAAAATATGCAACCAAAGGTTCTAAGATTATAAAAAAAAATCAAAATTTAAAATTAAAGGTTTGTGATGGATTGAAAGTTTTCAAACAACTAAAATAAACGGTTTTCTTATTTTTAGAATTTAAAAGACCAAACCCAAAGTATTAATTATCAAAATCAAAAGGACCACATAGCATTAATCAATACCAATGTTGTTTTCATATTGAAGTCTAATCATACTAGGTGTGGTATTAGTTTTGTAATTAAAGTGCCACATAATATCCATAGGTTTTTAGTTGTTGATTTTTTTCAAAAAACAAATCTTAGTTTAAACTGAATTTTGAAGATGTGACTTTAACAAAAGTTATTCATTTTGATATGGTAAATAGCATGACTTTATAATATACATTGTTCATCATAGTTTTTCTAACAAGATATGGGAGCCAAAACCTTTGGAGGACTCAAAAGGGTGTGATCATGGGGGCTCAAGGGCTGTGATTGAATAGATGATTGAACTTTTAAAGTCATCTATTCAATACATCTAAGCTACGGCCATCCTAGTGTGATCTTGGTCTAAATATTTAATAAAAATATTTCAAATATCATACCTTTATTATAGTATATATATAATTGATATGATGCTTTTAATTGAATTTGGTTTGATTTCAAACTCATTTTGACTCAATTTCATTTACATTTGAAAAAAAATTGTATTATTTATTTGATTTGTTTAGGCCACATCCATCCTAGTTAGTTTTTGGCCCACATGTAAAATCTTGACCAAACTTTAGATGAGGATTTTAATGAAGGTAAATCTTAAGGCCATGTCAATCCCGTATTCACATCTTTCATGTAATTTCAACCATAGCCCTCCCCCCATATGTAGGTTTGAATCTGAACAAGAAAATTATTAGTTATTTGTCATGCCTTAGGCCTTATTGAATGAAATCATTAACTTTACTCCATTTCAAACATTCAAAATTTAAACATATTATTTCTTTTTAAAATTCTAATTCTTCATTTTTATGTCCATTATGAAATTTCTAATATGTTTCATTTTGAAGTGTGCAAGTAAAACAAAATCATTTTTCAAATTTTGATTTCTACTTGTCATCTATGATATGTTTAATCGACTCATGTGATTGAAATTTTTTTTTCAAAAATCCATGGGAAACAAAGTCCATGTTCATATTTGTAATAAGTAATAAATGAAGTTGAATCAAATAAAATGTGCTTGATTTTTAAATTTTGGTGAATATATTTTTGCAATACTTGTGATTTCAAAACTGATTTCAACATTTTGTCAAAAACTTCCAAGGTTTCATTTGTCACATTGCAGAATTTGTTTAATGCAAAAGAAAATTTATGTTTAATATTTATGTTGACAATTATTTCATTGGTTCTTAAAAGAGATAATGGATCCTAAAGGCTAGATGCCTTTGTTTCAATAATAGGTCCATTATCTCTTTTATGAACCACTAAAATTGTAGCCACTACTTAGATTTGTAGCTAGTAAGGTTTTAAAGTTCACGTATTGATTATAGAATCTTGCAAATTTTGGATTAAATTATTAATTTTGAAATATTTCCAACTTGGTGATTGGGATCAAGTTTTCTATAGAATTTGAGGCAAAATATGAGATGGAAATGTACATGAATGTTTTCTAACCAATATTTTTATTATTTAAAGGACTTTTTAAAAGTCTTGAAATGATTTGACATATTTATCAAAATATTTTAAGATATAAATATCATACTCATTAAATTCACTTCAAATATTTTCCTAAAGTATGCAACTCTAATCACCAACTATTGAGGACAACAATTTTTTTGTAATGTAATTAATTATGTCAAAAATCTTTATAATCGGTTCCCAATAAAAATTTACTCACATGTGTTACATGTTATAAATAGTCACATTTACTAAGGATAAATAATCTTTAGTGCAATCTATACAATGCAAATGCAATTAACACTCCTCAAAGTTGTTATAAATTTTACAGTATTTTTTTAAAATAAAAAATTAACAAAAAAGCATATTTCTTAACATTGATGTTCCAATTTCTTTAGTTGTCTAATGGGCATTAATCCAATGCTCAAAATATTGTTGTAAATAGATTTTTTTTTAATCATGAAACCAAACAAAATATTCATAATAAAACTTTATTGTGATGACAAATGTGTTATATATATAATTTTTTAAAAAATCATTTTAAAACAATTACAAAAGATTTTATGAAAAACAAAAGCACCCAACAACATAATATCAAGATTACTAGTTGCAATCATAGAACACACCACAACAATGAAATGTTACACAATCATGTATCTCCCATTTAAACCCCTCTCAAAAATAAACGAATTCTTCAAAAATCATACAATAAAACATCCTTTGCTTCAAAAAACTCATTAAACAAATATGTACAAACTTATTGTTCTTTCTTACATCCATTAGCCAATATACCTAAAACCAAGTTGTCCAAATAAACAATCCCCAAACAACATATTTTCAAAATTCCAACAACAATTATTGACAAATGTGGGATGCCAAGAAATTGTCACACTAAACAACCAACATTTGAAGATTAAACCTCCTTTTTTATATATCATAACAAACAAAATTTCAAATCCTCAATGTTCACCAAGGTTTATTAATTCAACGATGTCTTTTGAAATTAAAATAATTTACTTACCTTCTTCTCATCATGTTCTTTTACCAATGCCTTTGTAATCTTTCAATTTGCATATTTGGTGGTGTATTCAAGCCTTAATACAATTGGGATTAAACATTGTAATTAATATATACTTGATGTTCTGTCCCCTGAAAACATTCATGCAAAAGATTTTGAAAATGTTGTAGCAAAATCATAAATATATTATTCAATAACCATGTGACCATACAAAATTTCAAAATCAAAATCAGCATAAAATTCAAACATTTTAGAATGATGGGTGATTGCAAGATAAGGTGAACCAATTTTAGCAGATAAATATTTCATTTGGTAATGTTAAAAGTGTAGTCCATTGTGATACCATTATTTAAGTGGGGGATTAAAAGTGGTTTATGAAATAATAAAGATTTATGTGAATAAAAGCCCAACTACATAACTCTTTAACATGCATTTTAAGAGAAAAAACATTAAAATCCATTAGAAAATAAATATGATATGGACTTTTGAACATAAGGTTCATTTTAAAACATTTAAAAGTCCATATCTTTTTTTGGGTTAAGTTTTTTTATATATCATATATTGAATCCCTATAAGATAACCCCAAAAAAATTCATAAAAACTAATGTATTTGTAGAAAGCCACCAAAAAAAACTAATCCATATTTTTTAATTTCAAACATTCAATATTATATATATATTGGAGAATATATGTTATATTTTTTGTGTAGATGTCTTTTTATTCAAGTTGAAAATCTTAATGTAATGGCAAATTTGGCATAATTATAATTTTATGGCATATATATGGCATAATACATGATAGTCTACAAAAACTTGTAATGTGACACAAAATGTGGTCCACCTTATCTTGCACCCACCTTGATGGCCCAACCCTTGCCTTCAACTTTTTTTTACATCACATAGAAATTGATAGGGCTCAAATTTGATTCATGACACATTGATGAACAATTAAGTTGAATTATATAACTTACATTATCTTGACCTTAATTTGAATGGATGACTCACTACTAAGATGAAGAACAAAAAAATTGTCATTCCCAAGATGAAAGAAAACATGAGGTTTCCAAGGACCAACATTGGTCTAAACAAGGGGTCAATCCTAATGTTGGGTGGATATCATTTTTTTAATTCGTGATGGTTGTGGTTAAATGATTTTTAAGAATTGGATTCGGTGTTAAATTAATTTCCATTGTAATATCCATCAAGGATATCAAATTTCTTTTTAACAATCAAAATTTGGATCTCACACTTTTGGATATCCTAGAAAATAATATTTGTTAGATATTCAAAGTGATTCTCACAACCTAGATAACAATGTTCAAGAATTTTATTACAAAGTTATAAATTACAAATTACATGTCCACAAGCTTATTTTGTTCAAACTCACCCTTATACGCTTCTTCCAAATAAACATTAACATCAATCAACCCTATCAAATTAAAAGGGAAAGAACAACTCAACCTTGGCCAATTCTTGCTTATAAATATTAACTTATTTAAATTATCTATGTGCAACCTACATCTCCTCAAATTCATCAATATCCCAACCAAGGAAAAAATCATTTTAGTTCCAATCCCACAATCCCAAGGATCTAATAAGCAAAGAAAACAATGTTGTTGAAAACAAGGACTTGTATTTTCCCCACCACTCCAAAAGAAACTTAATGTCTTTTGCATCAACTTAGTGCCTTCAAAACATTTACAATTCCCTATTTACCAACTCCTAAATTGGCTCATTGGTCTTAACATATCATCTCAACAATATTAAAACAAGAATCTTCATCATTAAATTAATCTACCACAACTTCATATTCTAACATAAGATGAAATAAATGGTGGCATTTCAACATCATTGAAAACAAAGACCATCTAACATAATCTTCCACCATAAAAATAATTTGTTCTTGATCAATAAAAGAAAAAAAAAACCTAAGACTTTTAAATCTTGGGTCTAACATTAAAAAAACATGTTATAGGTTTCCTTCTCTTCATACTTTGTTAAAAATGAAAGAAAACCATCCAAAACATCACATACTTGTTTTATAATGTTGAAAACAAACATAGACAACTCCAAAACCATAACCATATCATCTTCTATAAATTAGCCATAGGGGGAACCATCCATATTCTTTTTTTAGTTTCAAGGTCATAGTAATTGCTACATGCAAGGCATTAGATAGTAACCAATGCCCATGGGATTGGTTAAACACAAAGGTATTCACAACCAAAGAAATTATATCAATAATGATTTAAGAAACATTTCAAGTTAAACATGGAAGCACATGGCCAATAATCCTTACTTAATGTTTAATGATTATAACATAACACAATCATTGCGTTGAATCACAATGCATCCTAAAACAATATGACTTTATTTGTAAACTTGTAGGAATAAATCAAATATCAACACAACAATCTACAAATTTCACAAACTTACACAAACAAAAATGTAAGCACAATGTTTGAGAACAAAAATGACCTAATTTTCATTGAAGTGTTCAATTTTCTTGGTTTCAAACCAACCTCGATGCAAGCCTTGTTCCATTCTTATTAGTTATTATTAGATTTATTTGGCCAATTGATGTATTTTTGTAATTTATTTAGGAAAACTTGATGGAAACATATTTATTTTGTTGTTATAAACTTTCTTGTCATTAGTAGCATATTAATAAACATTGAAGAAAACATGCCCAAAACATGTTCTTTGAAAGTTTTCCTCCAAACCTAAAACTTGGTATTTCATAATAAACTTGAGAACACTTATCATTGAGTTCAAATTTGAACCCTTATCTTTAATATCTGTTATAATCTTATTTCTCAAACCATATTCATCCAAAATGTCAATCAATTTTTTGCCAATGCCTATCTTGTAGTCTTAAAAGTTTCAAATTAAATAGTTTAAAATATGTTTTGGCTTCCAATTAAATTCCAAAAAAATTATGACCAAGGCAAACACATCATGAGCACCCTTAGACATCCAAAGATCAAAACTAATAATGGTAGAATGACATACTTCAAGCAAAAGCAAAACATATGTCTACTTGATTTTCTCCACTAGGCTAGACAAAACATAATGTGAAAAAAACCTTTGTAAATGGAATTGGACTCTCATGGATACAAATGCAACATTAATCATTTTAGCCACACACTATTCACAAATTGTAAAGGCAAATGGCTTTTTAAAATTAAAAGTGCAAGATTTTCCAAAAACACTTGATACTCCATATCATCATTTTTGAAAGGCTTTTTGGAGGCACAAAAAAAATAAAAAATCAATAAATTAACTATGTTTGCTCTTTTATAACTATGTTAAGCTTTCCATATTTCCTCTCATTATAGAATTTGTTACATTTTTAAAAAATCAAAACATTTTGAATGGATTGCATCAACACATTTTCTTAAACATGTTATTCCATTTGTTTTAAATAAGATATTAAACCATTCCTTAATTTTGTTCTTGGGTTAAAAGAAAACATAGGCTTGCAATAACAAAAATAATATATAATGTATGATTTGAGGTGCATCATGAAGTGTCATTTTTCCATTGTCATTCACACAATAAAATGACCAATATATAGCATTCCTATCACGCAATTTCAATTGTTTCCTTTTCGAATATAATAGTTCCAATATTGCTATCAATTTGTTCTTCATCATTTTCTAGGGCTTTCCTTTATTTAGTTTGTAAATTTGAATTATTTTGACTTGCTTCCATTATTTTTTCACATTCAACTTCCTTAAAAAATGCTTCACAATCTTCATGTTGGATTAATGTATTTCTATTTCCATTAGACCCTTTCATTTTTCACACAATGTTCAATAAAGCAAAAGGTGAAAAAACTCATGCAAACAAAATGTATTATAAACAAAGGTTTGGTCTAAGGTTTAAGGTGAAATATGAAATGTGTTGTTGGTATGGATGCTTAAAAAAAAAACTAATGCAAACATTTACAACATTTACAAGAAATAATCAACTCAATTCCCTTTCCATTAAAAGATAGAAAGATATGCAAAAAATTATTTTAATGCAATAATGTGGTGAAGTTGGTGAGAGCAATGGGTATATGCAATGGCAAGGCACACTTTGTAGGAACCAATAGTTGATAGTGGAGGTAGTCAATGAAGAGGTGAAATAAGCAGGATCAATCATGAGTAGATGTAGTGGTAACAAGAAATGGTGGCACATAAGACCAATTAATGAAGGCAATGAAACAAGTTCAACAAAGTGCATAGCTATGAAGGCAAGTGTGGCAACACATGGTGACAAAGGTGAAAAGGAAAAAAAAGGAAATAATGCAAACAAAGAAAAAAATGGAGGAAAGGAAAAATGGCTAGAGAGGGAAGAAACAAATGAAGCTTTAAAAACCCATAAAACCAACCACAAAAAGAGAAAAAATAAAACTCTTCACAAAAAAGCAAAGGAAAACAAGAAACATCAACATTGAAACTTGTGAAATATCTATAATCTACAAAACTTGCAAAAAAGAATGAAAGAACTTTCTAGTCATCCCTTTTAAGGTAATGACACAAACATAAGACAACCATTAGAAGTCAATGGTGACATTGTCAGGAAACAAGAACTTTTTAAAAAGCTTTGAATGTTTCTAAATATTAAACATCCTAGCTATTAGTTACATATACCCCCTAGCTTAGAATTTAGTTTGAGTATTTAACCTTTCCTTCACCCATTTACCCCACCTTGAGTATCAAGCTTTTGAAATATATGAAAAGGGTAAGGATCTCAAGGTCAATTATCACACAAGTGATATCCAAATATTCAGATATCAATCTAAATATCACTAAATGTAATATCTACAAGTTTTAAAATTTTAATACTTGGGTGATATCCGAGCCAATTTTTGATACCCAACCAACATTTGAATAGACAATAACCATTGCACTAATGTAACTTGAGACAAAAAAATAGGATTATGTGACCCATTAGCCACTAGTGCATAATCCATTGGAAACCATATATGACTTCATTGTTATGAACCACATGTTGAATTACCACCTTTGTAACCTATTTTGTAAACCCTCTTACTTCCCTTATGGACCCTACTTGGGAACCACCCGTGTGTATGTAAGTAAGGCACTTGGTGGCTATTAGGTAGGTAGATGCATGTGGATAATACAAATGTTTGGCAATTATTAAAAACATGAATAAACCTCTAGGTGGTTATTAATATTGTTTGGTGATTTTCTCATTTTTTATGAGAAATGTTGGTTCCAGATCTTCCCAACACTTAAAAAATTAATTGAGTTTTAAAGAATAAAATAGACTTATAATTATCAATCAATGTATCATTTTATTTTAAAAATTAATCGAACCAATTCTTAAACAAGGTAGTTTTCACAAATGTGATAACAATTAGTTTTCATATTTGACTTTCACAATTTGGATGATATTAAATTTATACTTGTTTAAGAAAAATCTTAATTGAAAACTAATTGAAAAAAAAAAAAAATTGTGTAAAAAATGATGAAAATGTTACTTTTTAAATTATACAATATATTTCCAAAACTACATCCCTTTCAAATGTTCCTTCAAATTTTTTTAACTCCTCTAACTTTGCATCAGTTAAATAACTCCACTAAATTAAAAAAAAGGTTTACAACCAATCTTAAGGTCATTAGGCCATTTTTTTTCACAAAAAGTAATTTGTTTAAGTTATTCAATTGCAAATGACATCTTGTAAGTATTACCATAGAAGCCTTTCAATATCAATTTATGAACCAACAATGCCTAAGATTTAACAGGCAAGGAATTCAATTATATGAAACATAGATTCATACTTCTCCCACCATTGAACCTAGGATCTAACATCAAAGACAATATTTTTTCAAAAAAATAGAAAAGAATTTAATGCATCACAAAAAAAAAAAATGTTAATGGCCAAACATTACAAGAAATCATGGTTTATTTGAATGGAAAACTAGACAAAAAATCTTTCATTTTGACATTTTGTCAATTTGACCCCTTAATCATATTGGTCAATTTGATTTGAACACGTCCAACTTGACTCATGGTTTTCTTGACTGACCATAAAATGATCTTTTTCACTAGTCAAATCAACCAAAATTTTAGGTAGCCAAAAAAAATTAATTAAAAAAATGACCCAATTTTAAAATAATAAAATATAATTAATTAATTAATAGTAAATACCTACCTACCCACCATGGCCTCTTCCCTACCCATCCACAACCCACTTAAGTATTATACTTTACACACATGTACAAGGTATATATATGAATATACATTTTGCATGTAATATGTGTTGGTAAAAGGGGTTGAACCTTTGTTTTTTTTTAACTTCACACCAATGTCTTAGTCATCAAACCACCACCCCACTTTGTAAAACAATATGATACCAAATGCATTTCAACATGTTTCCTTGAATTTTCATGAAATTTTTTGTCAATGTGTAAAATAACATTTGAACTTCAATTTTTTCATAAATAGGTAAGTAAATAAGTAGGTACCTAACTAGGTAGATAGGTAGGTACACATGCTACCTACCTAGGTTTTTATATGTACATACCTACTTATGTAAAATATAAGTATGTGTGCAGGTAGCTACATAGGTAGGTAGGTAAGTAGGTATATATAGGTATGTAGGTAGATAAATAAATAGGTCAATAGATAGTAGGTAGGTAGGTAAACTAATAGGCATAATAAGTATGTTAAGCAACCAAATTAATATGGCTAATTTGACTAAGCATGGCCATTTAATATGGCCAGTTTATTTATACCATGTGCATCTTAATGGACCATTTAATAAAATTGTCTTGGTTGACTAAATGAATGACTTAAAACTTAGTCAAAATGGTCATTTTATTCAAAAGAACTAACCAAAAGAACCATGTGTTTTTCATACATTATACTTTTAGTCAATGCAGACACTTTAATGAAGTTGAACCTTTTACAAAATCATGATTTCTTGTAGTGAAACAACCTAATTCAACAACAACAATATTGGGCTTTTCTTCCATAAAACTATCAAAGGAAATTGAAATTATTTTTTTTCCTTTCAATTTTAAACAAATGTAGATGGCATAATTTAAAACATCATTTAACAACCAATGACCTTTAGATTGATTAAGAACATAAGTAAACACAATATGGGAGAGGACATCAACAATGATTTGAGAGATGTGTTGTGTCAAAGGAAGAGGCACTTGGGTAATCATCAAAAAAATAATCTACTTGTTATAATTTTATTTTATTTTTTTGAAATTGCAATGCCTCTTTAAAAAGGATAATTTTATCAATAAATCTACAAAAGAAAACATAATTTGTTAGAACTTATCACGAATCAACTAATTACAAAAAATTGAGCATATATATTTCTCATTACAAAATACATCAAATTAAAAAGTTATCTTACTTTCATTAGAATACTTAACTTCCTTAGGGCCAAATCAAATTCACCACATGCCTTGTTCCATTTTTGTTGACCTTTCCCAATTTTCTTGGCTAAATTATACACTTTTGCATATTTCCTTATGCAATTTTAATATAAACATATGTTAGGTCTTTACAAAAAAATTCATCTTATTATAGGCCTTGGAAAATGCATTTTCAAAGCAAATGCCTTAAAATGTCATAACTTAAAATTGTTTTTAACATAACAATTGTTGTGTTTGAGTTATATCCTATGTCTTTCACATAAGTAAAATCTTATTTTTAAAATTATACTTTTCTAATAACTCAATTAAGTTTTTGACAAAAGTGTTTCTAGAAATATTTGCAACCTCAAAAAGATCAAATGTAACATGTTGTGGTTACCAATCAGCTCCGAAAAAGTTAATCACAAGGGCAAAGATGTTATGAACACCTTTTGACATCCAAAGTTCAAAGTTTGTTGTTGAAAACTTACATTTTGCCAAAATAGGTAAAATATATAATTATTTAGTTTTTTCCACCAACTTAAGGAACATTTCTCATGAAAATTAGTTCATGGAAGAAAAGATAAGTCTTGGACACAAATATAAACATGAACACTTCATCCATAAACTTTCCACAAATTGCATGGGCATAATTCCTACTACATATTATCTTTCCAAAAAAGATCTTTGGTAGCAAAACGATTAACAATTGGATTGCCAAATGGGTGTTGACAAGGTAAAGTAAAAAAAGTAGTTCGCCCAAATCAAATTTAAAAATGAAACAATTTTTGATAAAAACACCTAAAAATAGATTTAGAATGTATGTAAGTAAAAATATGAAAAAACATGTTACTATATTTAATTTATGGGAAGTTAGATACAAACTTTGAACAACTTTGGTATCATATAATAAGTTTAAAAATACATTTGAAACATATTAGGTCAATATAATGTTTAAACTTACTTCATATTAAAATTTGATATATGGATGAAAGCAGACTAAGGGGGGCTGCTTTGGGCAAGAAAATGTATTCATTTCTTTATACATTTAATATTATTATGGGGGTAAATTTTCTTTGATTTCATCTAGTGTTTTGATGAACATATAAAATGTATTTTGTTACAAAGGCATTTCACATAATTCTTGTTATCTTTCAAATAAAAATAAATTTTCAACAAAATGTTTTTCTTCAACACACTTATGCTTATTTGAATGAAAAACGTGTCAATACGCTTTTTGTGAAATCACATGAATCAAACTTTTCAATTGTAATTGAAATGGTACAATCAACTCATATTCAATATATAATTAAGTATTTCATCAAGTTTTGTAATTATTTGAATCATTTTAAAAGTATATTTACACCTTGCAGTATATTGTTACATGTTTCATTTTTTCACACATATATTATTTACTCATTTAATATTAATCCAAAAATGTAATTTCCTTTGAAAATTGCATTATTTAGCAATTGAAATGTCTTATTTTGAATATAATTTATGAAAATGTCTTTTAATATTGGTTTCATGGAAGTTGAAAGTCACATAGCTTTGAAAAACAAGATTTGTGACAATAATTTTTACTCACCATGGTATTTTTTCACCCATATTATGATTATAACATGCATAATTTGACAATACATAAATATCTTTTAGGGCCCCACTAATTTGATTTAAAAAAAAATCAATGTAATGTAACCCATTTTTAAACATCTTATGCAAGTAGTAGATGCATTTAAAAAACTTCTACTTAGTTTTAGTTTCAAAAACAATTTCATTATTTAAAATATAAAATGAAATATTATCATACTGCTAATTATTGTATAAAACAAAACCTTTTCTTGCTTGAGCTTTAAAATTACTTCCAAATTGTTTTTTGAACATGAAAAATTTTAATATTTTCTTTCATTCCTCTTTTTTGATATTGGTTAGCTTTTGTTTGAAAATAGGGGTTTCTTTCACACGCTTAGAAACATTTTCCTCGATTACATCATGCATGAACACTTCACATGCATTTTCATTTATCATATTGGGTGTAAATTCTTTACAATGTACCAAAATCTTGTCACAATGTCACTTTTTTTTGTTTTTCTTACCCAATTTTTTTTACCATGTAAAACCATATTTACGAATGATTATGATGGAATCTAAAATTGTAGTGGTTTAAAATATAGTCATTTAAAAATATTTGACAACTTTTGATTCATTATTTTTCATGGGGATTAAAATATAAGGTCAAAAAGGATTGTAGAAAGGACTAGGCCCTTTTGGGTGAAAGCACACTAAGGTGGAGTACTTTCCGACATATGTGGAGTCCATATTAATGTTAAAATGAAAGTCAATTTTACATTGTAGCAGAATAAATTATATTGCACAAATCCTATGACAAATATAAACAATTTTTTTTTTAATTTCTAAACTTTATCAACTATAGATAATTGTATCAAAAATTTACATTTAAAAAATGAGAACTTGAATTATTAATTCAAATGAATAAAGGACTTCATAAAAAAATCCATATTTCATTTTATATCTCAATTTATGGTTTTCAAAATCTTTCAAAAATGTTTTCCTTTGTATCAATGGCATCACACTACTTTCTATGTAAAAATAAATCATTCAACTAAGCATTTTAGTTAATATAATGAGTCCATAATCCTATGATATGGACGCTTAGTTTTTGGCATTTCAAAAGTCCAATATGTTATGGTAATTCAAAATCTATTCATGAAACTCATACAATGTGATCACATCATATGTAATATTATGTATTTGAATCCTTTTCACATATTATCATTTATATTTTATTCCATGGCCCATGATTGATAATCCAACAAGTTATGATAAGATTATGTATTTCACCTTAGTGTGATTTCACCCTTTTCATCCTATGTGGTACACCTTAAAAGATTTTCACCCTATTTTCATTTTCAAAAGACTAGGCCATTTTTTATTTTCACAAGAAAATGCAATGTAGATGGAAAAGAAAAACCAAATAAATTTATGCAACACAACAGTAGCAATGTGACAAAACAACAACAACACCAACAACAAAAAGGGGGATGGTGATGGTGGGTACTTGGTAACAGGAGGCAAACAACAATTTGCAATAGACCACCAACACACCACAAGGTGATGACGATGGGGGTAGTACCTCACCAAAACACATGCAATGCAATAGGAGTAACAACTAGCAACATGAACGAACAATAAAAGCAATGCATGGTGGAATGACTTAGGTAGGTACATGGTAGCACAACAAAACACAATGCCATGAAGCAATGCAATTTAGCACTGGCAACAACAACACATGAAAAAATAACTTGAAAAACAAGAAGAAAAATCCTAATCACTATTACAAAAAATTAAACCCAATTTTTTTTTATATGTTTGTGCATTGCCTCACTAGACTTCCTACCTCCTCTCAAGAAACTAACTCAAACTAACCTAAATCAGAATTTAAACTAACCTAATTTAACTATTGCCCTAAACTAACCTAAGCTAATTATTGCCCTAAGAATTGGATTTTGGTTCTCTCATAGAACCAACCAAGTTCTCAAAAATAATAATATTATTAAAACAATTGGTTTTCAATAACCCAATTCTCACTTGGGTGAAAATTGTTGATCCAGTTCTCAAATCAATTATCACCAAATGTGATACCAACTGGTTCTAAATGTGAGAATCGATCTGAGAACAGAAGGTCTTAGTGAGAACTGGCCCTGCCCAACACTGGTTATCAGAGTGGTTCTTCAGATTCATAATGGTGGTTTTCAAAAATCAAAGACCTGATTCTAGTATATATCCATGGTTCTCAAAAAAATTGATTTTTTTTTTTCAAATAACCATTGATAAAACCATTAGTTCACTACTTGTTCTTTCATGAAAACCATCGGTTCTTTAATGTTTTGAAATAATCAGAACTGGTAGTTTTGTATTACAAATTCGTTTCAAGGAACCTAAATGAGCAGTTCATTGTAAATTCAAATAACCATACAACAATGGTTAGTACTTAGTAGGTAACCATCATGGTTACAGAAGGGATAGCATCACAAAGAAAAAGTATCCTGCTGATTATGGCCCCCAGAAAGCCCTTGCATGAGTCTGCTAGGGCAAGCTTGTGGGCATGATGGGTGCCAGAATCTGCAGTGTAGGCCAATTTGGATGCCAAATTACACCCTTGGCTGATACAGCAGCACGCTGATTCTGCAACATTTCCATGAGTTGTCCTGGCTGTTCGCCTACCTTTAGTTTGTAATGGGCTGGGTACTGCTGATTCTGGCTCCAGCAAGTCCCTTTAACTACGTAATGGGATGGGTATTGCTGATTCTGGTATGGAAAGCAGGGCACACTGGATGCTAGAATCCACATTACCCAGCCCATATTGAGTACATAAGATACCAGGGATGATTCGGAAGTATTGTTTTGCTTAGTGAATAAGATGGGAATATACATAAAGCATATACCAAATGCTAGTGAGAATATCCAGTTTAAAGTTTAGGTAGTGAAATTTGACAGATAAACTTGCAGGTCTTTCTAGTTGGCCTTAGGATAATTTTATCTATTCTCTATTTGGAATGAACTTGCAGCCACTAGCATTGGGCTTAGTTGTCGGTTGTGATTAGTGTTGTGCAAGTATATGGTTTAGGACTTACATGCCATAATGAAATTTATTTACACTCTATGTAAGTGCATAAGATCTATTTACATTCGTGTAAGTGTAAAATAATTATATTTATATGATTTTTTTGTTTGTGTAAAACAGAGTAAAAATATGTCATTTCTTTGGGGGGAGGGGAAGGGGGGTTTGGGTTTTAAATGCTTTTGTAATAGGCCAATCAAAATGGCTCATTGCAAAAAAAAATATCAAAAAAATAATAATAATAATTTTTTGGGGGATATATGACAACCAATTAAACTGATTAATATGAATCGTAATAAGTACCCAAGTTCTTGTAAACTCCTGGACCATTTGGTTAAAAGTTCGAAATAGAAATTTTACTCAAGCAATGAGGTGACACAAAATGCATCCAAAAATTTGGATCCAACATATTCCTTAAAATAACACCACAATTTGTACCATATCTTTTGTCCAAAAGTTTGCTCTTGTATCATATATATCACTAAATGGAAGCACAACCATAATTGCATATTGGTAGAAAATGCTTCTGTTTGGGGGAGTATTGAAAGCATCATGACTTTACTTTTTTTGAAGGGTCAATCCAAGTGACCCATTGCAAAAGAACACCATTGAGCTTTCAGATGCTCTCACAGTTGGATGTACCCACAACTAATTAAGATGGATTGCAAATAGGCATAGTTAATACATATATATATATATATACACTTAACACACCCTAAAACATTTACATGACATTATGGAAGTGTATTTGACAAATATTTGCACTACTCTTGTGTAAGTGTAAAAAATTTGAGTGTGTAAAATGTAAATGATTTACACACCATATATATTGGTATTGACATTACTTGCACAACACTGGTTGTGACCCTTTCTTTCCACTTAGATACTTGCTAGATTTATGCAGCTTTCACCAGTGTTGGGTTTTTGAGCCTACCATAAGGCTGTACCCTTGTTCATAATTTGATTCAGACTTTTGGGCTGGGGGAGCATCCAAGGATAATTGTGATTTTACACATGATTCTTAAATTCATCAAAGATCAACAAACACCTTGTGTTCCCAGGCTCACTTATTTTCAGCCTGGGAGCATCACGAAACATGGGGAATGACCCTTGTTCTTCTTACATTAATATAAGATCTTGAACAGATATATGTCTAGGTTCATTACAACTGTTATGAAGAAAAACATAACACCCCTGTACAAAATTCATAGCATTTGTACAACTTTGTCATGAATTATGCAAAATACTAGTGTGTACCTATTCGTTGGGACTTTGCTAATAGTACAGATATAATAGAATTTAGTAATGCATGGCTAATTAGGCATGGCCATGAGGATAGCTCTCCATTTCTGTAGTTGAATACCAGGTTCGTCATGTCTCTGCTGAATAATTATTTAAATTTTAAAGGTTCCATTTTGACAAATAAAAGATGTTTCATTTTCCTTCCCAAAATGTTTTTTTTGAGAAAAATATTTTTTGGAAATTTCAGCATGTCAAAAAATATATATTGATTTTTAGACAAACCTGCTATTCAACTAGGGTAGTCTCTTAGAAGGTGGTGAGCTATATCTGGAAGTTACCAACTGGGAAACTTCTTCACCTGCACCATCTAGTGCTTTCCATTGACATCCACATTCCATTGATTTCATGCATTGTTCTTTCATCTTTCAAGTTTGTCATGCTTGACCATTGTCCCCCATGGGAACTTATAAAACTTTGGAAAATTGGAAAATGTGACAAAAGTCACTTGAAAGGAGGCCTACCAGTTTTGACTCTATGTGCTCCAGATCTGCAATCCAGATTTGCCGGACTGCATTATGGAACCGTTGCTATACCTTTAGCTTGCGACTTCAATGCTAATGGAATGCAACTGAACTTTTCAAAGCTAAACCGTGCGTCTAGTCAATGGAAAAGTGTGCCCTTACTCACATGGTGAAATTGTTACATGTGAAAAGTTTGGCTAGCCAGGCCGGTCACCGAACACTTGGTGTCTCAGAGGTCTGCGAATTTCTTGAGAGTGCTCCTTTGAATTTCATGATCAAAGAGGAATTGTAGCCTTACTATTTTCGCACCCACAGAAAGTTGAATCGTTGAAAAAGATGAAGAAATGAGTCAGATGTGACCCTCCAAAGTTAAGAGGGGGGGGCGGGGGGTCAAAACGAAAAATCATCGAACACTTTGGAAGACTATTACCGAACACCCAAAAAAAGTCTTCGAAAGTAGCTCTATTTCCTTTATGATTCCAAGATTATTTGTAGGTCATAAGGCTGCGCTCTTATAGCACTTTAAATCACTTAAATTGAACAAGAAATGAGAAAGTTATGAGCATTGAAAGTAAGAGGGTAGAAGAGAAGAAAAGAGAAGAAAAACTTGCGTCATATAGTTTGGAAAAGCTTATTTCTCTTCTTGCTCTTCTATAATTACTCCTTTGCCTCTGCTGCTCAAGTTAGCGTTCCCATAACGTTTTAAATCACTCAAAATGAAGAAGAGATAAGGAAGATATTAATAAAATGTTCAATCATACGTGATGTTTGGTCATAGGGCAGATTACCTTACATTAAATTGAGAGAATTTCATGCATGTGTTTTAAATATTCTATTGATCTACATTGCATATCACATCCTGATGTACCAATAAAAAAAAGACATAACCACATTAGGCAAAACCGCATAGCTTTCAAAATTGCATAGAAACAATGACATAATGATATACTACAAAGCAAGTATTGAAATGGAAGTTAAGCTCTTTGCTTTTCAAACCTCTATCTACGGAAATTTCATTTAATCTTGTCGAATCTAGCAATTTGCAAAGATACTTGAAACATGACAAAATTTCATGCATCGCAGTTTCCACTGATTAAATTCATTTTCCAAAATGATCAACTATTGAAAAGACTGGGTTTAGCAACCTGAATTTGGATGTCTATCACTAAAAGGTTGGGAATTTTTAATTCCTCAAATTTCAACTAAGCCCAACACAAAAATCTTACTTTACAAACCTGCCTTTAAGGAAATTATTGAACACCAAGTATCATTGGCAAGTATAGTATTCAATCTCTCACAAAATATACATTTTTAAAATATTACAACATGAAATGTACAAAGCAAAATTGTTTAATGTTGCCAATGATATTTTGTGTTCGTTAAATATATTACTCTTATGGCCACTTAGCAAGGATTGCTGTTTCTATTTCAGGTTCTCATCTGTTTTCTGTTGTTGTTGCCTTATGCTCACCATGTGAAAATTCAAAATTCTATTTTCTGTTCATTATTGTAATTTCTACTAATTGTAGTGACTGGTAATGTGCATTATCATCAGTATGTGTACTAACACACCATAAACCCATAGCAATATATCATTCACATCTATCTATGAAGGGAGGTAGTTTGTTTGTTTTGTTTTGTTTTGTACCGATGAGATCCACCGAACCAGGATGCTCCAGATCTTATTCTTGTTGTCTTTGGAAAGCTCTCGAGGAGGAGGGGTGCATCAGCTTGGTTCCATGATAGTTGGACTTGCGGTGCACAAGTTCTTGAATATTGAATGATTTCTTCACTGAAAATTAAATTAAATCCTAGCTGAAAATTCGGAAGGAATTGGAACGTGCCTTTGGTGTTGTTGGAAAGATCTTGATGAGCAGGATTTTATGGAATATATTTGGTGAGATTTGGATTCAGAATGTGGGAGATATTGATTTTTAAGTGATTTCTGCTGCTGAGAATTCAAATAAATTCCCAAAACCAGGTTTTGGAAGGAAAAGTCAGTTGAGAACGTGGCAACACTTGAAGGCTTACCATTCAATTCAAGCATGATTTCCTTTCGTATTTGGTTGCTCAAAAAATCTACACATAATAGTAAAAATGTATAATATGGTAATGTATGACACATTTGTGTATTAACTACTGTTGGCCAAACATAGTACTTTAGATGAGTCCAAAGGATATGAATAGGGCATATTTTTCTTTAAAATTAACAAAAGATACGCATCCGAATAATTCAAAAATTTCCTTTGGAAAGAGAGTTATGCATTCATTGAAAATTTTATTCCTTGTCAGCTATGTATTTGCTAATTTTCAAATTCAAAGTAACCTCTAAGTATTCATACAAGTTATGTATATCAAACTTCACATGTTAGTTGTGCAAAAACAAAAGCATTCAAAATTCAAACATTGGAAATCAAATAACTTGTGTGGGGATTGAACCCTAGTTCTATAAATAATTTTACCCATTGTAACACAAGCTACCTGCAAAAGCAAACACCCACAAAAACACCCCAATCCCACTCACCCAAAAGCTTGTTGTAGCTTGATTGACAACAAAAACATAATGGATAGATGCCCAAGGATATGTAAAATAGTTGTTTTGATTCATCGTCTTTTAGAAGCATAGTGCCCAAAAGCCCAAGGATACGTAGTAACTTTACAAGAGGCAAGGAATGTGGAATGTTATTTCTGAATGCCATTTGCTTGACAAATTCATTTTTCCCCCCTCATCAACCATCATCCCTTGAAGCTATTGTTGAGGGTATTGTTTTCATTCTATCACTTCTATTGGCTTAAAAGCATTAAACCATGCACTAAAATATCAAGATTGGTCACTTTGTATATGTATGCAAATATTATTACACACACATCCTTTTCTCAAAGCCTGTATGTGCCTTCAGAGTAAATGCATTTATGAGTAATGACAAGCTCTAAACTAAATTCCAGCTTAGGCTCATAAGCTTGTTGCAGCTTGAATGAGGGTACTATGGCCCCATTTCATTTTATTTTGAAAGTCTATTTTGTGCTTGCTAGTAGCACTGCTTTTTGCATTCCTGTGCAAAAATGTAAATGCAGAGACAAATTTTATAGTGATTTGCCCAAATATTGTCATTTAGATGCAAATTGTGTAATGGGTTGCCCAAAATTTTGGTTCCAAATATTACATCCCTATCTGCATCAAGACTTCATGAGCTGAGTATAGTTGGTACTCATGGGAACTCATTTCAGCCATTTGTGACAAATGGGCTGGTTTGACACCTTGTGATCAACTCTCATAATATGGTTTCAACTTATGACTAGTGTTGGGCTGTTCTCAGAAACAATAACTGGCAACAAACTCATCACTGTTAACAGTCGGTTCTTGGGGCTCATAACTAGAGATATGAAAATTCAAAGACCTGGTTCTGATACATGTTCAAGGTTCTGAAAAAAAAATTGGAAAAATTCAAACAATTGCTTGAAAAACTACCAATCGTTTTTCAGCTATTTCATGAAAATTG
>Ga0209208_10002685_pt1 | contig 25532 bp, 19 predicted proteins | sample S1TSphfallax_3_FD_187694 | JGI IMG/M metagenome (GOLD analysis project Ga0209208, IMG submission 187694) | Host-associated microbial communities from peat moss isolated from Minnesota, USA - S1T2_Fd - Sphagnum fallax MG (SPAdes) (version 2) | ecosystem: Host-associated > Plants > Peat moss >...
AATCAAGGGCGCATTACGACATTTGTGGATTTGTTTTGTGACACCTTTTGTAGCGGTGTTGACATTACAAAATAAATAAAAATTAGGGGCACATTTATGACAATTTATAATATCTTCTAACACCCTTCTTAGTGCTATATGTAAATTTGTCCTATGACAACATCACTAGTAGTGTTAACATTATAGAATTCCAAATTAGGGACACATTATGACAATATGTAAAATGGTCATGTGACACCCTCCCTAGTGTTGTTGATATTACTGAAATTCCAGAACGTACCTATAATTCCGTGTTTTTTTGGGGGCAAAATTTTGCCAATTGGAGACCAAAAATAGGGGTTGTCAATTGTACTTGAAGGAATTTTTCAAAAAGAATCCCCCAAATTCACCATATTTTGAAGAGAAAAAAAATTGAAATCACTACATATAGACCATAGGTTCTTACATGTTGCTAGAAGTGTTTTCTTTTCAAATTTGTGAGGAAGGTGGGTTTGCGACCATCTAAAAGAAGGCTAGCTAAAATTTGGTTACAAGTTAGTGAAGAAAGTTAAAAAGTCACTAGAAGAAATCTGGTAATAAATGACTATAATTTTAGTTGCAAAAAAAAATAAAATTTAGTTGTAATGGACATATGTGAGTACAAACCTTGTAATCACCTTGGACAAGTGGCAAAAGACAACCAATCGCAAAAACCTCCACATGGCATGTATAGTCACATATCACTTGCGGCTGCATGGATTTTTCATCCATTGATTAGTCATAAGACTATACAATTACATATACAACCACATAAAATATTGGGCAACATTTAAAAATTAATTAAATTTAAATTATTTAATATATTTTAAAATTGCATATATTAAGTAAATTATTTAAATAATGAAATGTAATAATTCATATCATTCGTAATTTCATAAATTTTCATCCTATGAGTTGTTGACACATTACCTAGGCTAGGCTAAAAACTTAATTTAGGTAGCTAGGTAGGCCACATAATCTAAGTACCTAGGTGGGCTTAGGTGGGCACCTAAACTAAGTAGCCTAACTATGTAAGGCACATGCAATCAACATACATCATTCACCACAACTATGTCACTTGTGAGGTTTGATCCTTAGACACCAAGGATAGATATCAACTCCTTTACCATCAAACCATCCCACTTAATGTGGAAATATAGTGAAATGCATTTTATTTAACCTATACTTGATTTTAAACATTACACAAACATTACTTTCAATATTTCACATTTAATTGATATTTGTCCAAATGAAAAATAATAATATATATTCTTAAAATACTTTCAATGACATACAAAATAATATACATTTTTCTTCCAAAAATGTACATTAATTTGAATATTTTTTTTGAATTTTGTTAAATTGAGTTACATTTCAATGATGATTCATTAGAAAAAAATTCAAGCCCATGATTTATAAATGAAAAGTTTTAATCTTTAATAACAGATAAATAAATAACTTATCTCCCACATATTAATCCTTCATTTCACTAAGATAAAATGAAATGTGATTATAATATATCATAATTTTAATTAATTCACATACAATTTTTATAAATGGATAATATGTCAATCACATTTCAGAAAAATATTATTTTTTATTATATCAGTTATAATATTTATGATGTATAATATTTTTTTATATTTTATATTTTAATCTAAATCATATTTAGTGATGTTAAATTAATTAATGAATTTGATGGAATTCATATATATGGTAAAAGTCTTATGATCAAATAAATGATATATCTCTTAGAGATTTGAAACCTTTATTTAATTAAAATACATATCATACTTGATTGTGATTATAATATGTCATTATTTTACCAATAAAATTTAATTTACATATATAATACATAGTTAAATAATCATCATATTTAATATTTATAAATAGATCATAACTCAAAAATATTTAATAAAAATATAAAAATTTGTATTGTAAATGTCAATAATTTTTTTAAAATACCAATAAACAATTTGACACAAGTTGATTATCAAACAAAGGTTGTAATTCTAGAGATGTTGCATATGTTTTAATCATCAAAATATTATAAATTGAAAAATTATTGGGCCCTAGTTGCCAAAACAACTATGATTAGTTGCAAAACCAATTAAGTTTTCATCCATTGAAGGATCCATTTGTAATATTGGATGAAAAATGTACACTTCCATTTTACTTTTTCATCCAAACATGTAATAGTCACAAATTATAGTCACATTTGCAACTTCATTTGAATATCAATATTGTAGTTGCAAATGTGACTACAATAATCACATATACAATTCCACACATTTATGATTAAAATGACAAGTAAGATTAATTTAACTATAGTCATAAAAGTAGTTGATTTGAACATTAGTCGCATCTATAGTCATAACCATATGGTTGGAATGGACAAAATTTCTTCTAATGAGTTTAGGAATCTTGTTGCATGTTGGCAACATACGAGAACCTATCATCTAAATATGGTGACAATCAACTGAATTTCTCTAATAATGTGGCAACATAGGCCCATTTTTCCAAATAAAAGCCCTTTATACCATTCACAATCCCTTTTTTTTTTGTCATCAAGATATGAAATTTTGCCCGAAAAAAATCATTGGTTACTAGCATGTAATGGGTTTTTTCTTAAATCTACTTTTCTATGTGACTTGAATCCAAATTTGGCTAAGTCCTCTTGTGGATGATTGCTAGTTCACCTACTTCATGAAATTGAAAAAAACACGTGCGTATTACACAAATTAAGTTACCAACATATATAATAATGGTCTTGACTCCATGTTATATAATAATATATATTGCCTTGGGCTCCACATGGTTGCACATTGTTGGTGATGATAAACTGATCATTCATGAAAAAATGAATTGATTTTGTGAAAATTAAGTTTGAATTGAATGACTTTGCATGCAACTTGAATTAAATTAAATTAAATTTGATTAGAAATTGAAATTCTTAAATTGAGTTCAAATACATTGAATGAAATTTGAATTCTTATTCATTTAAATTCAATTTAATTCAACAATTGGATTAAAATTCAATTGAAAACAAAAAGAGATGCAAATTGATAGAGCAAATATTAAAAAGTCTCATAGTGAAAATGACATTAAAAAGAATAAAATTTAAACATAGATTCGAAAAAAAAAATCCTTTCATGCCTCTTTATTTTAAAATGAGTTAAGCAAATTCAAGTTTGAAACTATCAAGCAATCAATCAATTACTACTCATGAAATCTAACGAGGGAAAATTTGACCTTGTTTTTGGCAAGCCCAAGCAAGCAACAAGTGTGTGAGAATGCAAAGAAAAGATGCTCGACTGAAGACCAGTAAAGATACATACAGGTGAAGACGTGATCTTGAGAGTCTAGAAAGGAATTGAGAATCTGTGCGAGAGCCAGGGACGAGAAGAGCTTCGTGCATTCATGCAGGCAACGGTGGTGTGTTTTGGATCTAAGCAGCTTCAGTATCAGTACTACAGCAGAGGAATGGAGTTGGGATCAAGTGTGTCGGGCTCGCGGCTACGAGTCCAGAGCTTATTACCACAACAGTCAAAGGATAATACTCTTACGCTATCCGCGTTCTGTTGTTGTCTGCAAACAGTCTACAACCTCCGCTCCCACTGCTCTTGTACTTGGTACTCTTCCTCTCTTCGTATTCTTCTTCAGCTCATGCTCTTTTTTCTGTTTTTGCTAGGATGGTCATCAATCTGTGTCAAGAACGAGGAGGGTGGTTTTGTGGAGTCGTGGTTTTTCCCTCTCCCTCCTGCTTTAGAACTCCATTGTGTTGCATAGTATTTGTTCCTAAGAAATAAGCAAAATAACATGCTAAAAACATTTCATCGTGCTGTGGATAAAACTTGTACAAATTCCCACTTTGTTTTGCTGTTGGGTTTGTAGGCAAAATGATGAGGGTTGAAGCTTTAGAACCCCATCTTGTTGCATACTTTCTGTTCCTAAGAAAATAGCAATATATACATGCTAAAAGCATTCCATGCTGTAAATAAAACTTTGTACAAATTCTTGCTTTGTTTGATTGTTGGGTTTGTAGGCAAAATTAATGAGGGTTGAAGCTTTGGAACCCCATTTTGTCACATAGTTTTTGTTCCTAAGAAATAAGCAATATAACATGCTAAAAGCATTCCATGGTTCCATGAATAAAACTTGTACAAATTCCCGTTTTGTTTTGTTGTTGGTTTTGTATGCAAAATGATGAGGGTTGAAGCTTTAGAACCCCATTTTGTCACATAGTTTTTGTTCCTAAGAAATGAGCAATATAACATGCTAAAAGCATTCCATGGTTCCATGAATAAAACTTGTACAAATTCCCATTTTGTTTTGTTGTTGGTTTTGTATGCAAAATGATGAGGGTTGAAGCTTTAGAACCCCATTTTGTCGAATAGTTTTCTTCATAAGAAATAAGCAATATACCATGCTTATATTCCATGGTGCTGTGGATAAAACTTGTACAATTTCCTGCATTTTTTTGTTGTTAGGTTTGTAGGCAAAACAATGAGGGTTGATGGGCACAAATGGGTATTTAAGGGTTTCACATACCATGAGTTTTAGCTGGCAGGTGAAGGAGGAAGAGAAGGAGGTCCTGCACGTTTTCTTCATATTGATGAATTTGACATGAAGATGGTGGAGTGTGTGGTGGAAGTGAAGGCGGTGCTCAAGAGTGGGGAAAGAAACTACCAGCCATTGTAAGGGTTGTCAATGCCCATGATATTCATGATACCATCCATGTACACTAGGGTGTCATTTGAGACAGGGTTTTACATGCTAGGTGGCCATGCAATTTACCTTGGCCCTGACAATATCCAATTGGGAAATTGGAAAGAAAACAGGGACATTGCTCTCTGCTTACAATGATGTTATCATGGCGCATGTCTTTGCTGATAAGGTCTGGCCAAAAGGGGGAGAGACCTTCTTATCTAAAGCCCTTATATAACTTTTTGTAGGTAATACAACCAGGGTCTCTTGTATCCTGTATCAAACAGAGATTATGCATGTGGTTGGTTGCCTTATTAGGACATGGTGAAGAGCTCACTCTACTGTTCTTGTTCACGAAAGGTAGGGAGTTGTGCAGGCTGATTGATTTCTATTCAGGGTCTTCTGAAGGGATTTTGTTGCTGCTGTGTGGGTTCAGGACTTGTTGGATTTGGCATTGTATGCCAAGGCGCCAGTAATCAATGGCCTGACAGATTACAACCTTCCCTGTCACATCATGGCGGATGTCCTCACCATAATTGAGCATCTGGGTCACATTGAAGGTATCAAGGTAGGCCTTCAATTGCTGGTTTCTCCTACTGGTTTGATGACCTAATTGCTGTCAACTCTCTCTGTCTGCTATGCTTATTGATGCTGGGATACCATAGTGTTGAATTCGGCAATATCTTATTGTTGTGAAATCCCTGGTCTCAGATTGATAGGTTATCATGCATTCTTGGATCAACACAATTCAGCAAGAAAAAAATTGTGCGCACAGATGGTATACATTGGGGATGGAAACAATGTGGTGCATTCTTGGTTGAGACTGGCAGCTGTTCTGCCAATACATTTTGTGTGTGCCTGTCCTTGCCAGTTTGAACCTGATACAGCAACAGTGGAGAGAGCAAGAAATGAAGCTGTAAGCCAAATTGAAATAAGCAACAACCCCGTTGAAACTGTGAAGGGTGCACATGTTGTCTATGTGGATGTGTTGGCTAGCTCAGGCAGAAAGAAGAATCTGCCGTGCATTCACAGCACTTCAAGGGATTTCAGGTCTCTTCTCCATGACATGCCAGTTCTCTTGAAATCCCTTGAAGCGCTGTGAGTGGATGGGATGAATGTCCATTCTTCTCCATTTTCTAGGATTGTAGTTATATTATTGGGCCTTTTGAATCCCTACTGTTTGGCCTGCCAATTAGTTCATGTTCTAAACACAAGATGTAGGTGGGGATCAGGGCAATTGTGAAGATGTTTCTGTTTTGCAAGAATCTCCAAAACTTAAAATCCCCAATTATTTTAAGTCAGGTAGACAACAAGGTATTTGAGAGTGGATTGAATCAAGGCTCTTTAGGAGCTGCAGAGGAAAAAAATGTTTTAGGATTACAGTGGTCACAAAAATGTCAATGAAAGTCTTTTCATGGTTTTGAATGCATCAGTATGGGCAATAGAAGTTGCTTAGTCTGACAGGTTACATGACAAGTGAAGTTGTATAGTGTAACAGGTTATGTGCATGTTTCTCAATTCGTACATCACAGCTCCATCCATGCAACCGTGCACATTGTGCTGCAATTGGATCTTTCAACGAGTATCAAGTTGCTGAGTAATTTGACTACTGATCTTTTAACCATCCAGTGCACCCACACTCCATGGTTTGTCAAGGATTGTGCACATTTAAACTGCAAAGTGAGTATATGTGCTCCTGCATAAGTGACATGGCTACAGCCTCATGGTATGTGGAACTCTATTCATGCTTTGAGATCATCTTCAGAAGATATGAGGTCCTAGTCTATTTTGTCTTCAGGTCAAGAAGCACAATTGACAGTCTCTCAGTGGTTCAAAGCCACCTTCAAAAACTCTTCCATACTTGGAGGTGTTAAATTTGAAGCTGTGTTGATATCATCTCTTTGGGCTACAAAATTTTGTCAGTAGTCTCCTTGATAGTAACAATCACAAGGCCCACTACTGTTCTTAACAAAGGTTCAAAATCTCTCAAGAGTTTTGTCATGCAACTGGCAAAAGAATAGGGTCTGCAGTCAAAAGGAGTATCATAAAAAATAGTGGACTCTAAACTTGCAGCAACTCAACTGCACTGAGATTCACAACTCAGGCTGCAAGGTGGATTGTGTCACATTTCTGCACTGTTGTTGAGAGGAGCTCTCTCTGGCCAGCTGGGAGAGGAATTTAATGGCCTCTTCAGGGGTCCCTTGGATGATGCCATGCCCAACATTCAAGATGTGATGTCTCCCCCCAGCATCTCTTATACACTCTTCCACTGCTTCATGGACCACATCCTCAGTGCCAAACAGGATCATTGGATCAACATTACCCTGCAAATGCAATACCCCAATGGCAAGCTTGAGTTCCAGCTTCCAGAGAGAAACACAGACAGATCCTATTCTCTCCATCCATACTACAAAAGCCTTGTGCCTAATCTCATGTCAATTTTGGAAACAGAGGAAAGAACAGACATGACACACGGTTTCAGCAAACTTACATTGGGTTCACCATGGGTTATGTTGGGTTCACCATGCTCACAATGTCAAACACATTGTGCTTGCATTGTTTTGGACAGCAATCCTTGTGTAGTCCAGTGCACCAAGGGAGTCATATTACCTGGAGAACAGCTTCATCACCAAATAATGATCTTGCTTGGTGCATCTCTGTGGCCCAATCCAAGCAAACCACAACATCCTGATGCTGACGTTAAGCTATTATGTGCAGTTTGCAAGTTCCCCCATTTGCATGAAAGATCAAAGGAACATCAGGTCATTGTGCATTGACTTTACTTATGACTTGACAAAAGCTTAGTAACACACATGTTTTGATTTATTTTCCTATTGAGGTTTTGGACCTGTTCATTTGAAAAAAAAATTCATTTCTGATCCAAATATAAGATAAGAGATGTGGGAGCACCCTTGGAAGTAACATGGGTCTAATCTTTTAAGTATGGTAGAGGCTGTTTGAAAAGGAGGCCCACACTTAGATAGGAGTACTTACACTTCAAAAGATGCTAGCTTCTACAATTCTAAGTCAAGCAGTAGCAGTGGTTGGCTTCCCACCCAAATTCAATAGTTTATCTGTTGTTGGTAGTAGTTGAAGGATGACTTCTAATTTAGCTCTAGATCCTTGGGATTTGGACCTCTAGATTTGTAATGAACTCTGTACACAGGATCAGATGGTCAGTATGGTATCAGGTTTGAGAACCCAGCTTAAGATTTGGCAGCTGCAATTTAGAGGCACTTTCAGCAAGCACTGAAGAACTTTCCACTTGCAAGTGGCATGACATTTATGTTCAGCTGACTGAACTTGAGCTCTTGTTTTCTCACATGCACAAGTGTTGCTACTATTATCTCAGGTACCATAAAAGAAAAGAAAGAACTCCCCAAAACTTTTCAATTAGGAGCAATGAGGATTAAATTCAGAATTCAGTGGATCAAGCTTTATGAAGTAGAGAGTGGTAATGGAGCTTGCAATGATGCAATCTGTACATTCATTTTGAGACTGTTGGCATATATGTTTCTGCTTATATGAACGGAGCACCTCACAGGTATTATGAGCAACCAAGTCATCAGGTGCATCATAGGCAGTATCAACCATATGAGTATTACTGGTATGAGAATCAAAATGGTTCTTGTCATGGTCTTGATATACACCATGCTAGCCCCTTGCAACATGCAAGCACAACCACAGCAGAATTCAAGGCATGTTATTCTCTTCAGCACTGACATCATGGTGCAGCTGACCCTAGATGAGATTGGCACCTTCATTACAAGCAACAGATCCCAATCTTGGTTGGTGGGTACTCAATGTCTCCCTGGTGCATTTTCTGTGAGGTCCATATTTCTTCCCCAACCACAATTTTAGTTTCCCTTTTGCACAAAACATGTGTGCACTGCAACTACCTCATCAAAGAGGGAGGGATACATAATCATGCAGACAATCAAGCCCATGTCAAATCACAGTAACAACTAGCTCCACTCAAAACTGTAAGACAGTGAGTCAAACATCTAATGTTTATGCAACCCACTAGTCTTCGTCACAGTGAAATTTGAAACTTCTGAGTCACAAGCCATGGGGCTTTGACAGGAGAGCTGCTGTCCATTCTTTATGTTAAGAAGGTGACCATTATTTACACCTGAGAGGAAGTCCAGACCTGAATTCAAAGTAGAATTGGGGATGATGTGGAGTTTGAAAGAGTTTGGAGTTGGGTGGGGTAATTTTCCACAGGCCATGGAGACAATCTTTCGACACAGTTGCACAACATCTTGGACACTCAGACATCAACATGAGTAATTTCTCCATCTCTTTAAGGTTATGAATTCAGCACACTCAAGGAACCATTCCCTCATAAACTGCAACAGCTCTGCAACCTATGATTCCCAAACTGCATACCCTGTTACCTAGTCATCATGTTTTTGATATTGGGCTGGGTTCAACAGAATTTTGCCTTCGAGGCAGACTCTTAAACTTCGGGATGACCACAAGGTCTGAGGCCATTTCATTGGTAGAACCTACGATCTGCAGCCTTTGGCTCACAGAACTGCAAATGAGTATACAATCCTTCTACCAGAGCTGAGAAAATACATTGTAATTCATCCATCATATTCCTATGGTGGATGGTTCTAATCTTAGACAAATAGGTGTCTTCGCATGCTTCCAATGATTTTACTGATCTGTTGCTCCTAAGCTCTCAATGAAGACACAAACTTGACCCCCTTGAGAATTCAAACTGAATACACATTCAACTCAAGCTGATACATTAAAAGCCTGTGATGAAGGGTCACTGTTATTATGCCTCCCTAATTTACTCCTGTAAAGATGACACAAGACTGCCAACCTCAATAGATTGAACTGGATTGAAGACTAGAAGCAATGAATAGGAAGACTATGCCATATTCAAGCAAACACAGCATTTAGAAACATGGCATCACTGCTGTAAGACTTTGCGTGCTTTTTTCACCAACATTTATTGTGAAATTGCTCTCTTGCTATCACTCTCATTAATGAAATGGTAATGACCAGGATAGAATCAATAAAAGACTCTTTGAGTTTGAGATGGAACAAGGTACTGTAAACTGTTTATTGACACAGGAGGCAAACACCTAAGAGAGATCCTGGATCACACCTTGTCCAGGCATGGCAGGTTCAAACAAACGGTTTAAAGTACTCAAACACCACAAGAATGTACCAGATTCTTTTCAAGCCTTGTGCTGTCTATCCCAGGGCTGATTCTCTTGCTCCAACATCTCTAGAAACATCAATAATTACTCCTTCTTTGCTGGTGGGGCAGGGGGAGTCTCCCGTACCACTGCAATCACAATACATTGCAGACACATTAGCTAGCAAACTAATGTACAAAGAAAAATGAGAAATGTACTTGCTGAGTGGTCACTAGGGCAGGAAAGCTGGCATACAACAGGTTGTGTCCTTGAATCACCCTAAAAGTACAAGGAGGAATCCAGGGCATTGCTCTGGATTCACAAGCCTGTGAAGAGTAAAGATGTGCCAATATGTGTTTACACAACAATGTGCCTTTGATCCTAATGATCTGCTCTGGGATTGTGTAGCACTACTTTTTACAGTGAAGATTAGACATCGCAATGGACTCACCACTAGGACCTGATGTGCATTAAGGACTAAAACTACAAAAGAAGCATCTTGCCTGAAGCCCACAAACACCAAACCCCACACACTCATGCAGCAACCTGAAATCTAGACATGCCTACACAGAAAGGTTTAATGATCACTCATGGGAGTAACCTCTGTTCTTAGTTGTGGCCCTAAAAGGTAGGAAAGACATGCACCCAGAAATCCATGTACTGAAAATGCCATATCTAGCCATGGATACAAAGCTGCAAGCATCACCAGTGCTATAAGCCATGCTTTAGAGCATTCACAAAATCTGTTCCGCATACAAAGATTCCGCAATCCACTACACCCAGCAATGGATATAGAGCGTTACTCGTGACAATCAATCTTTGAGAATGCACAAAAGGAACAGGGAGTGAGCCAAATCTCAAAACAAGAAAAGTGTAACCAACACGACCAGTAACCTAATCCACCTTCCAGACTACCAACACAGCAGGAACGAGAAACCCTACCGATCTAGGGCGAGAAAGAGAGCGAGATCCTGTACCAGGTTTCTGAGGCTCCCCCTCCTGATAGGTCTGAAGCTTGTAGTAAACTTGCTCCCGGTTCAGAGCCTTGGTCTTATGAGGCTCCTTGAGGCAGTTCCTCACCATGGCTGCACAAGTGTTAGCATACGAGATGTACGTCATTCCCGCATTCCTCCAGTAAGGAGCTGCAGCTCCGGCTGCTGCTCCTGACATTGCCGACCGCCTTTTTTCCTCCTCCTTCTGATCCACAACGAGTGATTGCACAGCAAACCACCTCTCTGCAAATTTGTGCCCTGTTCTCGCGGCAGCAACAAATCCAATCACCGGCGAGAAGAGATTTGTGAGCTTTCCCTTCGATTGCAAAACCTAGAACGAAATGCGTTCCGTCTTCGCAACGCTCATCGGGAAGTCTAGACTCGCCGCGTAATTTTCTCCCGGGCAGAATTCACGCGGGTTTCCGTCTCGGGCAGATTTCAGTGTAGGGTAAAGCCCTAGGGGCATTCTCAAAATAAGGGGCCTAGGACAAGGCAATAGCCGAGTTCGGCCCCCTATTTTGGTAACGTTACAGCACTCCTAAAAATTTCCAAAGTGCAATTGGAGGGTACCTTTATATGAATATCCCTCCTAAAAAGAAGAGGTCCTACTCCTCACGGGTGCGAGAGAAATTATGCCTACTAGTTATAGGTGTAAGATCCCTCCCACTCTTAAGGAGTAGGTGTAAGAACCCTTGCCCCTCTATGAGCTTTTTACCCATCATACAACTTGATGTTAAAGGTATGATAGCTTGGGGCTAGGCCCAAGAATCCAGGAAGAGCCTTAATGGGGTACCTTCCCCCAACATAATGAATATTTTCAAATTTAGTAATCTTACAAAAGTGTAAGGTATACCTTACACTTTTTTGAAAAATTAGGTTCATTATCACCCTTGGCCAGGCTCCTCAAATTTAGGAAGACCCTTAATGGGTTCCTTACCCTATGCACAATTAGGATTTTCAACAGCTCTAGGTCATGGGTTACAATGAATAGATTTGACCTAAATCCACTTGAGTATTTGCGATAACCAGCACCCTTTTGGTGGTCCCTTAGTCCATTCCTTAAAAAATGATAAGAAACTTATACCTAAACCTACAAATAGGCATAATTCCCCTCCCATGCTTAAAAAGTAGGTTTAAGATCCTTCCTCTTTTCTTATAATGTTATTTATATGTAAGGTAATGCTTGAGGAGCAAGGCTTTTCCAGAAAAAAAGGCATTTTTGTCAAGGCATCAACGAAAGGTGAACTTGCCTTTCAAAAGCACCTTGGACTCCAAGGGGTTTGCTTGGATTAAAACTCAACAATTCAAATGCATGATAGAAATTAGTTGCCTCATATGGTGGGTTCTTCAACTAAGGCATTATGATTTTGAAGAGTGCTTTGCCAAAGAGAAAACACATTGAATGTTCAAAATATTTCTTATATCACAACTTCCCTACCTTATTTAACAAGAAAGGTGGTCCTTTTCTTATTGCTGAATTCACACTTGCTTGACTTCTTTAACAAGCTTGAAGTTAAAATATCCACATGGTTTTGAGTGACTTATTATAAGTTGACGAATTATTTATTATAATCAAGTTGTTTATATGTTAGTAGGTAAGTAACTATTGTAACTTAATCAAGATTTTAAGCCTCGTCCATTTGTAAGGTGGCCATGGTTGTGAACCACGTATGCTTTTGGTTTGATGTTTAAATGTCCAAAGGCTCAACAACATGGGTTAAGTAATGACATAAAAATCAATTTGTGATAAGGTGCATTGTGTGGAAAAAAAATACTATATTCTTTTAATTATGTGCTACTACATCAACATTTACAACTATTATTGTTGTCACATATACAATACAAAACAATAAATTTTTTAAATGGTGACCTTTGATGATTCAAAAGAACTCATCTAAAATAATGCAAGAATTAAAGCCCAAAACATAGAAACAACACAAACACATGTACCATGAAAAGCTACATGAACATTAAAAAAACTTACAAAACATAAACACATTTTGTTTTAAAATCTCAAGTCACCAAAGAGGAACTTAGTATCACAAAACTTATTTTTTTACTCAATTTGGAGATTAGTTTGAACTTGTTTACACTACAATTAGTTCATAACTAAAGTAAACACTAAGCTAGATTATTCAGAATTAATCTAAACTTAATTATATGGCTAATCATAACCACTTGACAATTGTCATGTGCTGCCATATCGATGTTTACAACTAATGTTGTCATCACACATACAACACATAACAATAAAAACCCTAAATGGTACACCATAGTCAAATCGCCTTCCTATATAAGGTTAAGGTCCTTCTAAGCTAGATAACACTATAGGAAATGCATTTTAAAAAATTGTTATTAAGGAACATTTTGGTTTAGGGTTCCAAAGTAGAAGGACTAGTAGGCCAAGTGTAAATGGGAGCCCCATCATTCATTGCCTAGCTATAATCTTTCAAAGTTTTAACCAAATGTCAATCATCAAGAAAAAACTATTTAGGTTAGTCTTACTTAGCCACTTTAGGACATAGTGATATCTATTAAACATAGTGAGGGCAAAACCATTTGTCAATTAGTACATTGTTTAAAGGCGGTGGAAAGCATTTCATATGCCAACCCCTTGAACACTGATCACATACCTGCAACATAATGGCAGCCTTTATAGACTACCCACACAACATACAACAAAGATTAATAAGAACAATTACTAAAGAAAGGTTAATCTAACCATCCACATGAGGAAGATAACATGATGCACAATTACACACATGGTCTTTCCATGTCTAACCATCTCAACCTTCCAACAATAACACTCCAAAAGATAGAACCTTACACACATGCAAAATCACACACCCTATAATCACATCCAAAGTAGTCGGTGTTGTTTATTGCAAGTACACAAATCTCTAGGTTTGAACCTATGAACTTGAGGCCAATATCCACCTCCATGGAATGTGGCATATTGAAAAGTATCTCGATGCTAAATAATTGTTAGATTTTCCATAACATAAGCATGTCACATGTCTGAAAAAAGTTATTATTATTTCACATGCCTAAAACCGCATTATAAGATTATGCAAATTGACTACTATCATGACATCATCTCAAATGGAGACTAATAGTTCAAGGTCATGATCAAATAATAAAAAATATGATGAAAATGATGTAAAAAAAACTTGCCAACCAAACTTATATCTTATCATCAACCATAATAATTGTAAATACCAATCTTTAATATGACTTTTTTGAAGGTCATACTTACACAATTCTCATTTCAGTGTTTATACCATCCATTGAGCTAACATGTGTGCTTCAAGATCATCTCATGAAATAATTAGAAAATATATTAATATCTTCTCACACAACTCTTGAAATTCCACACAAAATTTCGTACTTTGATATGTAAGAACCTTGACTAAAACACCAAAGAGACATGAGCAATTAATGTTTTATAAACCTTTTTTTGGGGTGGGCTTAAGTTGTTTATTAGAAATCTAAAACCTAATTCATCAAACATTTGTATCTAAAAGCAATGCCCATAAATATCAAGCCAAACAAACTCATGAGTGAATTGTATGAACTTAGGTGGAGAATTCATTTAAAATTAGTATCTAAAGCTGAAGTCCCTAAATATAAAACAGCACAAAATTATGTGTGAGCTGTAGATATGGGTGGGGAGGGGTGGCGTATTACGTAGATTTGCCAAATGGTATATTTGATTTGTAAGCCATTTCAGTTCTAAAGAGATTGCTACACCATTCTTGGGATCTAGGGTTTTACAAAATGGATTTTAATTTTAATTTTTTTTTGGGACATAGATTTTGTATTTTGATTTTTAAGTACTGTAGATGTGAACCCTGCAAAACTTGTGACTGCTAGAAATTTCACAGTTTTTTTAGGTCAAAACTCTCTCTGGATGATGATGATGGTGGGAGGTTGAGAATACCAACAACAGAATTGCTACGAGTTGTCACCAATTGCAACAACACGCGCTTGTGGCAGTTTCCGCAAATTTGTGTTTGCAGCGATGGGGAAGTCGATCAGGTCCAAGAGGTTGAAGAGATTGCGCACTTTGAAGCGGGAGTTGGTGGCTCCCCATTATGATGCCAAGGAGCTGGCCAAGCTGGCGGCGCAAGAGGCCGCTGCCCAAGCGCCCAAGATCGAGCTCCCGAAGAGACGCAGCGACTCTGAGTCTATGGGTAAGTACCTTCTTCTCTCTTTTACAAAACAGGTTTGTTTTAAGTTCTAAATACAGGTGAATATATGGCAGTACAATGAAACAGGTGCCGGCATGCCTGTGTGGGTCAGAGACACAGTGTCTGTGTTTAGGGTTTTCGTAACTGAGTTAGCATGTTGAAAATGGTGGGGACAGAGGTGGAGGAGCAAACTCGAGGAAGAGTTGGACACAGTGAAAGTGCTATGAATGATGACGGCATTGCTGGTGGAAGTGCGGTCACAGGAAGGTTGTTGCAGGCGCAGGGAGGCATCAAGAAGAAGAGAGGGAAGAGTCAAGGCCGCTTGAAGAAGGAGAGGCATCATAAGAAGAAGTTGCAATTTTAGGGTTGGAAAAGAGATGCAGAGAGAGAGCAGACATAGGAATTACTTCCCATTTCTTTCTGGCTATACTGAACAGTCTTGGACAAAGAAGTGGGATTGATGAAGACAAAATTTTGCCACCAGTATAGTTGCGCTTGGTTTAGTTCCTAGGAGATCAAATGTAGTTTTTTCTGCATTTCTTCTGCAAATACATATTCATGGTGTGTGGTGTGTGGAAGTTATGTCTCCTGATGCCAGCCAACATGACTTGAGTCTTCTCATTGCTTCTGGAAATGCAACAGAAACTCAGTACACAGATATCTGCATAATAGTTTGCCTGTAATTTTGGCCAGATTATTATGCACTTATCTATGCTGATGGGAGTGGGGAGTCATGGCAGTTTTGTACCTGCTACTCATGATGAATGTTAGGATCTTACACTTTGTGAATGACACTCATATAGTTAATACTGTACTCAATGGTTTTGTGTTACCTCCAAAGTGGTGTTGTCAAGTTTTTATCTGCAATCTCAGAGGTATGGCTGGAAGCATGAATGTCTGTTAGCAAGATGGTGATGACTACCTCTGCAGAGTGACAAAGGTGTCTGGAATGACAATCATGGCACATGCTGTTTGTGACAGTTTTCCACAAGTTATGCTATTGAGAATCTTTGTCAGGCTTGTGCCATGTATGCATCCATCCCATCATTTTCTGGATAATAGTGGTTAACAACTACCATGCCAGGACTGTTGCATCAGGAAACTTGATTGAAACCTATTTTAGCTGCCCTTAGCAGTGAGGTTTTTGTGTACTCCGTCCTATTTGTACCTTTTCATTATGCCCAACATGCTCACCAGCACTGTCTCCTAGATTTTGCAGACCTGATGGTGGATCAGAACTTTATGCTTTTCAGGTTTTTTTTTGGCTTCAATTGAACAAAATTAGATAGCATTTGAAGAGGGATTTGAATTTTCTGCTGCTTTCATCTTTGTGTAATTCTTTTCCTTGAAAAAAATGTTGTGGACAATGGATTGCAGTAAGGGGATTGTGTGTTGCAATCAGGAAAGTGACAGCAGAAATAATCTTGGAATGTTTGGTGAGTCTTGCATGTTTCTTGAACAGTTGATGAGCATGTTGGCTGCATATATTCTGGGCAATGTTGCCCATGAAGATTGTTTTCAGTTTTAGCACCATATACATGGAATGGACGTGCTCTTTGTCTTCCTGTGGCTCTTTACATGCATGCTTGTTACCTCCTGAATGTTGTATTGCTTGGATGGTTGTGATAATGTCAATTAGAATCCTAAATCTATAGAAGTTTCCAATCTGGATCCTTACTGCAAGGATTTTGTGTTAAGTCTGTGTCACTTTTGAGCAGTGAAGGACTAACATTGCATGTTTTCTCTCATGATGGAATGCCAGGCACAAAGAATCGAGAATCAAGTCTTCAATCTGATCATGGGATTCATGAGGCAGTTGCCTGGAGTTGGTGTCAACATGCCTCTCAAATTGAATCTGCAATACCATATTGTTGTACTGTCATTACTCTGATATGAGCCTGTACTATAGATGGTCATTAGAGCTGTGCAACTTGGTGAGCAACAGCTGACAGCTCTTGTCCAGCAAAGCTCCTAATGAAAGTGCAAAGGATTCAACCAGGGTCATGTGTAATGAGATAGTGTACTTTGGTGTCTAGGAATTTGATTTCCACAAACTTGCAGGCTTCTTCTCCTTGCCGGCTTTACTAGCCTCTAAGGTATTGTTTCATGGAATGGCATGGCTAGTTACTTCAGGTGGCTATAACCAAAGACCAAAATCCAGACACAGGTATCCTCTTAGCTGCAGGGGACTAGAATATGACTAACATTAACATCAAGAAAACTGTTACAAATGTTCAAGCTCTGCAAACGTTTCAATGACAAAAATAGCAGGGAAAGACAATGTATTGCATACAAGTGGCCATACCTTAAATACATTAGACAGTTCTTCTAAACTATGGCTACTCGTATGGCTCTGCAGGTGGATCAACCCCTTCATCCTGCATCCAAGTGCTGGTTGAAAGTGGATTGTTTACAAACCTCAAGACAAAAACACAGTTTGTTTGACAAGATAATAGGTTGACACTGTAGTGCTAGAGTGAAGGAGCCAGCCATGTCAATCAACATTGCTGTCATGAATTCCCTGACCCACTAGGTATTACCATCTACAAGAAACAGTCCCTATGTGCAATGGTCAGGATTGACTTGATCTTTTTGGAGCAGAGTCCCTCACAAAACTTGGCAAACCTTAAGAGCCAATCCCAACTTACTCCCTAACCACTCACATTAATTAAAATGACTTGATTGAGCATGTCAGGTGCATATTCATGTTCAAACTTTGCCTCTTGGTATGGGATTTGAGATTTTGCAATGAAAAGGGAATTTAACTGTCTTCAGGAATTGCTGGGTTCCAGACCTGCAAGCATCATAGCTTACTTAAAAGACAAATATCTGCATTCTAATCCACAAAATGCATTCAGAGGTCAGTATGGAGTGTCCACTGCATATATTCAAAGTGCAGATCTAAAATAGTTAGAACAATCACAAGCAATGTGCACACGGTAATTGGAGAATCAGTGAGACCCAGACTATGAGACCTATCTAGCCTAGAGGTACTGGAAGGAGCAGAATGCATGAGCTGTGGAACAATTACAACCACCTGGAATCAGTCTATTGTAAAGGGATGCAACACAATCAGATCAGCCAATACACATCACTGGAGTTGCATGTCTAACAACCATGGGACCTAAAAGAGTCAGATTTGCGTGAAAAGAAGTATGCATTCCAACAAATGTCAACAATGTCAATTCTTAGCTTATATCAAGCTCCCTGCAAACTATCCTCTCTTTGGGCACAGGCTTCAAGTTCTGTCTTCATGCAGTGCACAATTACCCATAGTCTTCATACAATGAGAATGTCGCTCTCCATAGAGGAGAAAGGGTGAATCCCTGAATTTTGGCACTTTGGTAGTGGACAACTCACCTTGCCTACAATGCTGAGAATGGGACCTCATGGACTCTGGCCATCCCCTTTTACTAGCTGAGATAGTGACACCTGAAGGTAGCATCCCACATAGCAAACATGAAGAAGTCTGTGAAGAACATAGAAAATTACAATCTCAACAAGAAGTTAGGTAAAATTCTCAGAGGCAGATACTGATGAATTAAAAGAAATCTTTTGTCTCAATGGATGTAACATGGGGAAATTCAAATTTAATCTGTGACAATGGACCTATAAAAGCAGAAAACATGAAGTCACATTGATCATATGAACTGGAATCAAAAGAAACAAGAAAATTCTCAGGTTTTTCCTGCTGAGGAAGAGCTTCTCACTTAAATCTCTTTGCAGAGTGCACGTAATGTTTTTCTGTATTAAACAAGAATGCCCGTCAAACTTTTTTAGCTCAATCTCTTGTCAATTGAAGTACAGACATATGGTTCTCACATCAAATCACCAGACCGTGGAACAAGAAATAGTTTATGACCTATAGTCCAGGTTTTAAGTTGACTCTGATGTCCTAAAAAGCTTTGTCAGTAGGAACAGATATCAGGAGATTGGTCACTGAAATGTGCCAAGAAAATGAGCATTGAAGCACCATCTGCACTGTGTTTGCATCTCTCTGATGTATATCAGAAACTAAAAATGGAGTCCAAATGAATTAATAGTGGCATGATAAAATGCAGTGTACTCTATCACTGTAGAACAAACTGAAGAAAAATAAATTTCCTTATGGATCAATTACAGGTCCAGCCAAAGTCTTCCATCAAATGGACCTTACTAGGAAACCAGTGCACATCTCGGGTAGCAAATACACACCTCAGAGAGTGGAACACAATCACATGATTTTGAAGGGGAGTGTATATGTCTTGTATGTTTGGAACCTCAGAAATGGTTGTATATAAGCACTGCATTTCTGTGTTCCTAATGGACAAGATGTCAAACCCCATGAGTTGTTTTGTGACTGGATTATGATTATTTTTGGCACTTATTCACTTACAGAGAGATGTCACATGATGCAAAGGTGTTCTTGTAATGTTTAATCATGTGTTGTATTTTCACACCTATCTCCACAAGTGGGAGATAGGCAAGTACTGAGATTAAATAGTTAACATATTTAAGTAGATTGTTAGAATTCATAGTTACGTAAGTTAGGCAATTGATCAATGTAGTAGTGATGGTGGATAACAGTTGATTAATATAGTAATACCAATGAATCACCATTAGTTAGAATAGTGAATCTTGAGATGTGTCCCAATGACCACCCAAACTTGCTATCCATCTAGGATCTTTCCCTTGTATTTAATCTCTTGATTGGTCCTCTTCAGATCTATGCTAATGAAAGCTATTGTTGATTCAAAGTTCATATCTATGCACAAAGATAATGGGATCATTTTTTGTCTTGTCATCACACCATAACTTTTTGCACAACCTCAATCTGTCAACCTAACAACCTTTGCACAATGGTGTTGAAACTTTTTGCAAACATCATTCCGTCATTTCTTTGCAATTTGCATCAAGTTGTGTTGTTCATTTTTTTTTCCTTCTATTTGTTTTTGTGTGCTATGTTGTTTTGCCATCACTACATTTTTGCAATGTTCATTTTTGTTTTGTCAACATCTTTGTGCTATTCTTTTTTTTTCTTCTATTTGTTCATGTGAGCTTTGTTGGTGATCATCATTTTGTTTTCTCCATGTTCATTTTCATCATCCTTTAGATTATTGACCAATAGGGTTTCCTTCTTGCTCAAGTTTTACATGACTTTGCAACATGTCTTTCACAATATGTCAAGGGATTTTTTGAGCAAAAGAATGGCAAGCTCTCTAGGGAGTGGACTCACAAGCGTGCAATTATTGCACACGTTCTTGTTTTCCTTTGTAGAGTTCTTAAATTGAAATTTTGCTTTCAAGAGGATTTAAACATTTAGTTTTAAATATGTCCATGCTACAAGTTGCAACAAGCTTGGCACAATGAAGAGTGAAAATTTGTGATTTTTGTAATTTCTTGTTTGGTTTGTAACCTAAGAATGTTCAATTGAACACACCTCATAAAACTTGAACACCTCAAATTGATTCATCATCAATTTGTTTCCTGGTGAATGCTTGTGTGTGCAAAGGGTGGGGGAAAGGGGAGGAGGTAGGGTTACAATAATTTTCATAGTTATGTAACATTAAGTTATAGGGCCCTCTATTCATTTATATGTTAAATTAGATGTTATGAAACAAATGCAATAACACCCTAAGAACACCCTACTTATTCAAAATAACATGTCCTATTTAGCTTTTCTATTCATTACATAAGTTGTATCCCAAGTTTAGATTCATTTTTTTCAAATGGACCATTTTGATTGGCTCACCATCAGTAAAACTAAAAACTTCACAAGCTTTCTTAAAATAAAAGGAAAACAAAAACTTTATTACAAAAAACATATATACAAGGCAATCCATGACTAAAAACTAAAATATTTTTGTGGAAAGGACCATCCAAAAGCAAGATGAAATTTGGAATTTTAACACAAACATCATCATCTTAACTCTCCAAAATCTTGTACCACATATCATTTGCATTAGCAAGAACTGCTTCATCCTCATGATGAAAATCCTCTAAAACCTTTTCTATGGTATTTCTTACATTAACAAAAAACATTTTTTACTTATGGGGCATTGTTTCGACCACTTCATTCAAAACCAATATCAATATGTAAATGAACAAAGGTAAAATCAAAAAATATATTAACAAAATTTTGCAATTCAATTGTTTCAAGAAGGAGGCACATTTCTTAATCCCATGCCAATGCAACTTTCAACGCCTTGTGCAACGAAAATTTAAGCTAGTAATCTTGAGCCTACAAACCATTTGTAAATGCAAGTGAAACAAACTTCCACCCTGTTCCAATGAACACCAAAATCAAAACCTACAATGCCAATAGTGACACACTTTCAAAAAATCTTGTGTAGACCTAAACTTTGGATCTTTCTGAACCAAAGCCTTCATTTGAGATATTTTTCCCATGGAAACATGATAAATTGATCCTCTCCTAACCAATTGCAACTTGAGTTAATAGCACGTCTTAAATAACAATGTACATATTGAACCTTCATCTTCCTTTGTCATGCTTAAGTTGAAACCCTTTGACACCTCCTCCGCCTCCACCTCCCCCTCCCCCTCAACCAAACTCAAAAGGAAAAAGAACAAGGCACCTTGAATGCATGTTTGGGCCTTCCCATTGATTGCATGAAATTTCTTTTCCCAATAAAGTTTGTCACCATTTTTTGTTGGGCTAATACCCCTTGCAAAGAACACCCCACCTTTTGGGTACTAATTGATCTTTGTATTACATTAGTGGGGGTCATGGGGGTTCAAGTGCCAACTTCAAATGTAATAAATTCATTGATTGGTCCAAAAGGGAAAAAAATTCTCAAAAAAGTCACCAAAAAAGGACAATCCTTGTGAAATGTGAATGATATGAAACAAAAGTTTTATTCATAGTAACAATATACATATTGCAACAATTATTTTAAAAACATGGGCATTGTTTGCATACAAAAGCAAAAAATCTAAATCGAAATCTTGTTATAGTCCATCATAATCACTAAACATTTCTAATGGTGAACAACTACAATTTATTTTGACTTTTTTTTTAACAAAAATAATTATATAACTCTTCCTTTGTAGCTTCCCAAATTTTTGACCCAAGTGAAGAATGTTCAAAAACAAATTGAGTTATGTCATGAAGATCCACCAAATGTGGTGCAACCATATTTCCATAAAGATTCCGATTATTTATGATCCATTCCAGTGTTATGAAATGGAACCACCCAACCAACCACATGATAAAATTGACCAATTTGAATCATGTGACGTAAAACCCTTGTAAGAGACTAATTCATCATTTTTAAAATTGCATGCTTATGAAACATTTGTTGTGCAATCCAAAACATTTTTATGTGTGAAACACATTCAATTTTTCATTGTTGTGGCTCCATATTTGACAAACTCTAACATTCCAACTTCCATCATTTTCCCACTAACATTATGATGCACTAATTGAAAATGATCTTCATCAATATCTTTCATATATTAGCCAACCATACCAACAAATGTATGAAGGCTAGTGTCTCGTAACTACTTGCAATGCACAACATGCCCATTTGGTGCTTTCTTTGGATCATCCCATCCCAACCACTCTTTGAAAACCTTGTTCAACATTTTCAAACTTGAAATATGAAGCTTAACAACCATTTGCATATGAAGATGTGAAAGAGTGCCACCCCTTTCTAATGCACAAAGCCCAACTACACATTCTTTTTTTATGAACATTTCCATCTTAGACAATAAACTAGGATTTACATCAAACCATCCCACAACAATAGTCACATTAGCTTCCAACAATTTTTTTAAATCTTTCATTTGAGAAGCCCTTGCTTCTTTTGTAACATCTTTTAAACGTCCCATCTTGTACAAAACAAACAACCCGAAACAAAATTGCAACTTCCACCCTTTAGTCTTCTCATCCTAAACCCTATCTATGGATGTAGAGAATGATTGTCCACTCTCTATGCAGACAATGGACGATCATTTTGCATGTTCCACAATATTTTTTCTCTTTCCCTCCCCAAATTTTTTTTACCCTCCCCCTACCCCCACAAAGAAAAAAAAGGGAGGCCCAGGCCCCATTAGTAGCCACCCATTAGCTGGTAGGTCCAAGCAGTAAGAACTTAATTTAAAATTAACCTTCATGGTAAGTCCAAACCTTTCCTGGGTTACAATCCACTCATATAATTGTCCCTCCCCATTTGCAACATTAGTTAATACCCATATCAATCTAAGGTACTTATTGAATTAACACAAGTTGCCACATCAACAAAATTATATTACATAACATTGTGTGTGTGTGTGTGTGTGTGTAAATGCATGTTATTTGAAAAGTCATAACATTAACTTACCATTCACCTACCATCATGTGTGAATATTGTTTAAGTGCCTTTTGGAAATGTTGTATAAAATCCATATCATTGGTAAAATGGGGCTATGATTCAAACCCCCAAAGTGGTTATGACTAATGTTGGAGGTTATGGGTAAAAGTAATGTGAATTTGACCTAACGTATGATTTAATAATCTAAACTTCAACCTAAAATTTGTTCATTTATAGGATCCATGTTTGAATTCAAACCTTTAAAACTAACATTTCGACCTTTTTTTCCTACAACCACCATTGATGGATTTATTTTTCTAAACAAGGTTTTGGTTCTTAAGGATTTGTGGTTTTTTTAGGTTTAGGGTGTTCTTTTCCATTGCTCTTAAACTTTATGCTTTCATCACCTTTGACGATATATGCATATCATCATTTCTCTTCTCTTGCTTATGCATTTGTTGCCCCTATCATTACTATCACATTTTAAAGTTTCCTTTTCACAACTTTGGTTTTGTTTGGTTCTTCAACTTCTCTTTTAGCATGGCATGTGTCATCTTCTTGTTTCATTGATTTTTTTTGGTACCTTGTTATAAAAAGGCTTAAAATTTCATGCATGTTCAATTGTCTTATTGTTGAGTTCAAGAGTTTTAATCTTCAATGTTTATGTTATATTTCCCCTCCTCCGCTATGTAGTAATGTGTAAGTAAGGCTTCCCTTTAATAATTTTTTTGTGATTATGTTGTTTATGGAATTAGTTTGGAGTTTCAATCATGGTGGGGTGACTTTCTCTTCTCAATGTACCTTGTGACATTTCAACATATGTGATTAAATGCATTATTGTACACTTTTTGTGTGAGAGTTTTTAATTTCCATGTGTGTATTTTAAATTAAAATTTCCTTTTCATCCAAAGCTATTAACATCAAAACACAAACTTAAAGTTCTTACTTTGTTCATAGTTATAATGTTTGATTTTTGAACAAGTTGGAATCTTCAATCCACATTTTGAATCTTTATATTCATAATATTAATGAAACAAAATATTGTTTTGCCATGAACCTAGAACTCCAAGATAGTGACTCAAGTGGGCTTCCTTTTTGGGTAGTTTTATCACAACTTGGTGGTGCACAAAAAAGAATTCTTACACTTGCATTGTTAAATCAATAAATAGTAGCCCAAAATTCTATCATGAAAGTCAAAATTATTTAAACAATCTAATTGACAAACTTAAACCCTAACCATTACTTGGAATTGTTTTTTGTTAAAAAATTAAAACCTTAATATCTAAAACCCCCCATACTTGGAGAAATGAACATAAACCTTACTCAAAGGCTTTAGAAAAAACTTTTGATAAATTGACCTTGAAGGTTCACTTTAAAACAAAGAACTACACAACATTGGTTTTGACACACAATTGTGTGGACATAATATACTAAGTTACATTGCAACTTTTGTTTAGGTGTGTAGTTTAAGGTATGACATTTAGTTGCTTTATGTAATTTTGATGATCAAAAAGAGGTTGTTGCCATCAATTTAATATCAAGCATTGGTGGAAATGGGTGTGTGCACCATGGGCTCAAAGTTGGAGAGTCATAGTTCAAGTTTGAAAGGTGTTTGTGGACAATTGGGTCCATAAAATATTGTAATAATACAATTTTTTTTTCACCCTAAAGGTTATAATTTATGGTGCCTAAATTTGTTATAACAAATATCATTGAAAGATTCAATGTAATGATTATAAAAACATGTACCTTTGAAACAAAAATAAATAAAAACCTCACAATTTATATTATCATTCATCAACTTTAAACTAATAATATCATGCTACCTATTATCATTTTAAAACTATCATCCTTCTTATGAATGAGTCATTAAATTATTTGAAATATGTTTTTAAAGATTTAATTACATGAAGATAATTCATTTTAATCATGTTTAACCCAAAAAGTTAATTCAATTATTCATGAATTTAAGCCTATGTCCTAAGTCAAAATATTCTCAAAATAAGGCCCATAGTGTTGCAACCCTAACTTAGCCAAGTGTGGGGGTGAATCCCAACACTTGGAAAAGTTGGGGACTTGGAGTCCTCCGGGACTCCCGAATGTTCAGAGCTCGACAGCAGGACCCAAAACACCTCGCATTGGGGTGTTCTTGGTGTCATTGGAAAGGTCTTGAAGCGT
>Ga0209208_10002686_pt1 | contig 25530 bp, 28 predicted proteins | sample S1TSphfallax_3_FD_187694 | JGI IMG/M metagenome (GOLD analysis project Ga0209208, IMG submission 187694) | Host-associated microbial communities from peat moss isolated from Minnesota, USA - S1T2_Fd - Sphagnum fallax MG (SPAdes) (version 2) | ecosystem: Host-associated > Plants > Peat moss >...
CCATTAATAGAATAACCACCAATAGCCATTAATAGAATAACCACCAATAGCCATTAATAGAATAACCACCAATAGCCATTAATAGAATAACCACCAATAGCCATTAATAAAATAACCACCAATAGAATAGGTACCAATAATCATTAATAACCACCAATAACCCTAATAAAATAACAACTAATAGCCCTATATTAGAATTGCTTAGGGTTGCCAAAAATAATCTAGGGTGAAATAATTTATAATAGACAAAAATAACTTAAGGTGAAATAGCCTATAATAACCTAGAATTGCCAATAATAACATAAGGTGAAATAACCTTCAATAACCTTCAATAACTTATAGTAGCTACAAGTAGTTTAAATTGAAATAATTTACAATAGCCAAAAAAATAAAAAAATAAAAAAAACTTACAATAGCTGAAAATAACCTAAGATGAAATAAGCTAAAATAGCCAAAAGTAACTTAGAATAACCAAAAGTAGCTTAGGGTGAAATAGCCAAAAATAACCAAAAGTAATTGAAAATAACTATAAATAGCCATAAATAATGTAGGGTGAAATAATTTAAATTAATGAAAAATAGTCATATAATAATTTAAAATAATTTAACATAGGTAATATTATTATGTTAACAAAAAAATTATCCATTTATTAAACTTTTTTGGCCCCAAAAGAATGGTCATTGAAATGTTATTGAATAATGATATTCAATTTTTCTTTTGTTCAAATGATTTTAAACTTTCAAAAGGAACTAAATGTAATTATGTACATTATTGAAATTTTTAAAAAAAAAACTCGAATCACTTAATTTGAACAAAATCTTAATAAGATATGAATTTTTAAAGTTTATGTTTTTGTAATGTTTAAAATGAAGTATTTTATAAATAGAATGTAATGTAACATATTACCACAAGAAGTGGGGTGGTTTGATGGGGTGGCTTCCATTCCAAAGGTTAGGGGGTCAAACCTCATGAGTGGTGTTATGTGTGGTCAACAATAATATGTTGATCGAATATTCTTCTATTGAATTCCTAAAATAGGTGCCTAGGTTGACTATGTGGCTAGGTATTTAGGTTAGGATTTTAACATAGTTTAAATAGTGACATGTGTTAATAAATCATAGGTTTAAAAGTCATGAAATTATCAATAATATTAAATATTAAATAATTAAAATTTAATTGATTTTCATGTTGGTTAGTTAATTAACTAGTAAATGAATGGTTTGGTAAATTTGTATTTCATTTTAGAGTAACCTTCTTTCGCTAGGTACTAGTGAAACAATTCACTTTTTGTAGCAACTGGTCCCCGTTCACTAGGGGGTTAAACAATTTCACTAAGTAAAAGCGTCCAAATTCACTCAAAATCTACTGAAACCCAGAGTGAATTATGACACATTTTGTAGTAGTGGTGATGTATGTTCGATGAAAGATTAATGGTAATTAAAAAAATCTTATCAAATTAATAGAAAAAAGGTTAAAATTTTTAGTTGCATAAACCATAAACTAGATTCAAACTACTAATCTTGATATTGAGTAGCAAAGGAACAAGAGCTAATAAGAAATTATTTTAAAACAATTAAAATATTTTAAGATCCAAGACAAAAAAGAAAAAAACAAAAACAAAAACAAAATCAACAAGGATATGGTGAAGGCCATTGTGCGATTAATTAATGTCATGGGAATAATGTTCAATTGTAATTTGGCTCAAGGGTATAATGGAGCTAAACATGTCGACCCAAATGATATTGTAACTTACAAGGATCTTGGGAATCATATGATGTCATTTTATCTAACTTTAAATATTTACATCTTTAGATCATACAATGAAATTTCCAATATTAGAATTGTATGTTATAAAACACATACCTTGAAACTAATTTTGTGTGGTGCCAAAATATGTTTCAAGGATCTTTCATTGTTCAACACCAAACTATTCCCTTTTGTTAATTCCAACTTCACACACTTCTTGTTGATTTGGTTGTGGATGTGAATTCATCCTTACATTGCATTCATTTATAATCACATATGTGGTTTATAGTTCTAATTGATGCATCAAATTGACAACATCCAATTCTCCTTGACCAAATACCAGATTATGCAAGATAACAACAACATAAAAGCATGTTAGGTGAGAATGTCATATGAAGTTATGTTCTGTGAAAAAGTTTTTGAAAAATATTTTTTAATATACCAAATGAATTCTCAACAACAGATTTGTTATTCTTATGTCACCCATTGTAAAAAATTTTGAAAATAAATTATTCAATGTTGTGTTTATATGGGAGCATCAACCGATTGAACAAAGGATATCCAAGAGAACCCCATTTTGTGAATCATTATGAAAACTGAAAAATGATCCATACTATGTTTGGCTATGTAAACTATTTTTTTGCAAAACACGACTATCATTAACAAATCCAAGGAGTCCAATGTAAACATCCACAAAAAATTTCTTACTATTCACAACTACTTGGGTTGTGATTGAATACCTACTTGTTTAAAAATAATTATATTTTTTAACAAATGATATTTTTGGTTTGGATATGTGCACATGCATGAGTTCCATTTATCACCCCTTGCATTGAAAGCAACTAACACCATTGTTTGAATTTAGTCGTTACCACTTCCATTTCTCTTTCTTTTGGTCACCTTATGAAGCCTTTGAAAACAATGTTGACAATTTTCACAAGCTTTTGAAATAATAATGCAATAGTATTTTTCCCAATCGCAAATAATTCCGAACAAACAAACATGTTTGCACCATGTTTGAGCTTTACAATCCACAAACCTCCGTTGGTATTACTAGTCAATACTTTGTGTTTTATTTCAAAAGGTGAGGACATAACTTTCTCTCCATCTATTGTCATCATATTCAATGAGGAGAAAATGTGAATACCAAGTGGTACTTTTTGGTTTTACCCAATGTCCAAAGTCTTGAGCAACTAGGAGCATTTTACATGAAATGCAATAATCATGCAAAGTTATAGAAGCTAGCATGGTCCTAATATCTAATGATAAAAAAGGCAACTAGCTCAAACCCATAAAACCCAAAGTATAGAAATCATGATCATTTATGTTAAATGCCAAAATGTTTATGTGAACAAAATGAAAATACCCATGAACACAGAAAATTTTGCATGATCCATTACTCGCAACAAGCTTTCAAGAAATTCTAACAATAAATTAGAACCATGAACAAACTATGATACATCTTATCTTGAAACTATATCTACAAGAAATGGCCTCAAGAAACAAGACTAGAAGGAAAATAAATAACCAAAAAGCCCAAAGAAACAAGACCAAAAGAAAAAAATTGACCACCAATGTTGCATGTGGCTAAATGATGTGAAAGGATTGTTTCACACAAAATGTTTCATAAGAGGGAAAGTGGGGAGGAAAATGTCAATGACAAGTGTATACACTAGACATTAATAGTGGCAATAGCTACCTCTAGGGGACTTTAGGCCAAATTCATTGTACAAAAAATGAAAAAGTTATCATACATAAATACCAATGATGTAGGTGTGGGAAGGCTTTAAATATTGTATCTTGAAAAACATTAATTAAAAATTTAGATTTTTTATTCAAAAAAAATATTTTGGGGGTATTTTTCAAATTGGGCTATATTGTAATTAAATTTTGTATCTTGAAAATGATTATAAAAAATGTGAACATTTATTTGAACATTGGCAAGATCCTTGTACATTGGCAATATTTGTGTGATTTCATTATGATTAGTTGCAACCTTTAAAGCCTAATGTCCACAAAATCATTTTACAATATCATGGTACAAAGGCAGGTTCAACATATGTTTGTTCAATAATTAACTTAATTTGAAGATTACATGTTGAAAGATAAAATTATTGAATATTCTTATAGATGTTGTATTTTCCTTCACAATTGTTTTTGAAAAAAACACTTTTTGAAATTTTCAACATTTTTACAAATAACTTGGGCTTTGTAGTGTTTCATAAAATACAAGTGATGATCAATTGACTCAAGGTCAAAATATTAATATATTGAGAAGTTATTTAAATAAAATATTTAACAGATAATTATTGAACAAAAATTGGTAATCCATGATCATATAAATTGCCCACTTCCATTAATTTTAAAACATGGGATTCAATTTTCACCTACCAAAAAAATATATTTCTAACACCCATGATGTCTATTTTGATATTTGTGATTTTTTAAAAAACAATTTGCAACCTTTCCCATGTCCCCCAACATCCTTCCTATGTTTCCCAACGATCCTTAGTTCAAAATAAAATATAAAATATAAAATATTTTCAACCTTAATGCCCATAATGACCACTCTGTATTTCTTGTTGTCCTCCAACATTATATCTAATGCTTTTAATCTTCAATGTCTTGATGCTCTCTATTGCTTGATAAAAGAAAATTTTCATGTTCAACTTAACACCCTTAGCATTTCCAACATGCCTTTTTGACACCCCTATTATTGCTTGTTGTCATTTTTTCATTCCTTGTTAGCATTCCTTTTTTCTTTTTTTAATCTTCATTTTTTGTCATATTTATTGATCTTCATGTGTGTTTTTGTTGTTGGAAAAGCTTAGGTCATTTTCAAACCAAAATATTGCATTGATTTAAATTTTGATTATGGTTGTTTAGATTTAGAAATGTTTGTTAAGTTGACATTGAATCTTTAGGGGATTTGGCCTTGCAACAAACAAATTGGTTTAGAATCTCAATTTTTTTTGGAATGATAGGTTGTTTCTTCACTAATTTTAAGAGAAATCAAAGTTGAAAGGGGCAATATATTCAATTAATGTGAAAAGAGGAAATAATTAGAAGAGGAAAAAAATATTTTCCCACTCCAAGGAGAGGGTGGTTAGAAAGTACAAAATAAAATGTTTAACCCGCAAGTAATGTGTAAAGGTGATATTAAAAGATTGTCACATGCCACTTCCAATTAAATATGAATGAATTTGATGTGTATAATAAGTGTGTTAAATCTACTAGTTTTGTAAACATAATATTGATAAAAAAAATGTAACTAGTCAATTTTGATCAAATATTTTGATGGATATATCATTTTCAATGTTGATTTGAATATGTATTTAATTTTGATTAAAAGTTGTTCACTAAAATATTAAAACCAAAAAGTTGAAATTTAATGTTTTAAACATTTTCATATGTGATTTAATTGATAAAATTGGTTAATGTAAATGTATTTTATTATAATTAAATTTTCATTTAAATAATTATTAAATTTAAAATACTAAATTTTTGATTTATTAAAAAACTTGATAAATTGGCTTTTAAATTATAATTATATTGAAATTTCATACTGATTTATTAGTAAATTTGATTTTCAATATAGACCAAATTTGATTACCACTTGTTAAAATTATGAACATTATGAAATCAATGTCAAATCCAATAAATTTTTTATGGATGTAGAGTGTGGTTTAATGGTCTAAAATGCACCAAGACATTATTTTTGAAACAAAAGGTTCAAATGTAACACATTTAAAACAATTTGCAATCACGATGTATAGGTCAAAAAAATTAATCATAATTTAATATTCACTTTACAAAACCTAAATATCATATTATTTAATAGGTCATTAAGCTTTTAAATGTAATTGTTGAATGAAAAGATAAAACAAAAATGTCCTTCAAGGTGAATCATGCATTTTTAAAGAATAACATGCACAAAGGAATCTCAAAGTTTACAAAACCTCAATGTGATATATGGTAATAGTAAGTTGAGAAACATGTGATTTATGATTAACAAGGAGTTGATTTGACTAAAATATGAAATATTTGAATAATGTAGAATTTGAAATCAAAGCTATACTTTGAACATGTTTCTAACTAAATAAAAAATGAAAAAAATTTATAATTACTTTTGAAAATCAATGTTTATGGTTTTTAAAGTTTTGCCCATTTCAATTTGCACCCATTTTGGAAGTATTGATGAATTGCCAACAAACTAGATCATTTCTTTAAATCTTGTTGTTTTTTTTTGCTTTCTTTTTTCCTTCTTGTAAAATTCCTATGCCAACAAGTCATTCATCCTCCCATGCATTTACTTCAATTTATAACACAAATCACGAAAACATTATCACCCCCACAACATATTCATGGGATGCAAATTGGTGGAGAATATATTCTTCTTGTGAATATGTTGTTGAAAAATTAATTTACATTCACAAATATGAAAAGACATCTTTTCATGCCTCTTCACTCGGGAATAGGCTAAACAAATTCCAAATTGGAATTGTTCAATGTACAACAACTTGAAGAACCTAAAGTTGTCATATTGAAACCAACTCTGATGAATCATTGTCATTGGAGTTTTTAATTTTATTAATTGAAAATTTGAAAAAGTAAAATTTCCAGAAAACAATATTGTGAAGGAAAATGAAGAATATTTTGAAATATTCAAATTTTCGAAATGAAATATTCAAAATTAATCAAATTTTCAGCATACAAGTGTTGGAGTTGCCTTGTACCAAGGTAATTGTCTTTGGTCCAATGTTTTTTTTTCTTCGATTTTGTGATGAATCCAAAGTGGCAATCATCCAGTAAGAAATTGAGCCAAACTTGATTATAAACTAGATATCAAAGTTTTAAAGAATAAAAAAGCCTGCTATGTTTTTGGCTAACAAAAGAGATGCCAGAAGGGCTAGGTTGAACATACTTTTCATAGAACAAGAAGATGACCTTAGAATCTGTTCTCTTCAACAAAATACAACCCAAACTTTCAAGAACAGTTGAGTGAAGAAAGCCTGTCCCACCACCCTAATCCATCACTCTCAATTCCAGCTTAGAAACTCTCACAGCTGGTTCTATAACAAAGATCCCACTTTCTCTTGGTTCAAACAGAAGTACTTGGGGTGAGTCAGGTGATCAGGAAAGAGGGTTGCCCAAATATTGGAATGAAGAAAGGAACTTACCAACCCAACCAGGGTGCTTGTGCATATTATCACTGCAAAAGCAGCCATTTTCTCGAGTATGATAAAAGCAATCATCAGTATATTTGCAATGAAAACCTGCACAGAACTCAGTACAGAATTGGTGAGGCACTCTATTGGATCTAGGTATTGCTAACAGAGGACCATTTCCAGTTCCCTGTTGTTTGGAACAGATCACATATTGGAGAACTGCAAACAGAGGCCATGACAGAACTCTGATGAAGCAGGAGGGCACCTGCTTGGCCCATCTACTTGGCCAGGGGCCATGGTACTTAACACTACCTCTCCACAATGCCACAAAGACACTGCACATGAACTGCACCAGGCTGGAATCCAGACACCGATTACAGTGACAGTACATTAACCACCAGGCGTAAAGAACAAAACCAACATTTGATGACAATGCATACTCATGGAACAATGAGGAATAAATGATAATCCAAGGTACTAGGATGACCCCTGCTTGCCTCCAGCTGCCTTTTGAAGTGTGTCGTTACCTTTCAGAGCTATGTGAATGCGAAAGAAAAGGTCCCAGAAATATGATCCATCCTACCAAGAGGCACAAAATTGTTTGTTCTCCATAACCCTACTTTTGCAGCTTAGTCAACAGTCCCAGCAGATGGCAGTAGGCACAATACCTGAGAATCCTTGTGGTAAAACCAGAACAGCATGCTCAGAATTTGATGTATACCACCCTGATTTGGGACAAGGGCAATTGAAAGATCTGAATAGAATCCAGAGCATAGATCCAAGAGCAGCTGATGGACAGAAACTCGAAGAATGTGGCACAAACATGAAATTGAAAGACCAAAGAGAAGAAGGGAAAGAGGGTACAACACTCTGCAGCAGATTTCAACATAAGCCCATACACATCTATAGACAAAAAGCACCGATTTGAAATCCTCCCAACAAACAGATGCTCACAAAATGAAATGATTCCCAAATTAATCTCCAAAAAACAACATTCATATTCCAAAGAAATGTTTCAAGGATGGACATGAGCTCAGAGAGAGACAATCCTCACAGAAGGAAAAATTGGTGAAGTTTGGAAATATGTGTCTCCTGAAAAGACGACTAACATCTAGCAATGGATCTACAGAAGACTGCTTCTAGGGAACCTAAGAATCTAACCAGCCACCCAGGTCTCACCTTCACCCATTGTGGGCTGGTGAAATGGGGGTGCAGGCCAAGCCAATGAACTTGGTGATGGTTGGGAATGTGGAGGCTGCCATCTAAATGGCCTAGATTCTGGATTTACAGTGATTGGCAAATATTGAGCTTGCCTGCCGGCCTAATCTTTGCATCCCTAGGCAGTATCACTACTTATACTTGTGAGCCCATTTATTCAGACACCACAAGTAGAACCAAGGGTTCACCTCGTTCCATTGATCCAATGGACACTCCAATTTGTCCACAAATCCTGCCAGGTAAAATGCCTGCATGCAGACAGCAAGGGTTTAGGGTTTAGAAAATCACCATGATTGATTGGGACCAAAACTACGAAGGGATTCAATAAATGCAAAGCTCACCATTGGGTACAAAGCAAAGAAGTCACAAGAACAAGACTTCCACGGATCTCTACACAGTCTGTCATCCTCCCAAGTCAGAGTGTACCCCCATGCTTCAACCTCATAGACCCAACCACAAATATATCATTAAAGAACTCATGTCACTTCGTGCCACAGTTGAAGTCAACAGTCTGTTTTCACTTCAAAGACACAAACATTAAGTGTGAAGGCTGAGGTTTGATTACTATCATGAGATTTCCAACCTAGATGATCTGCTCCAGCAAACAAGGGCTTCTGCAGACCCAAATCTGGATGCACTCTATGTTCTGATTTCTTTCATACTGACTTGGTCTTGGAATTGGACTTATAATGAGGATCTGTGAGGATTGTGATCGGGCAGTACCCACACCATGATATTTTCACTTCGTCGTCACCAGATGCTCGTTGTTGTTGCCAAGTATCATGATCTTGAACAGGCAAACACCAAGCTCTTTTCTGAGCAGTTCCAACCCAAAGGGCTGAACTACTAGGGGGAACGACAATGGAGCCTATCAATCAAGTTGCACTGCAGCAAGATCAATATTTCCTGGTAATGTCGACGGGCCTACTGGCGCGTGCAGAGCGATCATACATCACACAAAAATTCTGGAGAATCGAGGTACGAAGTGGAACGCAAGCACTTGTGTTTTAATCCCATATTGATTTCCACAAGAGTACCATTCGCAGGGTATATAATCCCCCGGGCGTGAACGTTTGTTTCATACCTTTCTCGGCCTTTTGGCTAAGATCAAGTGTAGTATCTGTTCTTATCAGTTTAATATCTGATACGAGGCTCATCGAGCCTCATGATATTAATCTAATTTTTCTCGGGGGCGGGGCCGTCCGGTAGCTTGCTACCTGGCCCCGCGCGTGTCGCCTTGGTTTTGCACTACTTCCTAGGCTGGCTCACCCCTCCCCTCTGGGGAACCCAACCAATGCAAATCCGGAATTTTTACAAATAACTATGGGCTCTTTCAGCTTAAAATCATCTGACGGATCTACAGTATCCAAATCTCTGTTATGCTTAAGAAGGTTTTATTTGAGAGTTAATGTACTGTTGTGTTTGAGGTAATGTACAGAAGTGTTTGAGAGAAAATGAACTGTTGTGTTTGAGAAATAAAGTACTGTTGTTTGGGAGAGAATGAACTGTTGTGTTTGAGAAAGAAAGTACTGTTGTTTGAGAGATAATGTACTGTTGTGTTTGAGAGATAATGTATTGTTGTATTTGAGAAAATGTCTTGTTGTGTTTGAGATGGGTTATATTGCGGCTTAAATTATGTATCTTGAAAAACATTAATATGAATTTGATTCTTTTATCCAAATTAGTAATGTGGGGTTTTGATTTCAAATGAGGTTATATTGCATTTAAAGGATCTCCCCACACATAGACTATTAAAAGAAGTCAGGGATATCTCTCCATGATAGAATATGTGGTGTTCACACTTAAAGTGATACCTATCACCAAATATAATGATGTCATCAATGTAATATTTATAAAATGGTGTTCACATTTAAACTGATAGCTATGACCAAATACAATGATGTTATCAATGTAACATTTGGAAAAATCCAAGCTTACAAGAACTTAATTTGTCACCCTTTGAAATTTCATCAATACATTCTTCAACCCAAAAAGTAGGAAGTTTCATTGATACAAATAGTCCTTCCCATTTTGGTGAATGTTTCAATATGTAATCTTTACCTTGTCACCTTCACAAAGTGACAATTGGTGAGAACTGAATCGTAGATCCAAAACATTAAATGCCTTTTGCTTGACCAATGACATCAAAAATCTACAGAACTTGTGCATACACAAAGCATTTGAGAAGCACACACTACTTGAATTTGCACATCACTTGCACATGCTTCCCATTCCTTTTTTTCAATGTATGTGTTACAACAAATTCATGTTTCATTCACCCAAGTTGGTACCATGACATGTTTTTTGTCAACCTTATTTGTCTTGCACACTTGAAAACATTTATTGTCCATTGAAACACACCCATTTTGTTACACTCCCATTCCACCTTATTACCCAAAATCTCAAACACCTTGGTTTTTAGGCCCATTTTCGGTTCAATTCCCAAGGCCTAATCGACCAAAATCAACACAAAAATATCAACAACATTTTTAAAACTTTGAAACAAACCAAGTTTAACATCTCATTGCAACTATGCTTCCACTACAACACCTTTTTCCTGCAACATTTTTTCCAATGCAAAATGAAAACAAATCTAATTCTAACACATTAAACCATATGATTTTTTGTGTTTTAAAAAAACTCATTGACAAATCATAAGAATCTAAATTCAAAACACACGAAATAATCATTTGTTTATACTTTGTGGGTTGGAATATCAAAACATGAAAAATGAAATTCCAAAGCCATGGAGATAAAACTTGAAACATAAAAAAACCAAAACCATGTTCACATTGAATTGGGTTCCAACCAATGTTGGGCAAGTATCTACTTTCAATTATACTCGATGGGCAGGGTATTAACAAAAAAATCATAGTTGAAGCCCAATGGGCTTGAACATAAATATTTGTGGCAAACTAAAGCCCGCCAGGCATAACATAGGACATGTTTTCTTTTTGGACGGGCATGCATAATAAATATGGAAAAGGGTGATGCCCACTGGTCATAAATTCGAGCATTTGCATTGACAATTTGGTCATAATCCCATCGAACATAAACATAAGACATGTTTTTCTTAAGATGGGCATGCATAATAGATATAAAAAAGGGTGATGTTCATTGAACATAAACCCAAGCATGTTTAAATTGACAAAATTGATCATAATGGATAATGTTTTTAAGCAAAAAACTAAGTTTGATTGATCCAAAGAGTACAAATGTGAACATGAAACTATTGCACCATAGGAACCACATGTTTTCTGACATAAAATTTTATGTATACTATAAACCTATTACTAACTAGCAAGATTGTAACCTCATAACTACATCATTATTGCCTAACATTCCAAAAACTTGGAATTGTGGATGTTAAAAAAATTGTTCAAATCCTAGGTAAGTGGTTGCCTTTAGTTGCAATATTAGCAAGTTGACGGGAAATCAAGTGGTGAACACAAAGTGTTATCAATCACCATACACAAAAGCAAGCAAATACATTCAAGTTCATTCAAATTGATGATGTTGCATTTAATTCATTGAACACAATTACATCAAGGAACTAGAATATCAATAGACTCCAACACCTTTGTTATCAACAAGTTTGCATTTAGTTTTCATAAAACTTATAATCTAGTTTTAGTTCAAAACTAAAACAACTAACCACTTTCACCATCAACTTTGGCAACCTGTGTGTTTCCAACACTTTAAAAGATTAATGATATGCATACCAAAACAACATACAACACAACATACTTCACATTAGTTGAAGACTACTTATAACTAAACAATAAATTGCAAGGTGAAAAGTAAAAGTTGAAGACAACCCACAACAACCATAAGAAACCCCAATGTCAAAACAAAAGTTGAAAACACAAGACATCCCGCAAACAATGGCAATCATGTCCTTCAACTAAACAACACTTGACAAGTGGGAATAGAAATTGAAAAACACTGACTCATGTAGACATGCACATAGAAACAAACAAGAGACACATGTATTTGGAGCAAACAACCCAAATGACACCACACATCTACCTTTTAACCTAATGTGATGTTTTGAAAAAATTTAGGGAGCTTCATAATATTTCTTTGTTCATCATTCAAGCATTTTAACTTTCAAAGTTGGAGCACCTACAACTAGAAAAATAGAAAACAATGGACAATAATTAAGGTTAATGTACCTACACCTAACAAATTAAAACAATAGTGGAAACGAAAACATAGATGTAATTGCATGCCTCCCTTTTTGCTTTTCAAACTTTTCACCTTCCAACAATACAAAAAGTTGACCTTTTTCAAACAAATTGAAATAAGAAATGAGTTCTTCATTTTTTGACACCATGCCATTTTCAATGTCTATGTATTCCTCAATTGATTTAGATTCAGCAATTGTGCATCCAAATCTAGGATCATTTTCTTCATGATTAGAACTAGTTTATCCAAATTTTCAATACCAAGTTGACAATGTTTCAAACCTATAATAATACCAACCATATTAAAATTGTTTTTAGTCTTGATTTGTAGACTAGTAATAGCAAAGGCATCATAAATTCTAGATCATACTCAATAGCAACTTGCATGGCTAATTCAAGGCCAACATAATGTTGAATGAGTTGCAAATTCTTAAAGCACAAGTCAAGCATAAAAACCAACATATTGTGAACAACATGTGGTTAAAATGATCATGCAAAGGCCAAAAATGATCGAACAACACACCAATAACTTCAACTTGCATGCAATGCCCAGAGATGCATCAATTTTAAATCAAAGTTTCCAACCAATAATTCCACAAACATAATCAAACAATTAAATTCTTAATGTTTTATAAAATAAAACACTTAACCAAAAACCTTAAACAAAAAAAAAACCAAAATCTATTGACCCATACGTGCATCTCATGAATAATCATAGCAAAATTATTGTATGCATGCCAACAATCATGGAAATAGCAACAAAAATGGCATAAGATAATAACTAGTATCCACAAGACTAGTTCAAAACACATTGGGTGATTACTAGTGTCATAATTTTTGAAACTTTTTGTGCCACAACTTATGTTTGGGGAATAGGTATTTTGCTATGCAAGGCAATGGTTTGCCTTAAATAATAAAGATTTATGGCATCTTTAAATTCTAATGTCTCTTTTAATAAAATCACTTTGGACGTGAATCAAGTTTTGACAAAAGTTTTTTGTTTTCTAAGGTGACACTTGGAATCTTTACAAGCCTTAACCCATTCTTGCCTACCCTTCCCACTTTTCTTAGTCTAAATAATTGTCTTCTATAAGGAAAATTGAATAGGTTTGATAGAAACCTCCTTCATTCCATTACACATCTTCAGGTCATTTGTAGCATATTAACAACACTTAAACATGCCATGCCCATAAGAAATGGTACCATAGGGTTGCAACAACATGAATGGAACACAAGAGACAATACTCATTAAGGCCATTGTGAAGGTGCTCAAGTTAACACCTTCATATTTCACATATGTTATTACCTTGTCCAATAACTCATATCAAGCAAGTAAATTTCTTTTAATTGCATAACCATTGTAGCCCCCATTGTTTCATGAACCTAAAACATCATGGTCTTTAACCATGATAAACTAGCTTATGAAAACAAAACAAAACACTAACAAACCTACTACAATGTAACAATGATTGAAAACTTGAAACTTACAAGTTGCAAAACACTGAAGATGATGAAACATGAAATATGAGCTTACTAGCTTGACAAGTAGAAGAAGACACAAAAATACCAAAAATGAAGTCAACAAAGCACAAGATACTAGCTTGCCAACTTGACAACAAGAAAAAAACTCGAGATTATTATAATAATGCACTAAAAAAAAAGCAATGAAAACAATAAAACATGAGGTAATTTCAACACAGCAATAAGAAAAAGACACAAGAACACCACACTACCAAAATTCTTGCATTTTCAAACCAGAAATTTTGGTAAAAAAAAACCAGATTTGGATAGGGGCCAAAAAATTCCCTTGTCATTTTGGACAAGTTGATTTTAACATGTATAGTGTGACTAGGGTGGTCTTTTTTATCAACAAAATAAATACCATTTGATTGGTCATTTTGATTAGTGAACTGTGGACCACTTTACTAGTCAAATTATTTAAATAATTTATTTTTAAAAAAATTATCAAATTTTTTTTTTGGTAGGCAAGTAGGTAGGTAGGTCATAAAAATGCATGTAGGTAGGTGGTAGCCTAGCCTAGCCTACCTTACCTACTTCACCTAACTTAATATAGTTTATTTAACTTAGGTTAACCTACCTACATTAGCCCCCTAAGCATGTACATTAAAAAAATTATCAAATTTTTTTTTTGGTAGGCAAGTAGGTAGGTAGGTCATAAAAATACATGTACATTGGTTTACCCTTGACATCTCTAATGGTAAACCAAGTCCTTAACCAATGGATCACACCATCAAAAGGTGTTCAACTTTTGTCAAAAAATTATTTCACATGTTTATTTTGACACATCATTAAAAGACTATGAGGTACATAGGTAGGTAGGTTGTGGTAGGCAAATGAGTAGGTAGGTAGGTAGGTAGGTAGGTTGTAGTATGTAGGTGGGTGGGTGGGCAGGTGGGTAGGTAGGTTGTAGTAGGTAAGTAGGTGAGTGGATGTGTGGGCAGGTAGGTAGGTAGGTTGGTTGGTTGGTTGGTTGGTTGGTTGTAGTAGGTAGGTTAATGGTGGGTAAGTAAGTAAGTATATAGGAGTAGGTGTGTTGGTGGGTATGTAATAATAACATTGGCCATCTCGACTAAATGTCCTACTTGATTAAAATTCCATTGACCATTTTGACTAAATGTGTCATGTTTTTTTCCAACTTGACTAAATATTCCATTTGATTAAGTGTCATTGACTATTTTGACTAAAGGTGTCATGTTTCTTTCCAACTTGACTAAATATTCCATTTGATTAAGTGTCATTGACCATTCTAACTAAAGGTGTCGTGTTTTTTTTCCAACTTGACTAAATATCCATTTGATTAAGTGTCATTGACCATTTTGACTAAAGGTGTTGTGTTTTTTTCCAACTTGATTAAATATCCATTTGATTAAGTGTCATTGACCATTTTGACTAAAGGTGTTGTGTTTTTTTCCAACTTGATTAAATATCCATTTGATTAAGTGTCATTGACCATTTTGACTAAAGGTGTTGTGTTTTTTTCCAACTTGATTAAATATCCATTTGATTAAGTGTCATTGACCATTTTGACTAAAGGTGTTGTGTTTTTTTCCAACTTGATTAAATATCCATTTGATTAAGTGTCTTTGACCATTTTGACCAAGGTTGTCAAATTTTTATCCAATTTGATTAAATGTCCAAGTTAACAAATAGTCGAATAGGTCATTTCAACCATGTTGATTGGTCAAAAGATACACATGTCATTCAAGCCCCTAACCTCTAGTCAAAATGTACATGTTCATTAATAAAAAAAGCCAATTAGTCAATTTGGACTGTTTGAAAAACCAAGAATTTTAGTAATACTAAAATAATGCACTAAACACAAATAATAAAAAGAACAAATTTAAAATAAAAGACATGAAAACAATCAATTTAACAAAAATGTTTACCTTGTTCTTCTGTTTTGAACATTAATGCAATTACTACCAATAGGTCTACAATTTCACAAATTTGGCGCTCCTTTCCATTACAAGCCATTTCATCATGGGTATTCCCTTCTATCAAGTCAATGGTGTTTTTTTTTGTTGCAAGCCATTTCCATCATGGATATTCTCTTTTATCAAGTCGGCATAAAAACAACGACTCTCAAAAACTATGTAGATTATTGACCTCCAACCTCATTAAACATTAAATTTTAACCCCAAAATTCATGGCAAAGAATTTGCAATACCTTAAGAATTTAGAATTTAGCTTTTTGTTTTATGATAAAGCCCCAACAATAGGAGATATTACTTCTTCTATCGAGTTTCCAATGGATGTTGTTTTTTCCTACAAATCTCCAATGTATATTCCTTTTATTATGGATTCTGAATGTATTATTTTGGACCCAATTGTAGCACAACAAAACCTTGAGATAACAAAGAAAATAGATGGTGTATGAACATAATAAACACTTTTAAAATACATGAGCAATGAAACTTCCTTGGGTTGAATTTGTGATGGGTTATAATGGCAAAGTTGCTCAAGTTTGGTGCAAGGTGTGCACCCAAATTAAAGGTAAAGAAAAGCTACTAATTCCTAAGCTAGATTATGTATGGAAGCATGCAAGTTGTTGCAAGGCTTAGTAGCCATGCTAAGGGTAAAAGTTGGGAACAATGTTGGGAATTTATTTCTTGAAAACCAATGTTAATGTTGTTAATAAAAAATAATATTCTATTACTAGTGTTGAAACAATGTTGTAATAGGTTGCTCATGGTGCAATTGTTGAAAGGAAAAAAAGATTGTTTAGTTTGCTCTATTTTTTTCACTTATTTAATCATGACCCCCCCCCCAAATCATAAAATAATGCAAAAAATATTTGTGTTGTTGAATGTTCTTGTAATCCCAAAATACATTGGTTTGATGGGGCTAGTTGAGAAATGGCAAATTTTATATGTGAGTAGAAGTTGAAAAAAACTCAAGGTAGAAGCTAAAGAAAATTTTGCTTTTTGAAATACAAATGAAGTTATTACTATTGATAACCAATCATGGATCTTAATCCTTGTGTATGTGATATAAGCATGGAAAAGAACATTTGTCCTCCTCACATCATAATGTGTTGTTGGGGGTGGAGATGCAAATAATCTCACCTTTGTGATTCCTAAATCCTTTAGGTAGTCATGTGGAGGTTTGAGTAACCAAGAGATAACTCAAAGGTTCATTTGCTTTCATGTAGATGGAGCCTTTCTTTTCCAAGGTTGTTGTATTGAAGTGACAACACAATTAAAGGAGATTTAATTTGCCCATGGTGGCAAAGTGGGAAGAATTGTTCCAATCATTGTATTGTTATTTTTCAAGCTCCCCCAAATGACATTTGGATTAATTCACTAAACCTGACATGATCGTCAAAAGAAAAGCTTGCCAAGACCTTGAAAAATGTTAAAACACAATTGACATCAATGTTGGAACTTTGAAACATGTCTTTGCTGAACACAAATCAATTGTCAAAATATCACCAAACAACCCTTCAATTGCTCAAGCAAGGTTAAATCTCAAGTTCGTTTGTGATATTCACACAACACTAGCCTTGTCTTCCTTGCTACCATTGTTGAAGTCCATCAATGCCTTGATCAAGTTTTCCCAAGGAAAAGATGTCCTCATTTCAAATTTTGTGGTTGTAAAAAATTATCAAATTAGCCTCTTTATGATGTACATTAATATTGTGACTAGCTACCAATGTGAACATTTTCAAGTCTTTTGTGATGTTGTGAAAAACAATTTAGTCAAAAAGTGTAAAACCCTCACTATTGGAAATTTTAGAACTTCGAATGCTAACATTTCAACTTGCAAATATTAATATTTAAGTTCTTTATGAAAACATAAGCACCTAAGGCCATGACTAATTTGATGTCAATCCAATGACCAAATTGTGAACTATAATCAACAATAATGGGTTGTTAACTCTAAAGTTAGTGAATATTTGAAACTAATTGAGATAACTATTGTTTTAGTTATTGGATCTATATAGGATGAATGTACTTTCTCTACTCTAACATTCATGAAAACAAATCATGAAATTGGTTAAGCTAACACTTCAACACAACTATACGCATGTTTGCACAAAATTTTTACTTGTGAGAACTTCCCTTATCAAAATGCCATTACAACTTGGAAAGATGAAAAGGTGTAAATTAGTGTTATCATTTAATCTAACTTATGTTCATTCCATGTTTGTGTCTTGGAGCTTATTGTTTTTGTTTTCATGATCAAGACAAACATGGTCACTAAAAAAATGATGATTATTTCATCATGAATTTTATTAACATTTGGGTGTGGTCCCCTCCCCCCTCCACCCCCCCCCAAAGTATTTGTGTTCAGCTTTTAAGTTAAAATTTTAAAATTTGTATTCATCAATGTTAATTTCTGTGTTTGTGTTTAGTTTTTAAGTTTAAACTTTTAAATTTGTATCCATCAATAATCTCCTTACTTTTCAAGAATGGAGCCAAATTTTGCACTTTTCTTTGTTGTGGATGTTGATTGGACTTACTCTTTTTTTTGAATTGCAAGTGCCAATTAAACTTACCATTCAAAAAAATGAGTAGCCACCTTAGGCCTATTTTGAAAGATCCATGTTTGTTAAAACTAGATTAACAAGTGATTAAGAAACCACCTAATCCTCCAGCAAAATTACATAAGAAACCACTTAGGCATATTGAAGGGTAGTCCTATTGCCATTTGCATACAATTTAAAATCTATTTAAAAAAAAACCTTGCCTCTAACAAAAAAATTAGCTAAGATGGCTTTTGTGTAAAATTTGGGGCCAATAATACCCACACCACCCAAATTCACCAGGAGTGTCACTGAGCTACATTTCATTTTGATGTAGGTGTAGTTCATCTTGCCAAAATAAAATTTTGGACTAAGTTATAAATTAAATTGAACTCAAGACCAACTAAAAAAGTTGGGCACATGCACAACTTAAAGGGGCAAATGGGGGGCTTTGGCAACAACCTCCCCTTTCCCCCACCGTTGAAGCTCTTGGGCATGGAGGTGTGGTTTGATTGCACCTGTTCAGTGTGTTCAAGGAACTAACTGAGCTATGGTTGTGAAGGTTGGCCATGTTTAGTGCATGAATTGCACTTCTTCAGTGTGTTCATCACAACTGTTTTGTGTGTTTGGGGAGCTACTGCATTTGGGTTGCAGTTGCTTGCATGCATGCACATGCCATGAATGGCCAACACTGGGGAAGCACCTCAGCTCGCCACAATGGATACAAGAGCTGCGAGGTGTGAATGCTGGTCATCATGGGGATGAAGAGTCCTGTCAGGAGAGTGACAGCAAAAAAACTTGAGGTGTGGTCACTGGGGATAGCCAATTCCCTGGAGTGTGAGGATTGAAGTCCTGAACAACTACATGAAGGGGCTTATGATTTCACAAATGCAGCAACCATCTTTGCATGTTGAAGAAGGCTTGATGATCCTCCTGCAAAACTGCTTGGAAATTGGAGCAGCCTCAAGGAACACAGTCCACTGTAGCACTGTGTAGTTATGTTTAGCACTTTGAGAGCAAGCTCAAGGAAGATCTTGGTTGGAATTGCAGTTGGTCCAACATCCAGATGATGAGCTCCTATTTGCTCACCCAAGATGGAGAGGCTAGGGACAAGTTGTTTGGTGGCACTGGTTTTGTTCCAGACATTCCTGCCCTGCAACAGTGGCTGGAATAGCGTGGGCCAGGTTTCAGACACTGTGACTTCGCTTGGATCCTTTGGAGCTCATGCTTGGATTTTGGATTTCCAAGCTGTGGGTAACAAGTGACACAGAGAATCAACACCATGGGAAAAGAGCAGCTCCAACTCCTGTTCTTCTCAGCAGAAGCCAGACACTGTAATGAAGTCCATAACATCAACTCCTTGTCATGCTCCCATAATAGAAAGCCAAAAGGGTGACTGCATTGGCCATGGTGAATATATCATTCAAGGGCCATGGTTTCCGCACGATTGGCAAGGGAAACATGGACTTTTGTCCAACCTGTGTGGCACAGCTGCTGTAAAGCTCAAGGAAAGAAGACAACAAATCATCATCGAATATATCAGCATGGACCAACAGGCAGCCAAGAGCCAGGGAAAAAACAAGTGTTAAGACCACCACCACCAGTGTTTAGGGAAGAGTTTGCCGCTGATTACCAACATCTGGTCGATTGGGTGTTGATTGCAGGCATGACAACAACAGCAGCTCCTCCTCATCAAGACCAGCCATAACCATTAGCAAGAGGTCACCTCTCTACCTCCGGCATGAAGGCCATTCTCAAACTGCTTTTGGAATCCAGCAGACGCAGATTGCCACAGAACTGTGCAGCAGCTCAAACTCAAAGGAGGACTTCTTTCTGATACTCGATCCTGCTCAGAGAACCCCAGACATAGTGAGATGTCTTTGAGCCTGAAGTGGATGGCAAAGATGGGTGAAGCACAGTACAGGAATGTTGAAGCAGGCAGAATACCAGCTCTGCTATGTGTTGTGTGTGGAGAAGAGCTTGAGTCTCTCAAAGTTCTGTGCAGTCTAAAACTTGATCATCATGCCAGAAAAAAATGGAGCTAAGTTTTCTTCACCTTCCACACTGCAGTACTCCAATGCTCCAGTACTCTTTCCCTGAGGAGTGCACAGATTGCGAGCTTGTCCACCATTAATGGAAGGGGAGACCTCTTGACAAGACTTGCTCCAGGCTGTAGCTCCCAAGGCAACCTCCCAAAGAAGTCCATACAATTGACAGGCTTCCTGTTTGGTTTGAAACTTGTTGCAGCTGATTCACACTTATAAACCGCACTGGAATCATGTCTTCAAGGATCTCATACAGACTTCCACGTTGAAGATGTGTCAGACCGAGGACTCAGTCAGCCAGCTGGCTGGAAATAGAACAGACCTTGGAATCTGGGTAGCAGAGACAATCTTACATTTGAAACAGGATCATACATATTCATCAAAACAGCCACACTCAACAGAATCACAGAATATACAGACCCTGTACTTTCAGCTGAGAATACTGTAGCAACCAGATTAGAAATCACAGTGAATTGCAATGACAGGAAAGACAGAAAGAGAACCATCTTCCATCACAATGTCTTTCTCAACTGAATATTCCAGCGCAACCCATGCCAATGTGCCATTGCTGCAGACATTGTTCTGTGGTTGCAAGAGAGAAAATTGTAGGTCTATACAACCATGGATCACTACCCACAGATGCTTGAATCCTTGCTTTAACAGATTTGGAAGCTTCCTTGGGGCTATCTTTGATCACACATTAGTCTCCACCTACATGTACTATCTCTGGAATTGAATTTGAAAATACCAGACGTGTGCTTGAAAAGTCAAGGAAACCTGGATAAAAAATCAGCTCCAGTGTGTCCCTATCAGACCTATCACAACCCTCATCTCTTATTCTCTCCCTCTCAGGCAATAGCAAACATCGTTTTTCAAAGCCATTTGTCTCAAATCACACATGTAGACCTCTATGTGTATGCAACATGTGTATGTCCATATCCAAATTTTCCTGCAGTTTCCTGACAGCCACTTAGTGCACTAGTACAACTGATGATTTGAACATGACTAGCTTGGAGAAGTGGGAACCCAATCTCATGCTGAACAAGATAACGTTTCTACACGAGTCAAAACTGGAAGTGGAGGAACAATCCTTCAGACTGAAAAAATAAATAAAAAAATTCTACTGGTTGGGCTTTATCTACTCTTGTAGATATGGGTCAGTTTCACCTAATTCTGCAATAAGAGGTGAGGTATCATCATCCGCTGATGCAAAATATGTTGGGAATGGCAATACTGATAAATCAGGCTTCTTGTAAAATGCATCCTTGATGTAAACAAAATTGCCCTTGTGACCTGGCACCTATACCCAGCCCATCACAACATACAGAGGGTTACAAACAAAATAACCAAGCACCTTACATTAGAATTACTGGATGACCAGAGACTCGAACTCATGCATCAAATTAAGTTAGAACCAGAACCGCTTGGCACATTAACTGAGAGCCTGGTTGGATTTATAAGCACAGGTATGTTTCTTTCAAAGAACTATTATTTTTTGCACACAGAACTAACTTTGAGAAGGCAGGGCACACAAGAATAAAATCCTCTGCAGGTTTTGTTGCAAAACTGCACATAAAAGAAGCTGCTCTAAAACATAACTCATGAAAGAAAACAATGTCAATATGGGCACACACACCTGACCCCTGACCCACAGAAGATCTCTTTCAGGCTCAATTTTGTAAATCCACACATTCTTGACTGTCCTCCTTACTGCCCCCATATGTCCTGCCATCTTCTTACCCTTGAAGACCTGCATTAACCAGTCATACAGTCAAAGAATATACATGCCCTTGATGGTCCACACCTGTGTCAGCACTTTACAGTAAACAAAAAAAAAAGTTGCAAATAGATTCTTCAGCAAAACTCTATTCTGATCCAGAGTACCTTGCCAGGATCCTGCCGACCACCTGTAGACCCTAAACTTCGATGTGAAAGAGAGGCACCATGAGAAGCAGGCATTCCAGCAAAACCCCATCTCTTCATGCCACCCTGTTTCACCACCCAGCCAACAAAACACCACATGTTCAATTGTACAGCAAAGTCTGAAGGTGAATGACAAGCTTACAATATCATTTGCATTAAGCTTTGATACATCAAATTAACTCTATTCAACACATGTGAGGCAAGGGGGAATGAGAGAGAGGGAAACTGATCTTGAAGTGAACCCTTGCTAATTGTGGAACGAAGGAAGACACAATTAGGGTTCAAGTTTTATGGAGATATGGGATAAGCTTCAGAATCTAGACCTGAAAGCCTTTGCCAGTGGTGATGCCCGTGATATCCACATATTGGCCTGGCTGAAAGTGCCGCACTGAAATTTCTGTCCCCACTGGTAACAATGCATCTTCAGTCACTGGAAACTCTGCAAGATGCCGTTTCAAGGGTACACCTGCTGCCTTGAAGTGGCCCAACTCTGGCTTCGTCAACTGCTTTGCCTTCTTCTGCCCTGCTCCAATCTGCAACAGTGAAGCACAGCTTTACTGTATTGAAGGGATCCTTAAAGGAAATTCACAGCAAAAAAAAGAGGCCATGAAAGTCTCCAGAGAAACTTTCTCCTTTGACATTCAAACATTTCAAATTCCCTTTCCCTCTTGATGCTGACTAGAACAGGCTCGCAATAGCATTTGTACCTCAAATGGATCGCTGGTGCAGAGATCAGTAAAGCAGGGCTCAAGAACTGCAGCCAACTAAAACCTAAACCCTAAACCCCAAATCCTTCATCTTGGTACAAAGATGGGCATCAAGCTACCCGCCACCACGCAAGAACACAAGAAACTTGTCTTCTCAACAATGTCGTAATCCGCTCCAACTTCTCCAAAACCCAGGAATCAAAATCCAAAATCCTCATCATGGGATCCTAATAGACTCTCCTCCTCCTCTGAATAGAAAAAAAATACCCTAATTCTTCTTTTGCGAAAGCCAGAGCAGGAGAGGGGCAGGGATTACAAACCTGGAGAGCAACGTGTCCATGTTTTTCCAGAGACTTGACTTGAATGACATGGTTGTCATTCACCCACAGCACCGTCATGGGAATCCGAGCTCCCCATTTGTCCCAGATCGCAGTCATGCCGCACTTGATCGCAATCACGCCTGTTCTAAACGACTGTCCACCCACCCTTACTGCTGCTTCCGCCATCTTCTCCATACCCGTCATGTCTGTTTGTGTGCCCACTCGTTGCCGAAGATCCTCGATCAGCGATCCCAAAGCGCACACAAAACAGACCTCGATCGCCCCTCCCTGCCTCTCTCTCTCTCTCTCTCTCTCACAGAAAGGTCCTTCTTCGACGCTGTCCGTTTCTTTTGCATAAGTTGATCTCCTTTTCTAGTCCCTCTCTTTTACATAAGTTGCCCTTCTTTTCCAGTCACTATCTTTTACATGGGTTGCTCTTCTTTCCAGTCCCTATCTTGTACATTGGTTGCTGTTCTCTTCCAAGCCGTCTTACCAACCCTGAGAGCCTGGGTTCGAATCCCTTGGAATGCAACATAGTTACTCTTTTTGCAATTGGAGGTTTCATTATCTGGTTGTGCCCCCAAAGAAATAAAAACCCAAGAAAGTGAAAACAAAAGGAAATTTATGGTTAATTTGTCCCTCTTTGGGACCTATATTTTCGACATAGAGTCGATTTTTTCCCTCTTCAGGAAATAGATTTCCAATGTATGGTTGATTTTTTTGTCCTTCTTTGGGAATTAAATTCCCATTAATGGTTGATTATTTGTCATTTTTGGGAATTAAAATTTCAAAATATATAGATGATTGCCCCTCATTGGGACTTATATCTCCAATTGTATAATTGTTTTTTCATTCGTTACAACTTAGATGATGATATGTTATAATTATTGTTCCCTCTCTTGCATTGGGACTGAGATTTTCAAGTGTAGATTTGATTTATTTCTTGCTAAAATTTAGATCTCCAAACCAATGTTGTGTGTATATACAATTTTTGATATACACACATCAAGTAAGTGTAAATGTACATAAAAATATATATACATTTAAAGTGTAAGTGTCAATCATAAGAAAAAACGCATACACTTACATAATTTTACAAACCATGTGAAATAATATAAAACAATGCAAACAAATAAATGAACACACCACACAATAACATGTGTAGTATCGCATTTTCTTTGCCTTTTTTATTCAAGACAACAACTATGAAAGTGGACTTAATTCAACAAAGAAAGACAAAAATAAATAAATAAATAAAGCAGCAAATGGTAGGCATGAAAAAAAAATGGGAGATGAGTATGAGAGAAAAGAAACTTAGACATAAAAGAATGATATTTTGTAAAGCTTTTATCATTGTGATCTTGTAAATTGCAACATGTTTGCTCTCTCTTGTTTAAAGATTGTTTGGAAATGCAAATGGTTATGTTGTTATCATCTTACAATTTTTTCTGTTGTTAAAAGTTCCAACAACTTGTTGCAAGCAAGTTTCTTATTCTCTATAAATCATTTACCCTAACATTCCAAAGATTTTACACTTACATTGCATGCTATGCATATCTACACTTACACTTCATGATGTTTGTCTATTTACACTTACACTCATAATATTACCCCAAACCTATAGATGATTTGTTCCTCATTGGGTTTAGATCTATCCAAATGTCTAATTGTGTAGTCTTAGTTAGGATCTAAATCTTCAAATGTAAAGGTAGTGTGTCCCTCTTTGGGGATGGGATCTAACATTTTATTTTAATTTTTTTGTGACCCCCTCTTGCCATGCTAAAAAAATTGATGTTTAGTAAGTATACCCTACACCAAAAATAGGGTTATATTTTTTGTGTCAAAACCCACTTAACCAGCAATCACACTTAGTGACAAATAAATTATCACTCAATAATGTTTAGACAAACCTTATGCTCTAAACTTTTTCAAAATTTAGAGACAAAGCTTCCCCTCCCATCGCCCAGATTAGGGTTTAAAAAAAAAAAAGATGTATGTGGGTCATTGGGTTTGCTCTAGTTTGTATTATGTACTCTACTGGAGCCCAAGTGCTACATATCTAGTGTGTTTATTTGTGTTGCAATTTACCATGTATAGTGTATATAATGTATAACACAACCCACCCAAAAAAAGCACACAAACATTTGCAATACCTATGAACAAAGTGACAATTTGTTGTCACTTGTTCAAGGACCATCAATAGTAACTTGTGTGATAGCAACTTCTCTAT
>Ga0209208_10002687_pt1 | contig 25523 bp, 23 predicted proteins | sample S1TSphfallax_3_FD_187694 | JGI IMG/M metagenome (GOLD analysis project Ga0209208, IMG submission 187694) | Host-associated microbial communities from peat moss isolated from Minnesota, USA - S1T2_Fd - Sphagnum fallax MG (SPAdes) (version 2) | ecosystem: Host-associated > Plants > Peat moss >...
TGGCTCCTGCTAAAACTGTTGAGGACTCTGGAAGCTTGCTTGATATGGGAGGACAGAACAAAATGGGAAGGAACTCCAATAATTATCACAGGGCGGATGGCCAGAACACTGGGAACTTCATCACTGTAAGCTTTCTGATCTATCTACTTGAGTTCCAAAGACTTGCAATGTTGTTGATCATAACATTGCCATCTTGTCTGCTGCCAGTTTCTGAATGGAGTCAACTTTCTTTGTCTTTGCTTACTTATTCCATCCAGAAAATTTGGTGATCAGAACTGAATTCCCACTGTGGATCTCTTCATGTGCTTCAGTCAGAGACCCCTTGTGCTCTTGCTGCTGCAGCCCTTTTGTTCTTTCTCAGTTACAGTCTGAAATCTTAAAAGCACTGTCTGCATAGCATCAGCACTTTGTGCCTTTGGTGACCTTTTTTCTCTTTTGTCAACTTTGTGCAGAGAACGCATGTTATTGTCTGTTTAATAAAATGTGCTTCTCTCTGGTAATCTAACATGGTGCTGTTCTTGGTGCAGGATAGGCCAACAACAAAGGTACATGCAGCTCCAGGAGGTGGATCATCTTTGGGGTATCTTTTTGGTGGGAACTGAGTATATTGTCACATGATAACAATGTGCTGGGTGCTTAGGAGGTCATAGATTGCATGATTTGCACCTTCACTGTATATTCAAATGCTTGGCTTTGTTGTTTGGTAGTAGCAAAACTTTTGGCATGATTAACCTGTTGTAATTTGGCAGCCTGTATTTCAAAGTGCCTTACTTGGGACAACCTATATGTTTCTAATTTCTGGTAACAATTATCTCATTTGCTTGCTCATATGCTTCTCAGGCTCTCAGTTGTTGATGCCTTTCTTGTTGGCAGCCTGTCACCAACATAAAAGTTGAAGCATCATGGGATTGGGAACAGAAACAGGAGCTCTTGTAGATGTGAGGCCTTGGCTCCATTTCCAATTATCATTGTGTTATTTTGTGATTGTACAGTATAAACACAGCACCCTTTACGTTTGGTCCAGGGAAGGTATACTGTCTTTCATAGTTTGTATGAGATGCATCTTTTTTGGTCCATGTCATTCCAAGCTTTATCTTCAACTCCAGCTCCAAAGCCATCTGCATTCACTGTGTAATTTCCCTGTGAACCTCTTGACTACATGTATACCCTGAAACAGGATCACTCTGGATCTGGAACCTTGCTATCTGTTATTCTGAAGGGCCAAACGTTCTTGACCCAGATGAACCTGAACACTGAATTTTGTTATTTAGGATGATGAGTAATTTAGCTCCTTCCCTTCAATTTCCTGAAGACCTGTAGTATTCCACTAGACCCTACCTGCAGAGGTAGCCTTATGATGGAATTGCCTCAATGCTCTACCTAAGCATGCCCAATGCTCTTCCACCTAAGCTGTGTTATTTTCCATGTCCTGAACTGCATTTTAAGGATCAAAGTTGGCTTTGTTTGAGAATTAAAGTCCTTACCTGCAATTGTTTCTTCAACTCCATACAAAGGTTTTAACCTTGTTCTGGCTTTCTTAATCAGGAGTATTGTCAGTTCTCATGGGTTATTTGTTTGATGTTCAGGATTTTGCTTAATTAATTCCAGTTGGAGTTCTAGATTTGCCTGTGGATTGTATTTCTTGTTCTATTTTTTCCTCAGATTCTCTGCACCATCTGGATTCCCCTGAGCCAGTTGACATGTTGATTGTTGATGGTGCACTGTGCAATCCTCATGGTCGAAGGCATGCTTTTGCAATCTGTATTATCTGTATGGCAATTATGACCATGTCAAGCTGGAAGATAATTGAGTGCAGCTGCATTTACAAGATCTATTTGGTGTCATTTTTGTGTCAGATTGTGTCTAATCAGAATGGTGAAATTTGACTGAAGAAAACTACATAAATCTGGACTAGAATCAGCATGAAAAACAGCATTCCTGTTCCATGTCCATCTTCACTTGCCCTTGAATGTTTTGTTCGTTGTAAATGAGTTCCAACACTTCGAGAATAGCTATTGACTTAAGACTATGCAGAAGTTCATTTGTTCAGTCTCATACCTTCTGAATGTGGAAAGGAAGTTTGCGGGTGGGTAGAGAAACTGCCCACTGAATGCTACGCGACAGTAGTTTTGGAGAATGCTCAAATTTGGTCTAAGTAGTGCAAAGGACAAGAGAAACTGCACACCGGAAGCTGCATTACAATAGTTTTGGAGACACTCAAGTTAGGTACAAATATGACTAAACATTTCACAACATGAAACCCTATTATTTTACTATGCCTTACAGCTTGACTCTTATTTTCTATTGAAAGAATGAGGCCAAGAGTCATTGAAAATTTTGTCAATTTGATGATTGTCGATCAGGAAATCCTTCACAACACATCAGTGCTGACAAATGGAGGGCATAAAACTGGACCATGAAAATGGCAATAGAGAAAAGTTGTTCAGCAGCCATTCAAGAAAGAGTTCCATTACCCACTTGAAGTTACCAAAGCCCTCATCAAGATATTTCATAGGCATAGGAACTGTGGCTAAAGATTATTAGCCAAATATTGCTTACAAGCTCTGCACTTTGGGGTGGGTGGTGTATGGAATAAATGCAAATGTTTTAAAGCGTTTTTATAGATGACTCTATTTCATGTGATGTATCAATATTCCCCATTACATTAAAAATAACTAAACAACATAAACACACATGTACATGTAAGAAAAAAATGTTGTTTGTAGATTCCATTATCCATTGCCTCCTATGTATGAAACAAAAATCTTACAACCACTTGGATTGGATTCAAATATAAGGAGATACCTTCCAATTAAAAAAAGTATTAAATTATTTCTATGTTTAAAAGACTTATAAATAAATAAAATCTACATATGAGTTATTGAATTTATTGAATTTTTTATATCTTGAAAAAAACCTACATATAATTAAGTTTGAGGAGTTACTTAACAAACCACACATTTTTCAAAAATGAATGCCATCAAATATAAAACCCAAATACACATGATGTTATCTATGGTTTGCAAATACAAACATTTAATTTATCCCAAAATCCATATGTAACAACATATTGTACATCGCATATTACAAATATTGATAATTATGTAACATCAAAATTACGTTCTAGGATACAAAATGCATTCTAGAAAAAAAAATGATGTTAATATTAAAATTCAAAACAAAAGTAATATATGTTGTCATTAATGCTTTGTAAACGTTTGCCCAACTAACTACTTATTTAGTCCTTTTGATTCCATTATATCCTTCATTTCATAATACCAACCATGTGGAAAGGTTGTAGTTCATAAACAACACGAGCCAAGTTGATCATGCATTACTTTTTTCTTGAAATGGATTGACTCAATCCACAACAAACTTCAACTTTACATTTATTGGCCCACCAACATCAAACTCTAGCTAAGTTATATCAATGTGGTGTCAAGCTATGTTATTAGGAACATGACAACTTTCTCATTTGTGTTCATGTTTTTGTTTAGCCAAGTTGTGAATTTCATAGTTTATGAAGTTGAGTACAAGTGCAACAACTAATGTACAAGTGGAAAGTGTCACACTACTTTAATCAGCGCATGAGAGTTGTCATATGCCTTAAAATGAAAAGATTCACACTTGGGTACATTCATGATATAATGTACCAAGGACCATGTTGACACTTATTAATTTGGCACCCCTAATAACTTTGAAAGAGGATTACATGAGTTTAATCATTAAAATGTTGTTTAGTTTAATGGACAATGTTGAACTATTAGAAAAATTTACATCTCAATGATTCTTGTCTAATTCTAAAATGTTTCATTTGCTCATTTGAACAATATAAAAGTTTGAATACATAGTGTTGACTAGGTGCTTTTAACTTAAAAGGACCTTAATTATATGTGCAACTAAACCATTCATTCTCAAAAGGCATGGAAACAATAATTATGAAGGGTGGTGTTGAAAAAAAATGAAATTATATTATTTAGATTGGCTAATATTGATCTATTTCGATCGTACTTTTGGACCATAAAAGTATTTAATTAAAAAAAATTCTACGAATATATATTTTTAATTGTAAGAAAGGGCATTGTTGCATTTTCATGACAATTGGACTTGGAGGTGTTATTATTATTTTTGAATATTTTGTTAATATCTGGTTTTGAAAGTTGCATGGATAATTGTCAAATTGTGACCTTTAATGCAAATTTTGATATCATATATATTTTTTAAAATAACCAAATACATGTGATATGTTATCATAACATCAATGTCTTTAAACATTGGAACACAACATGCCAAATTAATGCCATAAGAGAAATTCACATTGAAAAACACTATAGTATTAAGGGATTATTCATAAATTGATGATAAACACATTATATAATAGATTTCTTCATTTGATTTGGAAAAATTATTTGGTATTAGAAGCCACATGAGTCCTTTGTAAAAAAAAAAATTGGCCTTGGTTGTACATTGACTCCTTATATAATGAATGTACCCACTTTGGATAGATCTTTAACATCCTATATTGTTTTTGGAGCAACACAAACCCATTGACACACACATGCATGTTTTTGTAGTTGAAGCATGCCTTCTTAGTTTGCATTTTAACTATGTATGTTGTTAGTGGCAAACAACTATCCAATGGCAATAAATGCTTGCAAAGTAACATTAGTAGTTCATCAACAAACTAATTCAAAACAACATGCACCATGAGTGTGGTTGTTTCATGTTGATGAGTTGGCATTAAAGTATAAAAGTTAGCATGTTTCTTGCAAGTATTTAACTTCACTAGATATGGCACCATCAACATCTACTACAAACCTTTCATATTAATACTTTTTAATATCAAGATCATGTTTTTAGATTAAAACCACAATCCATCATTAATAATGTGTCCATCAATTGTAAACAAATACTTAAACTAAGATTATAATTATGAATATTTTTCATTGGCAAATTTAATTTCATATTAGAATATTATATGTATAACTATAATCAAAATGATTCAAAACAAAAAGTTATAAGATTTTTGAATTATAATGAATGCAAAAGATGTTGAAAATTAATCAAGAAGATAACATCTTTTATATTCACCATTTAGAATTTTATAATATTCACAAATTGGAACAAATGTTATATGACATGATGCATATTGTCAAGTAAAAAAATAGTCCATTTTCAATTATAAAATGCCATACACAAACTTGAATGAAGAAGTTGATTTAGTCAATTTTATATCTAATTATTTCACATCCATATAGAATATGGATGATGACATTAATTATGCCATAAATAATATTCATTTAAAAATCCCCGTTACAATATATATATGATTTAAAGAGTAACTTTGTAATTCAATCAAACAATGCAATCAAAAAATAAAAAGCTTGGAAGATGATAATTTTACAATGTCATTAGAACATGAAATTCAATAAGGTAATTAAATGAATAAAAAATATTGATGTTTGAAAATGTTATGTGTATTCCTATACATTTCTTTTAATTGGTTATGTTAATTAATGGATTGAAAAATCACTTTAAAACTTATAATTCAAGGATTATTGCAACTATATTATAAAGACATGTCATTTGATTTAATACAAATGAAAGTTTTACTTATGGCATCTATTTGTAAAGTTGCATTTAATATTGATGGGTGAACAAGACATTCAACTTTGAACATACCAATCCAATAAACATTATCATTGATTGTTTCAAACTTATAATGAGATTTTTAAAATAGACTCCCATGTTGATATGAACAAACACACCTTTTTATAAATGAAATATCTCTTGTTGGTGCTGATATGTTCAATGTTATAGACAACTAGACTTAAAGTTAATGAAATATATCCAAAATCTAAATTTTGGTGGTTTTGATGTCATCATAGCATGAAATTCTTACCATGCTTTTCATTATAAAGGTTGTTGGATTTTTCAAAACCTTAATGATAATATCAATCCATTGGCACCAAACTTTTGAGAAATTAATGTTCAATATTACCATTTAAAAATAATTATGCGACAAACTAATAAACAATCTGTCAAGAAATGAAATAAGCTATGTATTTGAACTCCAAAAGGCATTTAATATATAAATTCAATATTGTTATTAACAACCACCAAACACCTTAACCATGTACCACTCTATTTTATACAAATGTATTGGTAAAATAAATTTAAAAAATTGTGTTTACCAAAACATTAAGCCCAACATTTAATTTTGAAACTAAAGACATTCATCACATTCATGTCCAACATCATTTAAACTTATAAATGATCCAAGTTAAATTGTAGGTTTGCATTTTATCATTCATATTAAACAAGATATATTGATTAAACAATGTGCCTAAAATTACACAACATCTAATGGCCTTTTTAATGGAATTAATGGTATATTTAAAACATTAACATCATATAATGGCAAAACCACAATATGGATAAAATTTCAAAATTCAAAAATTGGAATTATAACTAAAACAAATTTGAGTCATTACAACATTAGGGATAGTGAACATTAGAACATGTACTTAGTTAATTCTAGATTAAACTATTAATTTTGAACTTTTATAACTTAATGGTTAGAATCAAGTTTTTACTAAATTTGAGGTAAAACATTGGAAACATCTATTTGTTAGATCATCTTTAAGGCACAACGTTATTAATATCTATCATTTCATCATATGGTGGTTCCCAAATCAAAGTTTCTCTTCAAAATTTCAATCTCCAAATGGTCATTTGTTAATTCTAGAGTTTCAAATCTAGTTATATTTATTAGTTCCACTCCAACATGAAAGTTTTCAATATGATCTTCACATACATGAAATGAAAAGATTAAAAACATTTGCACCTTGAAAACCTTTTATTCTAAATTTTTAATTTTAAAGCCTACACCATTACCATGTAATCATATAAGCCTTGAATACAAACTTTTCATGACAACATTATGAAGACATCAATTGTGATCATAACCTCTAGATGAAACACATTTCTTCTTTTTTAGAAACTTGAAAATGCAACACACATTAAAAAAAACACAAATTCATGGCTATATCAAAATATTCCTATACAACAATTCATGGCTTTATGATGTATTATGCTACACACATCCTCTTATGTTTTTACAACACAAAAAAATGTAATGAACATGAATACATAACAAATATATTTTATATAAAGACACCAAAAAAATTCATATCATATGCATTTATAGAAATTATTCGTGTTCAAAATTTATATTCCTCAACAACTTTCAAAGCTTTCATTCAAAGCTCACCAAACAATTGTCCAATCATTTTATTAAGGGACTTCAATATTAACATCCTAAATGACAACAATGATTTAAAAATAATAACTAGTAGATTTTATGAACATATTCAAATTAAAATTCCAATTCCATGAAAGCACAACAAAAGTTGAATCTCAACTTGACCATATGGGCAAACAATTTAAAATTGAATGTAAATTGAGTGTAGTGGAAGCATACAACCAAATTTTCATTAACCAATTTATATTGCATTAAGATTATCAAACACAATACCAATTTATAACAAGAAACCAATATTGTTTCAATTCATGTAATTTCATTATAATTGCATTATCAATGTCACTTGACAATGTTTTCTTGTGAGATATACCTCAATAGAAGATAAAGCCACTAAAGTTTAGCATTCATTTTACATTTGAAAATCTTAATATGTGAATGTTAGAAACACAATAATTTTTTTATGCATAAAGGCTCAAGTTCTTAGGTGTTAAACAATGAATTGCATGTCATCTAACATACATACCACTCTTTCATAAAAGGAAAATTTGCTTAAGAAGATCCAACATTCTCAAAAAAGTGACCCTTTCCATTACATTATAGACTCATGGTACCTTGGTCCTCATGAGGTTGTTGGAATGATTTTTTAAAAACAAATTTTGTTGGGTTTTTTTTGGGAGAAAAAAATTGGGACATTTTTGGAAAAGTGTGTTATTCTAGTGTAAATTCAATTAACGTTGCTATTTTGGGGGATTAAAAATGCCAAACACTTTATTTAAAATTTAAAAAAATTCCACAATTTTCATCTCCCTAATTATTTATTTATAATATTGATGACAAATATGGTATATCATTATAGAAAATATCATTTGGTTTTTGGGCATTGATTGTTTTTGTGGTGAATTATTATTATTATTATTAATTAGAAATTGGGAAAATGAAATATGTGTTTTTCCAGCAAAAGTTTAACATTTTTTGCAAAATAAAAAAAACTACAAATTGAGGGGGGGAAAAGCTAGTGGTTCTAAGTATATACCATACTTGGATTTATTTTTTATAAAAGTAATCCAAGCAAGTAAGGATGTATTGCAACTCCAAATCAATTACCTTTCCAAATGGTTCCAAATGTTTCCAAGTAGGTAGTACATATCCAATTAGATGTCCTTTTCATCCATATCCATCTTAGGACATTCATCTATGAGAGAGAGCAACTAAGAAGCATAGGGACACACACACGCCTATTATTGCAAATCTTTGTTGTGAACATTAAAAAATAACCTTTTTTTTTAATGCCACATATTTGCCAAAGATTCTGTGTGTTGTGTATTAATCCATGTAACTTGTTTCATCTAGCACATCCACTTTGGTGTAATCCTAAAAGACCCTACACTAATAAATCAAGTAAGAATATAACTTTCACAAACATGTCATGCCTTTAAAAACATCCCCAATAGTTTTTTTCTTTTTGAGCAAGTGGTTCTTAGAAATACAAATTTAATGCACATTTGGCCATATTGCAAACATTATATTGTGGAAATTTTGGCTTAAAATTTTTATAATAAATAAAAATGTTGCAATGTGCAATAAAAAAGTTTCATTACAAGTTGGCGAAAAATGGAAATTTACACTAGCAAAAATTAATGAAATGTACAAAAAAAATCCTAAAAAATGGTTATGGAACCTATATCCTACATAGCTTTAGGGTGATGCACTATCTAGCATGGAGCTATTTATGTGCTAAAATCTTTTAGACGTGCATAAAACATGCCTTTTTCATTGTTGGGTGATTGTTCGCAACATGAGTTAGGACTTAATAATTATGACACACTAGTGACCAATAACTATGCAAACATACACAATGGACATTGGACATACATATGACATATAAGTTCAAACACAATGGACATACAAATTACAATATACATATGAATATTGATGTACAAACACAAACACACACAAATTCAAAGAGAAACAAACCAATTTAGGAAGACTTAGACAAACATAGATTCATTGTTTAGATATAGATTTTCAAAGTTTTAATTACTTGACAAACAAACTCAGACACATACCCAAAGGGAGATAGACAAACTTTTCAAACAAACTCAAACACATACTCAAAGAAAAATAGACCAACTCTTCAAACAAACTCAAACATAGATTCAAAGAAAGACAAAGCAACTTTTCAAATAGATTCAAACAAAAACTCAAAAAGAAACATACCAACTTTTCAAACAAACTTAGATATAAACTCAAAGAGAAACAAACCAATTTAGGAAGACTCAAAATTTCAGATAGACATAGACTTGTTGCTCAAACATAAACCTTCAAAGTTTCTTAAACTTTGACAAATGTAGACATAAACTAAAAGAGAGACATACCAACTCTTCAAATAAACTTACACACAGATTCAAAAACACATAATTAGACAAATTCAATAAGACTTAAACAAATGGACCTTCAATGGGGCACCACTATAAGGTAGCATCATCCTCAACTTCAGACTCAAACCTAATGTTATAAATTACTAAGCAAAAAACCACCCAACTTAGGCCAAAAGTTGTCATCATTAGGATGACCTTAAACCATTTCCATTATAATTTAATTCAAACCCCAACTAGGTTTTTACTCCTTCCAATCATTAAAGAATGTGTCATATAAGAAGGTGTTCAAAGTGAAAAAAGTTTGGGAATACATCCCAACAATCATGTGCAAGTGTTCATTGAGGCGGTTCTTCAATTTTGATTTCATCAAAGATAAGGTGGAAAATGTTTGTTCATCTTCCACTGACCCCATGACTTGCACCATTATAATTTTTGTCGATTTGAAAAATTATAGGAATGAATGTTTTAAGATACAGAAAGCCTTTAATGTTTGCCAAAGCTGCATGAAATGATTGACATGAAATGGAATCTCCATTCCTACAGCAACATTGAACTTCATGGTAATCTTGAATATGTTAAATTACATATCCAAAGCACTCACAAATAGAATGGCTAAACAATTTTTTGATACTTCTAGGGATGTATTTGTTTCTAAAATTCTAACAGGTTCCAAGCATCGCTCATTGCCATAATGTGATTTAATCAACTTTAAATGTTGGTTGAAATTCTCCTCCACATCGCTTTATAACCAAATATTGTGGATAACAAATCCCCATAACATCCATGAAATGAGATGTTGGAAATCTTGTAGTTAATTCAAGAGTGAATGATTCAACTGTAGTTGTCATATAGACACAACATCCATCAAAACCCATATAAGCTTGGACACATAGGTAGAGGGCATTGGGCAATGGATAAGATCAGTCACTAACTCTAAGCTACTATTGATGGTGAATTGCGATTCAATACTTGCAAATTGCAACCAATATTGTAACAACCTATTGTACAACAAACATGTAACCTACAACTTACAATAGCAAATTATGGAACTTAGCTTTTATAAAACCCATATCCAAAAACCTTACCAAATTGTCCTTGGGGATTTAGGATTTAGGATTACCATGCAACTTGCAACTTATAGTTATGTAACAAGAATTTAGATGTAGAATGTAAATATTAACAACAAAGTTGCAATATATTTATAGTTCTTACCAAATAGTCCAAGGGGCTTAGGGTTTAGGATACGAATATGAAATTTATAATTTATGATCCTATTGCTTATAACAACCAACCTTACCAAACAGTTCAAGCCTGAAGTTGTTTAAAGTTTAGGATATGGATATGCAAATATGTAATTTGCAGTCTTATTGCTTACAACAACAAACCTTACCAAACAATCCAAGCCTCAAGTTGTTTAAGGTTTAGGATATGGATGATAGCCCAAGTTTAAGGCTTAGGGACATTAACAACAAATGACAAATCAACAATAGTAACAACCTATAGCCAAGAAACAAAAAAAATCAATTCAAGATTATAGAATTGGAAAACATTCAAATATGAAATTAAACATAGTTTTCAAACATGAGCAAGAGGCTTTTGCAGCATCCACAAGCGTAGTAAGAATGTCTTGGGACACTTGAATCTTCTCACCCTGGGCATTTAAACAAGTAGCCTAGAAAGTGAAGCCCACACAATCAAAGCATAAATATTCAACACCCGAGGTGTTGAGGTCCAAGGATGTCGCCTTGCATTTCAAATGCATTTTGTTGTGATCGCATGCAACCAAATCTTGGAATTCTTTGAAAACATTGGAGACATATTTTGTGGTAGGATTTGAATAATGAGAATATAGCTGTTATTGACAAAATTTGATGGCAATCAAACAAAAATGTTTCGCTTCTGTGCAAATTTGATCAATGCATGGATTGTTTCCAACATAGGCAACATATAAGAAAGAAATATGAGTAAATTCATATCACAAAAATTTCAAAATTAACCCTGGCAACCATAAAAGATACATTTTTTTTTGCCATTTTTGAAATTAATGGCATATACATAGACATAACCTATTTTGTTAAACTAAACACGGCGATCCAACGTGTTTTGACATTTTGTAAAATTTTGCTCCCTTTTTCTTTTATAAGATTTGCAATGATGCACCCCCTAGCTCCTTGATGGACTCAATTACGAGTCCAAAAGTGAAGACAATAGAAGAAAGAGTTGGGGTGCGTTCCTTAGTTTGTAACACTTCAGGGGTAAATGAATGTGTTGGAGCTTTGGGATCGGAACTAGGAATATTGACAAGAAAATCAATTATTCACATGGACCTGCACAAACCAAACAACAAGTTGGTTAGTGCGTAGTTGGAACACTTTTGGTGCACGAACGAATGAGCTATGGGTAAACATGGAATCATAAGACTCACCACGGCTCGGACTTGGGGGAAGCCACCACCTTCTCCCTTATAGTATTCTTTGTGCCTGGCCACGGGGCTGGCAACCAAATGTCATTTTGTCCTGGGATTCCCACTTGGGAGTCTCGAAATTCTCAAAATTGGGATTTTCACGATTTTGGAATTACATAACTTTGTGTGAAAACCTTCGATTAAGGTGAGGTCTAAAGCAAAGTTGTAGCCTTCATCAAGAGCTTTTTGATATGTGTCATGCCACCTGCTCGCAAGGAAATCAAGGTGATTCCATAATTTTAATGGTCGAGAGTCAAATTGACAAATTGACTCCTGACCCTTCTTTTGGCCATAACTTGTGTTTTAAGTCTCAAATGGGTCATGCGAGCCCATTTTAGACATCTACATTCCAAGAGATTTCTAATGATATAAAAAAATCTTCAATCCAATGGTTTTTGACCCCTAAAAACGCTTTCTAAAATTTTGGGAGTCCATTGAGACTCCAACTCCCAAAGTGGGAGCTCATTTGGGAGTGTGGGGGTTCATTTCCTCACACTCTCTCACACTCCGAGGAGCTGAAATGAGACTCCCGGGTTTCACTCTTGGTTCACACCTTCACAAGCCCTTGCTTTGGTCACGAGCCCAAGGTTAGGGTTGCAACATGCAAGCTTTAAAATTCAATGTGCCTTTTTAGGTTGTGAGAAATAAATGAATAAAAGGATTGAAGCAAGTCTTATATGCATTTGATAATAGGGATTTGAGATCAAATTTGCACCACTAAATTAATGCAATGTGCCATGCAATGAATGCCTTCCAAGTGGGGGGCAAATTTATCTTGGATTTAGCGGGTAACATTCCATTGTGCACCCTTTGGAAAACATTTACATTGTCAGCCCCAAATGACATCAATTTTGTAACAACCTCTACATTAGAGACATCTAATCTTTTATTAAAACACCCATAGTGAGGTTATCAAAATTGCCACCTTTGGTGTCTTGCTCTAGAGAAAAAAAAACTGGCAAGTGACACCAATCCTTGACCACATAACAATGAATTGAAACCCATGATTGATTATCAATTGTAATGACCTCATATTTTTTGCTTCTTCAATTGGGGCTCGTGTATTTCATATGGGATAATGTGGATTTTATAAAGCTCAAGTGCAAGAATAATGAATGTCAGAAATCCACTTGGGTACACCAACTACACCATAGAGATTATAGTTTGACTCCACTTGGCTTCCATTCAAACTCACTTTAGAAGACAACAATGATCAAGGCAAGATGACAAGAGGAGACATATCATCAACATTTCATCTCGACTTGAAAAAAAATGACAATAAAATATCCACAACTTTGCATTTCCTAACTAGCACCATTACACAACAAAATCCAAAGTCCAAACTCAATGCACAACAAAAGTTTGAAACAACAAATTAAGACCGATGCATAACAAAAGCTTGAAACAACAAATTATTGTTGTAGAGCTACTATTTGCACGCAACACAACAAATAGCAAAACACTAAAACAAGTTACAACCAAGTAACATACAAATGAAAGGTGCACACTATAGGCAAAATAATTCATACATGAATTCGACAACAATTGTTGAATCGCAACAAATGTGCTCCCACCATTACAACTTACAAGGTAACAATATAAACCACCACTACACTTCATAAACATATCCTTTGTTGTGGTAGCCAACTTCAACTTCCAACATTCATCGCTAAAAGTGGCGATGGCTAAAAGTGGTGTTAATCATGGTCATGGCAAATAACAATTGTCAAATTTCGTGAAATCTGTGATGTTCACCAAGGAATGGGGTGATCAACCTAGATTGAATGGTGCAAGGTGGCAACAATGTCTACATTGTAGTCGATTACAACAAGCAATGTAATTTTAGGGTTTAGACATAGTTTGATGATCAAGTTCTGTTTGGTGATCAATACATGGTGATTTTTTAAAATCATTTCCCCCCCCTCCTTTGATAGATTTCACAAGCCATTTTTTCCCTTTGCTTTCTGGCAGTTTTTCACCAATAAAAAAATGGCTGATGATCTCCATCGGTGCTCGGTATGTGACCCTACAAAAATATTTTTCACCTCCAAGTTCAATTATTTACTTTTTTGCAACCCCACCCATAAAATTGAAATGGGGACTGCAAATAGGTTGGGAACTGTTAAATAAACAAACCACTTGCACCAATCATTATGATTGGTCAATCAAAAATAGGGTGGAGGGGTCAGATCATATTTATTACACTATTCTCTAGCAAGTGCACAAGTTTGATGCGCATTTGCCCAGCCTCAGTAAATTGAGCAAATATGCAAGTGAAAAACCATTTTCCTGTCTTGAGCCAAACTGACATATGTTGATTTTTCTTCATCCAATTTTAATGTGAAGGGTCACCTAACGAGCACCAGTGGGGATGCACTTAATAAAGTAGCCTAGGGTTTAAGGTTTTCAGTTTTCCACACTGACCAAAAAAAAAATGATTATCTTTTTTTCAAAAGAATTCGTTCTTTAAAATTTAAAATTAATTTAAAAAAATACCATGATCTACGAAGATCATATCTATCTATGAAGGAAGGTTGTTTGTTTGTTCTGTTTTGTACTTATATGAGATCCACCAAACCGGGATGCTTCAAATCACGTTCTTGGTCTCTTTGGAAAGCTCTTGAGGAGGAGGGGAGCATGGGCTTGGTTCCATGATGTTTGGACTTGCTGTGCCAAATTCTTGAATATTGAATGATTTTTTCATTGAAAATTAAATTAAATTAAATCATAGCTGAAAATTTCGGAGGAATTGGAATGTGCCTTTGGTGTTGTTGGAAAGATTCTTGATGAGCAAGATTTAACAGACTTTATTTGGTAAGATTTGGATTCAGAATGTGGGACATATTGATTTTTAAGTGACTTCTACCAATGAAAATTCAAATAAATTCCAAAAATCCCGATTTTGGAAGAAAAAATTAGTTGAGGACATGGTGACAATTGAATGTCTACCATTCAATTCAAGTAGAAGGAATGGTGATGTACCTTTGTTGTTGTTGGAAAGATCTTGATGATTCAAATTTAGTCAAATTTATGTTGTGGGATCTGCACTTAGGATGTGGGACAATGTTGATAGGTTGAGTTCATGTTATTTTGTAATGGGTTCACACTTGCAAGTCTAATATTCAATTCAAGTAAATGCTTTCCTTTCATATTTGATTCTCAAAAAAAGGGATATAAATATACCTTGCAAAATAATGTCATATGCTGTGTCCACCTTACATTATAACGAGTTCACACTTGGGCCAAAACGGCACAGGCCACACTAGTGAGCAGTGAAATAATGAGTACGCCAAAATGTGGGGGGCATGCAGATTCCTTTGAAACAGTAAGTTACTTTGTGATGCTCTCTTCCTGGGCGGAGACCATCAATTGGAGAGAAGGATGAATTTCAGCACTCCGATTGATTTGCTTAAGTTACGACTTCTGCATGATCCCAAAAATCAGCTTCTTTGGATGGAAAGCAGCTTCATCAGCTGCAAGTCACATCAGCAGCAGCAGCAAAAACATCAATGCATTGAATACTCTGCAAACAGGCTAGACTCGTGCAGTGATTGTGAAACCAGAATAGGCTAATCAGCAAGGAAATCCAATGTCTGAGCAGTGACCCAAAACCCTCTTGCCCCTGTTATGAATGAGCTATGGCAAGATGCCTTATATCATGCAGCCACCAACAAAGTATTCAACAACTAAGAAGCTTTGGTTAGATGAGTAAAAGGAAGTAGATCTAAGCTGAACTCCCCTCCCAATAAAAGGTTTCTCAACTATGACAAAAATTCCTTTGCGCCCAACAACTGGATACCATCTCACATAGACAAAATCTTAAGTAATAAATCAAATTGGGAACAACTTCTTGTATCCAAATATACATTCACAACTTCCTGACACGAAGTGTCCCAAAAGGAGAGATGCACACCAGACTTACATAAGTGTTTGTCATGAGATCCTAATGCAGCAATCACTCACCGTCTGTTGCTTGTGGATTCAACAACCTTCACTCTGCAAAACCACACATATTGCCAACAAAAATTCAGATCCTACTCATCCATCAGGAGGCATCATCAGACTTGGGGGGAAAAAAAAAGCTCGTCACATCATACCATTCCATGCAATACATAGCACTTGAAGAGGTAGAAGAAGAATAAGAAGAAGTTCATGATACGGCTGATTAGCATGCAAATCCATTTGAAGAAAAAGTTCATCCGTCTTTGAAGAGAGAGAGAAGGAGCATAAATCTTCAAAGGTTCTTATTATGTCCTTACTCTCTAACGCAAATAGAAAAAGGGAGAGAGAGAAGTTCCAAAAGAGTTCTAGAACTTCCCAATCTGCGGAGCCCCAAACCCTAATCCATCCTCCTAGAAAACTTGCAACAGAATTTCGTCAGACTCCGAAGTGGGTCCGTCTTTGATTGGGTTGCTCGTTCTTTCACATTACGGAGATCCAAAACGGGCGAGGATTTTTGTTTGTTTGTTTGTAATTTCGCATGTTTATTTGTCGTAAGTAAATAGGAAAGAATCTTGTGTGACGCCATGGTCGCTCGTCGCTGTGTGTGTGTGTGTGACAGTTGTGGGGCTGGCTCGTTTGTTGCTGCACGCAATGCGAGGGAGGCATCTGCAATTATTAGCTAGCTAGTGGTGGACTTCCCCCCACAACCCATCAGCTTCTTATCCTGCACGATAAAGCGCATCCGATGACTGTACACAGCAGCAGGCTCTCGCGAATTTCACGTGACTAGACTTGTCAGCGAGCGGAAGAAGCAGATCACGCACCCAGCTACGACGCCCAACAGAGGAAAAAGCAACATGTGATAAACAACAAGTAGGGTCGAGAATCGGCTGACGGATTCCGAATCGGCATATGCTTTGTTTTGTCAAGATGCAGCATCAAAAGGCGTAGCCCAACTTTTTCCGCAGAGAGAGCGCACAAGAGCATGGCCACCATGCATGTGGTTGCTGCAATTCTCTTCTAGGGACGGTTCTCGACACCACCCATGGCTCTGGTGCGGTCATTGGATAACTTAGGTGTCTGAGGAATGGGATCTACGAATCTCTCTTCTGTGGGTGGTGGAAGAAGAAGTTGAAGAAGGAAGGGCAATCAGGGTGACCATCTCCACTTCTTGCTGCTGCCAATCAGCTTAGAAATTGTCCTGAGGAGGTAGGCAGGGAAGCGGGCAGGCAGGAGGGCACGGCTTTTTAGGGTGAAGAAGAAGAAGAAGAAGAAGAAGAAGCAGTTATTTTAGGTTGTCATGAATCTGTGGAGATCATGCTGCAAACCCAAAGATGAGATGCAGTTGATGAACTGAATTGCAGAATGTGTGACACATGTCAGAGAGACCAGTCCATCATCATCATCATCAGCACGGCATTTCTTTAGTGAACATTCTTCTTCTTCTTTCTCTCCCTCACTCACATTCTTTGTCTGGCAGTTGAATTCCTGCAGATGGTTTTGGAGTTTTTGAGAATAGAATAGTTTTTTTCTTTTGTTGGAGGAGAACTGCATTGATGGAGCAAGCTTGTTTGGGTGTCTGTCCCAATCATCATCATCATAATCACCACCACCACCACAATACCCAATTGTCTTCACTCCAGTCGATATGGTCTAGAAGAAGCAACAGAAAGGTGAATGCAACAACTAGGTGTGGAAGTAGTAGTAGTAGATTTGCAAAAGGCATTCAGTGCATGAGAGCAGTAGTAGTTGCATCAGGGGGAGGAGACAAACATAAAAATGGCAACAACAGCATCCATAAAGATGTAGCAGCTGCTTCTTCTTCACACAAGCCAGAAGAAGAAGATGAAGAAGTTGGCCCTGAGGCAGCAAATGCTGACCAGGGGTCTTTTAGCCATGAGGATGCTGCTGCTGACACCCATCTTTTCCACACCTGGAATTCACAGAAGCCTCCTGGGCATCATCTTCTCCACAACAAGTAAGGAATGTAGTCATCTTGTTCTAATAGTTTCAGAGCTTCATCCTCTCTGACTTCTTCCAATTCAGACATTTTTTGTCTTGGTGTATACAAACAGTAATTACTACTACTCCATGATGGCAAGCAAGCTCACAATAACAATCATAGTTTGTTGGACAAGATGCTTTATGCCCAAACAGATGGCTTTCCCATTCCTCTGCTGCTGCTGTGCTTCTGGTCTGTTGTAGAAAGATGAAGCTCACATGCTACAGTATCATGTGCCTCATCAGATGTGTGTTACACTTGGGGAGCAGGTCTGTAGCAAATGGAGACCTTGAGGAGAGCATCATCAGTTATGAAGGCTTGGATAGTATATCATCATCCAGTACTACTACCACCTCCTCAAGTAGTCTCACTGCACCTGGGTTCCATCCTCCTGTTCCAGCTGAACCAGTATCAAAGAACTCAAAAGAGCCTCCATGCAAAGAGGGACAGGATGGTGGCAGCAGCAGCAGCAGCAGGGAGGTCTTACAAAACAATAATGCAGACAACTCTCAATGGAAGAATGTCTTTCCGGCTTATCTTCAAAGTAAAGAGAATGAATCAGGTAGAGAAAGTGAGGAAATTGTGAAGACGGTTGATGGAAATGGGGAACCAAAAGGGACTGTAAATGGAATTGCAGCTAAAAAGGCAGCTGCAGCTGCAACAGCATCAGCAAAAGCTTTACAGTCACATGTGAATAACCGAAATTCACACTCAATTCCAGTTGATACACCATCATCATCATCATCATCATCATCATCTTCTTCTTCTTCTTCTTCTTCTGCTGCTGCTGCTGCTGCTGCTGCCTGGCCTCCAACAGAACATGGAGGTAACCTCAGTGACTTGATATCCAATGATCCCATCTGGGCAGCTGTCAGAGCTGAGGCACGCCTTGAGGTAATTCATTTCTAGAGCTCACTCCATTGCATTTGGAAGACCTTAGATTGATCAGAACACATAAATACTGCAGCTATTTGGCTTTTGGTCAACTTAAAAGCTTGTGATTGAATTACTGCAAGCATGGGTATTATGGCAGGCAGAGCGGGAGCCATTGCTGAGTAGTTTTCTGTATGCGAGTATTTTGGCGCACTCGTGCTTCGAGCGATCACTTGGGTTTGTATTGGCCAATCGCCTCACCAGTGCAACACTTTTGCCCACACAGCTTATGGATATTTTTGATGAGATCTTCATGAATGATTCTTCTATCCGCCAAGCTATTCGCTTGGATGTTCAGGTGATTGACACTGCCCTTGAGGAGGTTTGCAATCCTCAGAATTCCATGAGAACATAAAGGATATAGGCACAGGAATTTGTGATGTCAGTGTGCAGTCATGGCAGTTTGTTGCTGCTATTCATGATGAAGCTGATGGGTCTGATACTTTGTAAGTGATGACCCTCACAAGGTTATGACCACACATTCTTGTCATGTTAGTTTTGTTTTTGCAGGAATCGTCTGAATGTGTACCTTCAAAGTGCTGCGGAGTTTGCTCTGCAAAAATCACATAAATATGTTCAGGAATTTGTGTTCTTATCTTGATAGAATTGCTCACAAGAATCACACCGAGTGGGTGGAAGAAGTCGGTTGTGATAGGTTATGGCAGAGGTGGAACAATAAGAGCAACTCAAAGGAACCTACCTAAATTTTGCCTGCATGTTGGGACACCTTTGGTTGCAGGCAGTCAAAGATCGTGATCCTTCCTGCCGCTTCTACAGCTCTGCACTCTTGTACTTGAAGGCAAGTTTTAAACAGCACACTCAAAATTTCTTCAAGGGTACCAGTTTAGTTTGAAGCTGTAAATCTGTTGCTCTAATCTGTTGATTTGGATACTAAACCTGAGGGATTTGTGATGCAGGGCTATCATGCGATACAATCATACAGGGCAGCACATTGGTTGTGGCATAATCATTCACGTGTACTAGCTCTAGCATTGCAAGCCCGCATCAGTGAGGTATTCTCTCTGTCTCTCTTCTCTGGCTTCTTCTCTAAAGCATTGTCCACCCTGTTCACAACCCTCCAGGGATGTTAAGGGAAGCCAAAAGGATTGAGGGTCCTCCTCCTGTCCTTGTTTTTCTATCTGTTCCACCACTGCAACAAATCATTCTGCCATCACATGAAGCTGAAAGTTTTGTAACATTCATGGACCTGGATTCACTTTCCCATTAGAATCACTGCTACACTTCTTGGAGTACAGTAAAAGAGAGAACCTGACATCCTTTGGAAGTCAGAGCTTAGAACCTGAGTTTGTTGGCATGGTGGCTTCAGAAACTCTTAGTTGACATCATTCCTTGGACTAACTTTTCATGTGGGTACTTGTTATGATCTTCAGGTGTTTGCTGTGGACATTCATCCAGGTAGACTCAATCTCTGCTTTTATCATATATTTACTGAAACCGATCATCTTCTTTTTTTGTCCTTTGTCCAAATAGTCTTCTATAGACTACTCTTATTTGTCTGTTAACCTTTCTGTTCAGGTCGGGTTTTTTTCAATCCCATTATGTGTTGCAGGCATTCTTGGCAGTATCAACTTTCTAACACTAGTGTGAGTGCTTGTGGGATTTTAGCTGCACAAATAGGGAAGGCCATACTGCTGGATCATGGCACGGGTGTTGTGATTGGAGAGACAGCAGTCATAGGTGATCGAGTCTCCATGCTACAGGTTGTTGCTCTAAGATATATTTACCTTTTCCAATCTTCCTCTCTTCCAGCATTCCACTGCATGAACACACATTGATAACAGGCCACTGAGTTTTTCAGCACGGTGGGGGGTCCTTCACAGCTGGACATGCAGAATCACTGCATCATTCTGAACAACGAAGTCAGATCTGAAGTTTTCTATTCACAATCCACTCACCCGTGTGCTTCTTTCCATGCTTATGTGGATATACAGATCACATAAGAAGACTAGACTTTCTCTCTCATCTTCTGTCTCAAAGCTAATTTGTTCTGAAGTGGAAACTGAATTTCTGGTTCAAATCCTTTTTGCTGGAATGATCTCCATCCTCACAAGATAGGCATTTGAGTTGCCCACACTTGGCAGCTTAGTAAAGATCTTGAATCTCCTTGTAAAGCATAGAATCTCTAGTCTGGGTATTTCAGCAAGTTTTTCCTCTCATCTGCATACGATAGATGTTTCTGCTACTCTGAACCTTTCTTGCATATTGGAGTGTCTTCCTCCAAGCCTGAAGAGATTCTTGGTTTTGCGAGGAAATTTGTTTGCAGCAAAAGTCCTTGTTCTTGGTCTTGTTTTCTCTTTTTCTTCAAGGATTGGGTTCCTCCCTTTTTGTGTTTGCTGATCAGTTTCTGTTATGTTTTAAGAACAGAAATGTATAACTGTCTTATGGAGTCAATTTTTTCAGGATGACTTAAACCATAAGTGTCGAGAAATTGTCAGCCCTTATGAAGGTATATTCCAAGGGCTTCTCTTGCCACTTCTTGGGATTTGGAAGTAACCCAAAATCTCAAAAGGTCAAACAGTAGTGTTTTTCCTTAGCAATTGTATCCAGTATCTGCAGGTATCAACATGATTTGTATGCCTCATGTTGAAGCTAATGCTTAGATTTACAAATAAATTTGAAGTTGTTGAAAGTGATTTAGTATATTTAATAGGGTTTTTTGTAGTTGAAAAAAAGTTCTTCTCTATTGCTCAAATGGTGAGTGGAATCATTCTTTCTGAAGAAACAAAGGTTACGCTTTAAAGATTCAGTTAAAATGAACCAGAAGTTTGCTTGATGAAAAAAAAGATTCATGTTTGCTGTTTCAGCATTTTGGAATTTTTATCATGATTCTTCCAAATGCTTCATTATTATTGGCAATATTGCACATGTATGTTGCTGTGGATGGTCATTGAACTTGCAAGAGACTGTTGTTATGGTTCAATCATCCTACTCTTTGGTTCAGTTTTTCTCTGGTTCTTCCAGATCCACTTTCTGTTTTCTAAGTTGTGGATATCTGTTGTTCCTCCTGCAGTTTGCTTTGATGATCTCTTGACATCTGATTAGGAATTGTCTCTCACCTTATTATTATTAGCAGGTCTCACCTCTTGATTTCTGTTCACATAGACTTCAATCATGAAAAATATTGACAAGTTGTCAATTCATGCGAAGATATTTCTCATGTTGCCATTCTGACAATCCTACATTCTTTTGTCTTGACTTCATACCCTTCCCTCTCAGTCACAAAATGCGTAGGAGGACCACAGCATGTTTTAGGACAATGTGGAACATAAATTATCAAGAAAAGAAACTGTTGTGGCTGAGGTCTAGTTGAATGCCAAAAGTATGCTCAGACTGAAACCTGAATCCTGTTGCAGGGTGTGACACTTGGAGGTACTGGAAAAGCTGCCGGTGATCGGCACCCGAAAATTCAAGAGGGAGTGTTAATAGGAGCTGGAGCAACTATTCTGGGAAATATTGTGGTGGGCAGAGGTGCAATGGTGGCAGCAGGATCTTTAGTTCTCAAAGATGTTCCTGCCCACAGGTTCAACTGTCACCCTCTCCATCTTAAAGTTCTGCTAGTGGAAGGAAGCTCTCTGCATGTATGAAGTAGCATATTTTAGGGTGCTTGTTAAAGATCTAAATGATCTGCCAGGACTGTTTGGTCTGCAGTCATAGCAAAGAAAATTGTAGATCAAGCTAGTCAAAGCAATATCCATCTGTCTATCAATTCCAGTCCTGAAGCTCAGCGTCATGTAAAATCTCACAGATACAATGGATACTATATTCCACCTTCCTGTTTATAGTTTATATGTTTTACACCTTGCAACTTCATCTGTGCAGCTTTTCTCACAGAGCTGCAGGTAATCCTTCCTATTTTACTATTTGCCTTTCATGAATTATCATGCACTGGCTATCTGAGTTTCCATTCCTTCTCTTCTCTTTTGTCTCAGAACACCTGGAAGTAATATCTTGAGTTTGAGATGTGTCAAATTCTTCCTTCGACTGTTTTTCGAACTATGGGTCTAGCTATGAAAGATGATCTAGCACAAGCTACTCACTCTTCCAATTCTTTCCCTTCTCTCTTTTTGTCTTAGAAGACTAACATCTGGAGACTGGGTTGTTTCCAATTCTTTCTTTGACTCTTCAGATGCATGATAACCTTCTATAGACAATCTGTCACGAGCTATACAAGCTTCAATTTTTATCTTCTTGTCTTAGAAGATTGATATGTTGAGTTTGTGCAATTGTGCAGTATGGTGGCAGGCACACCTGCCAAGGTGGTGGGGTTCTTACAGGAATCAACACCTTCTTTGACCATGAAGCATGGTACTGGTCTAGTGCCCTTCTGGACACTCTATTGTCTTCCAACTGTGAAAGGCTTCATTGTATTCTCGTCCAGTAAGCAACTTGAGATGATGAACTGAATCACTATAGGAAATCAGACAGGGGCAGTGTGATTTTAATTTTGATCATTTTTTGTCTGTGAAAATGCCAGATGATAATATTATTGCTCATTGTGAATTTTTGTTTCCAACCTGAAGTGTGTTCTTACTGATTTGTGAGCTCTTGAGTTGTTGTCCAGATGCTGCACAAGGGTTTTGTGATGAGTTGGAAGAAGCAGTTCGGGCACAACTGGGAATTGACATTTGGACAGGTGCTGGCATTTAGTGCACTTTTGCTTTGAGGCTTTGTTGGGAATTCGGTAGCAATGTGACAAACATTGGAGTTTAGTGAGATTTTTTCATTAAAAAAAAATACTGCTTTGTGTGGAGGTCAAAGATTAATGTACCACATTTAGAGTTTTAAGATTTCTTTTAGGGTTTTTCTCCTGTATACTTTAGCATATTTGAAGTGCAAAGCAATTATTTGTTTTGTGGGTATACTTTGGGAGTAGTTAGTTAGCACTGGAGCTTAAGAAATGCTTCTGTAAGAAGTGTGTACATTTCTGTAGAAATACAAACTGACAGACAATGATCCTGGATTGTATATGTTTTTAGGATGATGTTTATGCAGTGTTGTCAAAACATTGATCCAGTCTGGTTCATTCTAGATCCAGATTTACAGCCCTGCTGCCAGATGATGGAGAAATACTAGTTGGAAGCTACATGGTAAAGTAAACTACTCCAGAAATTTGTGGCATCGGATAGGACTAGTTGCTTCAGAAATTGGAACAACTGTAATAGATGTCTGTATTTAGTTTTCAAAGTGCATGTATGAAACATGAGGTATAGATGAGCAGGGTAACCAGACAAATGCACAGGATGAAGAGCATGACCGCAGATTGCAATTCTCTGTGCTGGATAATCTGTCCAGAAACCAAGTTATTTTCCAGGAGTGGTTGCTGTTTCCAGGATCAGCACAAGGAGCAAAAGTCACTCACAAACTCTAGTCAGAAATCTGGAGTGCGGTGATGTGATTTGTTTCAAGCAGGTGACCTCATATTCCTCCCCTTTACCAGCATTTTACATGGTATCACATTCAGAGAGGCGTTCAGATGCAACCACAACTGTGGTCAGGGATATCTAGCATTTGAAGCATTTCTGTTACCAGAGATCCAATGATTTCTCTCAGCTTCAATGCACATGTGGATGTCTTCAATACAGGGTGTAATTACTTGAGAAATTTTGAAGCTTTATCATGAGGTCAAAAAGTTGTAAACTTAATGAATCTTTCATGAGACATCAGAAAGAGGATAATGAAGATAAATATATAGGTAATGGCTGTGCACATTATGGAGTTCTGAGAATGCTAATTTATTTGCTAATTGATCAATACTTTTAGTTGTGCATTTGTAATAGTAATCATTATATTCATCTCCGACCGTATAATAATTTATTGTGTGGGCAAAAGTTGGTTAGTATTATACAACCATTAACTAATTTACTGTTAAATAATTTAGTTTTGTATTCGTAATAGAAACCCAATGGCTGGGATAATAAACAGTTTTCAACAATACAGAGTGTTTGATTCTCGACAATTTCAGCAAAAATAAATGAAAAATTTCAAAATTTCAAGGTTCTGCAGATTATTGAAAAACTTGACTAATTCTTGACACTAGAAACTATTTGAAAGGAACCATAATTCCTGGAGGAATATTGAATTTCAGACTTAGTGTAAAGCTGTGAGTTATGCCCTTTCGAAATTCGTTCAATACTACAATGTGGGCCCAATGGGAACAGGCCAGTCCCCAGCTACAGAATCCTATACATTACTTTGGATATTGAGATGACAAACCTCAAATGAAAGAAGCAAGTTTGTTCCTAGGTTGAGTTGCTTTTATTGCTTATATTGTGGTGAAATGGGTGTGCAGTAGATTCTTCAAAGAATGCATGGATTATTAAAAAATCGAACACACAAGGATTTCCACCCACCTCAGTGTACAAACTTTGTCATCCATAAGCAAGTGATCACGTAGTGCAAAATCATTGCACTCTTATGATTTTGGAGTGGATTGTAGAAAATCAAAACAAATCAAAGCTATCCACCTTTGTGTCATCTAACAATGTCACCAATGATACAAGTAATAATCATGTAGTTCAA
>Ga0209208_10002688_pt1 | contig 25518 bp, 25 predicted proteins | sample S1TSphfallax_3_FD_187694 | JGI IMG/M metagenome (GOLD analysis project Ga0209208, IMG submission 187694) | Host-associated microbial communities from peat moss isolated from Minnesota, USA - S1T2_Fd - Sphagnum fallax MG (SPAdes) (version 2) | ecosystem: Host-associated > Plants > Peat moss >...
ACCTTTAAATAGCTTGGAATCTAGTTTGGGCTTGTATAATATGCATAGGATACAATGATCTCAAAAATGGTAGAAAAAAGAAGAAGAAAATGACTACTTTTGATTGGCCGACTACTAGGATTGATTGATCCAAGTGATAGCCATTCAAAAGAATCTCTCACTTTATATTGTCCAAATTTTCATTGTTTTAGGGTGAGGATGGGGAAACAATTAACACCTAATGTTAAATGTGGCAAACATTGGTAGAGGCACAAAATAGCGAGGGAAGTGTGCATGAAAGCATCTTTGATTCTTCACTATATCTTATGCATAATGTCTAACCTTAGTTCTAACCACGTTTGTGGATGCATTCTCACAAATTTCAGGTGTAAAGATGCGTTCTTGTTGATTTGTGAGGTCTTACGGTATTAGATTTCCCAATTGGTTGTTCCCATAATAAGTTCATGATGCGTGTGATGTGTAGGGTATTGTTCTTTTGACGCTCACCTCGGTTTTACCAGGCTTAAGACCTTTGGGTTCTGGATGTGGTGCTCAAACACTCTATTTGGGTTCGTGTACACCACCCTCAACTCAACAAATGGCTTTCATATACATATCATTATACACAATGGCATTGGGGTCAGGAGGAATTCGGCCATGTGTTTTGACGTTTGGGGCTGACCAATTTGATGTCGAGGATCCAAAAGAGAAGCTCCAACTTGCACATTTTCATTGGTTCTACTTCACATTCACCTTGGGAGTTCTACTTGCACTAACCGTAGTTGTTTATATCTCCAATTACGTAAGTTGGGGGTGGGGATTTGGGACTTTGGCTATAGCCATGGGAGTTGCAAACATTACCTTCTTCATGGGTACTCCCTTTTACCGCCATAAACTCCCTAGTGGTAGTCCTGTAACCCGTCTTTGCCAAGTGTTGGTTGCATCGATATGCAAATGGAAAGTGCAGGTTCCAAGTGATGAAAGCCTTCTCCATGAAGTCCGTGATAAAGAATCTGCCATTGTGGGTAGCCACAAACTGCATCACATGAATGATCTCCGGTATGGAAATACCAAATCCCCCAAAAACAAATTTAGCAATTCTCCCTACCCAACCCACCCTTTGAATTTCATGACTGCAGATTGGGAATCATTAACTTCAAGGATGAATCTGAAGGAAACAAGAGTGGTTGAAGCAACTCACTCCATGCTCTTGCAAGCATTTTACCCTATTTTGTGATGCAGATTTTTTGACAAAGCAGCAGTCAAAACTGACAAAGATGAGAATCCAGAGACGGCCTCCAACTCCATGGAGACTATGCACAATAACCCAGGTACGAAAAACCCTTGGATCCCACGGTCGTTAGCAGCAAGAAAGGATGGTTTTGTAGACACTAGCCTCTGGCAGGTTTTCTTTTGAATATGGGGAGCTTACTAGCCCTCATCAGGTATAGGAAGACATAAGGGTTAGTATGCTTACAAGGTGGTGACAAAAATCCCTTACTGTGGAACTCATCATCACTCCCCCAAATTTCACTTGCAAGGTGGTGATGCGTTCCAACCACTTTCACTATCTAGCTTTATACTCTGTTCTGTTATGGATAACACGACCTAGTATTCAAAAAATTGATCCACATTCAAATGACCAGGTGGAGGAGCTGAAAATCTTGGTGCGATTAATACCCATATTTGTAACTACAATTTTCATCAATACTGTGTTTCTCCAAATTATCAACTTTGGAGCTCAGGAAGCCCTGACTATGGATAGTAGACTTGGGAGATTCATAGTTCCAGCTGCATCTATACCTGTGGTGGATGTAATTTTCATCTTGTTGTTCATGCCAATCTACGATCAAGTCCTCATGCCATTTGTGAGCCGCTATACAAAAAATCCCCGAGGCATTTCATTTCTTCAAAGAATTGGCATTGGTCTTTTCGTCTCCATTTTGGCTGCAATCGTTGCAGCCTGTGTTGAGAGAAAACGACACCAGGTAAAGAAAGAAATACCCCCACCCACCAAAATTCATTCACTCATGTGTTTTGCAATTGGGAGCGAAAATAACAATGAATGGGTGTTTAGGCTTACCTGGGCACATTGATGTATTTTGTGTGCATGGTGTTTGCCCTTTTGAAAATCAGATGTCATGGGATACAAGCACGGTGCCTGGACACCCAGCAGCAACAGTTGCACTCTCTGCAGGCTGGCTCATCATTCCTCATGCATTAATTGGCCTTGGGGAGGTTTTGGCATCAATTGGGCGGCTTGAGTTTTTCTACGAGCAAGCTCCCAATAGCATGCGCAGCTTGGGAGCCGCTTTCTTAGCTGCAACCTCTGGCTTAGGTGCGTACTTGGGAAGTTTTCTGGTGGCAGCAACAATGAAACTCACAGGGAGAAACGGGAGGAGGTCATGGATCAGTAATACAATCAGCAGTGGCCATATTGATTACTACTTCTGGTTGTTGGCTGTTTTGAGTGTGATCAACCTCATGGCCTTTCTTTACTTTGCAAGCATTTACAAACACAAAGAGGATACAGTGAGCATTATGCGGGGTTCTCTGGCAAAACCTCTAACCAGTAGTAATTATGTGGAAACAGGATCCACAATTGAATGATCAAAGTTCAGAGACATATGATTTGATGATTGAAGGGTGACAATACCATCTAATGATTGAAGGGTGACAATACCATCTAATGATTGAAGGGCAACGATACCATCTGATGATTGAAGGGCAATGATACTATCTGATGCTTGAAGGGTGATGATACCATATGATGCTTGAAGGGCGCCAATACCATCGGATGGATCAAACATCACCCTTTTCTAGCAATTTGCAGACCAAACCCATCTGCTGAGAACAAACATCCAAATCTGTAGTATCAACAAGGAGTCATTTCAATTGAAAATTACATTTGCAACAGAGAGTGGATGCAAGTGTAGCAGAATCAAAATTTCCCACTTTGGGTGGATGTGAATGAAGAGACTATCATCATATATGTAGCTCAAGCAGTCATCATTCTTCTGTTTTGCATTTTAGTTCAGTGAAGAAGCAGCAGCATTCTCTGTAAAATATCTTGGGGAAACAAACCAACCTCAATGACCAAGGACTAAGCGATCCTTGGATCTTGAGGCAAGGACCTTGCTGATTTTATCTCATGTTCCACTCACTGCCCTTTTGCTGAAACCTAATTCCTTAACACACGCAAAAAAGACAAAAGGCCCAAGGGGGGAAAGAGAGAAATGCAATTTTTTGTTTGGCGACTTTGTCCTTCGTCTTCAAGAGACTTACCAGAAAGCTTGTATTATTTTGCATAATTTTGCATAATTTTTGATGCTGAAAACTTGGTAGTAAACTCTTCCAATTCTTTGCTTGAACACCTTCAACAGTGCTGCTCGCCTGTGTGTGTGTGTGTGCATCAATCAACCCACCATACCTACACATTTGCTTCAACTCCTGTATCCATTCCCTCTTGCACCTCTCATCATCACCATCATCATCACTCGAGAAAAAAAGAAGAAATAACATCATTGCCCTAACTGTAGGAAACCCCTAGCTCTAGGTCTTGCTGTGGCGGAACTTGATTTTGTGCGGCGAGCAGCTGTCTTGCAGTCTTTATTGTTTTGTTTTGTTTTGTTTGTGTGCTTCTTCAGTTGCGGAAAAGTTTGCGGCGATGGCGGTGGTTGTTGTTTGAGCGGTGATCTTCTCAAAGATCAGTTTGGTCTGTTTTTGGTAGAGTGGAGGTGGGAAAGAAGAGGAGGGAGGAAGGGACGGAGGTCTGTTTGCTTGCGGTGACGATGGAGTCCATTTTGTCGGACAAGAAGAACAGATTTGTGGCAGGGACAGTGGAGAAGAGGGACTTGAACCAGTATTGGTATTCTCCCCATACCATCGCCGTCATGGTTCAGGTATCGACCTCGTCCTGTTCTTCTTCTCCTCAAACTGTTTCGTCTGCTTCTTTCTGCTTCTGTTTTCTTCGCTCTTGTTTCAGGTGTGCGTTTTGTTTTTGTTTTATTTGGAGAAGGAAACTACTCTGTTTCTCTATTTGCTTTTCTTTTTAATGTGGAAGATGGAACTCCGAAGTATCCACGGCCGTTTTCCTCGTGTTTTGAGACCAGAAATCTCTTTGTTGTTCTTTTCTAGATCTGAGTTTGTTGTTGTGGGGATCAGTCAGTTCCAGATCCAACTGTTTTCATGCTGTTTTTCAAGCACACTTCAGTTCTGTTGTTGCACAGGAGCTTTAGGTTCAATTTTCTCCTTTTGTCGATTCTTCTTCTGACATTCTTAACATTCTGCATTACCAAGCTTTGTGAGGATGAGTTCCAGATCGATAACTGCTGCTGTGCTGTGCTGTGCTGTATGTGATGAGTATCTGGTAAAAAACAGTTGTTCATGCCAGAACCATCACAATGGACAGCTTCTTGTCAGATCCATCAAGTCCAGCAATCCAAGGATTGGTATCGGTATCTCTTGTAATGATAAAGCTGCCTGCAAAGAATGAAATCCATGTCCAATTGAGGAGAGCAGATATGTCATGTCATGTCATGTCCACTGCTGCTGCTTGTTCTTTGTCTAGAAGTTTGTTCATGCGAACTATTTTGCTATGAGGTTCTGAAATGGGTAATGGAGTAGTTGATGGTGCTGGAGATCAATATGACAATCAACTGTTGCAAATGATCACAGACAAGCAAGCAGATTGCGAGATAGTCTTTGATGGAATAAAGGAAAATGATACAATAGATCAATTGTGAACCCAGTAGTCTGATTCCTTTGAGAGCTCTTACTTGCATAAGGTTATGACTACACCCATTGTGGTGATACCTTGATACCCACCTTCCAATCGTTGTTGTTGTTGTGGAGGTTTCTCCACAATTTTGTTAATGTCTGTTCTGGTTGATTTAAGTAGATTTTTGGAACATTGAAGTTGTCACTGGTGTTGAGTGTAAAGGGTATGTTCAGTGTGCACAAGGTCCCAACCAACCACTATTCTTTATGTGTGCTTCTTCTCTATGTCTTTGACTTAGATGCTACTTTGCTTTTACAGGGACAAGCTAAATGAGATGAAATGAAGCTAACCCTCACAAGATTTTTTGTAGTGGACACTATTGACTCTTTTTTTTTACCATCTATGTCTCTTGAGTGACAGCCAACATTGTGGCTGAATCTTCCTGTTGCTCCCAGAAATAGGAGAGAAAACTCAGGACACAGACTTTGTATAATAATGGTTTGCCTGGCATTGGCAGCCAATTGTTATATACTTATCTATGCCCACTGTTGGGAGCTAGTGATGTCAGTGGGTTGTCATGGCAGCTTGTCACTGCTATTCATCCACTGCTATTCATGATGAACTGGATGACAGTCTGACTCTCATAAGGTTATTATGACTGCACTCAGTGTTGTGTGACTGACCAACTGACATTGTTGTGGACTTGTTTCAGTAATTTGAGAGAGATGATGCGAGTTGTGTGTGTTTGCCTCTAAAGTAATTAGAGAACTGAGAATGCACATGAGAATAAAGGATGTGTGAATTGCTGACATTCATCTTTCAAAACTGGATGTTTTAGGAGTGATATATCAGCATGTGTTGTTGTTATGTTGCAGGAAATAGAGGAGCATGCAACAAAAGTGGCTTTTTTGTCGACTCCAAGTCTGTGGTTCTCCTTGAAAGAATCAGAGCTCAAACAACGCAGCTTCTTCTTTGATGTAAGTTCTTTTTTGATGCCATCTTTTTCAAAATTAATCACAGAATCTCAGTTATTCTCATCCAAGGCTCTTACTGCAATTCACTAAATGTCATGAGGGAATATGTAGCCTGTTTTCCTTTTTCGATTATCATCACATAATGTTACAGGTGTCCTGCGACTCAAGGTTATTCATCCTAGCATCTGTGCGTACGAAGGAGATACGTGATCGAATGTACCATTCAGAGAGTTCAAAAAAATCCAATCTTGTATGTAGTGTCTGACGATGAAATTTTGCATTGCAGACCGTGGATCTTATCTTAACTCTCTTATGACGTCTTCAAACCCTCCAAATTTCAGATCCTGGTGCTCTAAAAGCCTGCCTTCCGTAAGGTGCTTCGCTGGGAGACTGGACAGGGGTGGAACTTTAAGTCAGGCTGTAAAGGAAGTGGAAATTCCCAGCCCAAGGGGGACCCTATCTATGCCAGGCCAGACATTGTACTCAAGATTGGTCTGCTAAGCAATGTATTTTCTCTTTTGGGCAGGTGGATATGCAGTGGGCCTGGTGCCCAAATTTTGTGAAATGGGACTACAATGAGCCAGAGGGATTCGACAAATCAATGCACCATGCCTTCGATTGTGTGGTAATAGACCCTCCTTTCATTACGCCCCAGGTCTGGGCCAAATATGCCCAGGCTGCTCTACTTCTACTCTCAGAAGGAGGTCAGTACTTGCCCCTTTTGTTTGCTGAAATGTCAAGTGAAAGTCTTTCAGCATTTCAGTGTCCCTTCCATTTTCATTCACAATTTTCTGCTCTGTGTCTTTGTTGTTATGGGCATCCAACTGTTTGTAGTGGCAGAAGTCTGCACCTCTTACCTTGTATTCATGCAAATAGTGTCAGAGTGCTTGCCGTATTGTCCTGCATGCAAGTGAGTTATCAATGACAACCTTTGCTTTTCCCCAAATGTGTTTGCCTCGTGCAAGATTCTAACTCTGTGAGTGTTGGTCATGCAGGGAAAATAATCTTGAGCACAATAGAAGAGAATGCAGAAATGTTGAAGGGACTTTTGGAAGTCAAGCCACAATTATTTGCACCATCCATTCCACACTTGGTATACCAATATGCTCTATTTACCAACTATCCCTCCACGTACTTATCTTCCCTTAACCCTGAACTCTTCTAATGCTGAACCTGGTATTATGTAGTCTTCTAGTTGGAACCCAACAAACTCTGGATCTTGATGAGTTTGTACATCTCTGGTAGATTATTCATATTTCTTTCGGGGTTCCACTAGAATCATTCCATTTCTAAGATTTTGTACAATAACCTCATCTGTATCTTTTCAATCTTTTCCATGTCATGAGTGTTCTGGAATCCCATTCCACCATTAATGTATGATTAGAAAGAAGACTAGTGATGTATTACATAACGCAACTTTAGCTACAGGAAACTTCTTTTTTTCTCAATATGGAAAACCACTGAAATGACAGAAAGCTTGGAGAATTTGGAGAATTTGAACTCTTGAAACATTGATGAGGATTCAGAAGGCTCTGAATCTTGGTATCAGAGAGTTCTCAATATTGTATGTTCAATCTTGTAGGTTTGGTGTTAACCCATTTGTAATTCTGGAGTTCACAGGAATGGTTTTATAGGCAAACCCAGGGCTTACTGTTGGTCAAATCTGTAGCTCTGAAGTACACATCCAAAGATGCTTGCTATGTCTATGGAACTGGTTTGTGCTTAGGGATGAAGAAAAAACTATATGGCCAATCAGATGCGAGCCTTGAATTGATTTGAGAAGTTAACTATTCACTGTGATTTTCCCTTCACTCACAACAGTAGTTGTAACCATTGAAACCAGTGTTGGTTATATATGACCATTTTACACATGATTTACACTTCTGAACACAACATTAGTTGAAACGGATGAAACCAGTGTTGTCCAGTTCTTGGTTCCAAATTGCTACTCAATTAATGAAACCAGATTTGGCCAGTTCTCAGCTACACACTGGAAATGGAGTCAGGGATCCAAGGTTCTCTCCAAAGCCTGGGACAAGACAACACTGGTGGACACTCTCTAATAGTCATAACCAGATCGAAGGGTTTGGCCATTTGTTCCCACATGGACTCAAATTTTGCACCTAGATTTCCCACATTTTGGGTCATTTCCAATCATGAATTGCATTGATCAATATTGAGAAGGATCAGAACATGGCCAGAGTGAAAATCAATATTGAGGTGGATCAGAACGTGGCAAGTGTGCATTGAAACATGGGATGATTGAACCAATGCACCATCTATTGGAATCCTATTATGTGTAGGGTAAAGCCTCACCCTGAGGGCTTTAAAACCTGGCTGGTTCTGAAATTAAGCTTACAATGATCATAACCTTGAGTCACTACCACCATATCAGACCATTTATCATCACCTTCATCACGAAGGCCAGTGAAAAGTTGCAGTTTTCTGCCACACCAATGCTCTTCAGCTCCTCCTAACAATTTTAGGCATAGATAAGATTCCATAATATAATCTGCTCAAAAAATTATACATAAAAATCAGCATCCTGAGTTTCTGTCACACTTCCAGAAGCAACAACATAATATAATCTGCTCAAAAAACTTAGGGCAAAACAATTATGCATAAAAATCAGCATCTTGAGTTTCTGTATCGACTCCTGAAGCAACAACAGTCATACGCAAGTCAGAACGTCAGATGGCACTTTGTAGGTAGAAACTACATTACTTGAATAGAGTGGATAAAATTTGTCGTGTGGATGATGGTGCTATGAGCCCCTTTACACCAAGCATGAACAACACCCTTTTGTACCTACCTCTGTGCTAGCTACCGTGAACTCTTCAAAGGTCCATTGTATACTTGGGTTGTTGCATTGTTGTTGCATACTTGGGTGCTGGGAACAGGCCTCTTGAACTCTGATTGGTCTGGCCCATCTGCATCTGTGCCAAAGTAGCGATCTCCAAAACCACCCATTCCCGGTACGACCCGGAATTCAGCATTCAATCCAGCATCAATCTCCGATGTCACAATCTTCAAAAGAGGGAAACGCTTGCACACAACATGAATTCCTTCCGGTGCCTGCAATATAAGACTTTTTTGGCATTAATTAATTCACTTACCTTATCACCGACAATCTCATGGTAAAACACCGGTGAAACAGCTGCTGATCTTGTCTTGTACAATCCTCTCGCCTGAGAAAAGGGTTAGAAGTTATGGAAACTCACAGAAATCAGGTTTAGAAAGATGATGTGTGACTCTGGAACTCCTTTTTGCATCAACAATGCAATGGCTTGTACAGCAGAGTTGCCTGCCAAATGGCAAGGAATGAGGCTCCATGCCCAAATCCCCGAGCTCTTTGTCAGCTCTCAAGCAGTGGTATGAAAACAAAGACTGCTTCAGAAAGCTTATGAGACCCTTCACAACAATTGGGGCTCATGAGGAAGCTATGGATTGAATTTCATTAGTGTACACAAACATCTGCAATCAAACACATTCTGGAACAATCAAAAGACTCATAAAGGAAAAATCTGACCCAATCAGGTCTTGTTTTCAATTCTGTTGTTGTTGTCTATGATCCACAAATCACATAGTGGAAATGAAGAAAAAGACAACCTGTTGCAAGAATTGGGTCCAGGAGCAAAACATGGCGATCAGCAATGTCACGTGGCAGCTTTTCATACACAAGCTGCGAAAATGCAAGAAAATTCCAAAACCCAATAAGACACCTTTGCACTTCATATAAAATCAAAGATCTCCTTTCTCTTCAATCCTACAAGTCACAATTAAAGGAAGCTCTGGAATGAATAAAAGGGGCTCCTATGGGCATCAAACAAAACCAGCCAAAGTGTAGAGTTTGTTCATGTGTTCATGAGATGAAGAAAGAACCACAAAATCCAGAAGCCTTATGCACAGCACAAATCAAAGAGATCCTCTGGAAACATTTCAAAGAAATTGATGGATGCACCCATAACATTAAACTACCTGTTTACCATTATCTCCCTCCCGGTGGATCAAAATCTTCCCAATCTTGATTCCTTTGCAGCATGCACGCAATGCATTTTCCATACTCTCACCACTGCATTAAAAAAGACAGACATGTGGATGCTGAAAAACTACGACTAGACAGTGACTCCAACAAAGGAGTTTTTGAGCTTCACATATAAATGCAATGGAAGGTAAGCTGAACGTCCACAATTACAAGATGGAATTAAATTTCAACTCCATGTTAAATCACTCACAAAAACATCACTTCCAAGTCAAAAATTGAGATGAGATCACCCACTGCACAACCAGAGACCAGATCAAGAGTTGGCAAGTTGAGATCTTACCTGCGAATTATGGAAACACCACATAGCTTTTTGCAAAAGTCCACACCAATGTATACAGAGCCTACCCAAAACCCATAAACATGACAGTGAGTATTTTGACTATGAAACTTACTTGGTAGACACACTTTGTCATTGAGGTAAGCACTACATACCACCAAGCCAACTTCATAATCAGTCTGCTGGAAAAAACTAAATTAAATCAAAATTTCAAAAAAATCACCACTTCCAGAGTGAAAATGTGATAGTGGTACTGCACACCTGTGGGTGTGATAACCTGCTTCTCTGTAAATGGAAGATGCCCTAACCCATGCTCCACCACCTACGGTACAAATTCCCAACACTGATGTGTAAAACTTTGCACACAATGGTTCCATACACACTGCAATGAAATAGATCAAAACCTCCTGAAGGAAGAAGCAATTAGTTGGCATCTTGGGAAGAGACTCTTGTTTATGCAAGCTTCAGTTATAGCATCAAAGTTTTTGTTTTGTGTGTAATGGCATATTCTCAACAGAGGTCTCAGATGTAGTGGAGAGAAGAATAAAACACACCACATTAGTCACAGAAAAAAGAAACATAAAATAGAAACGCACACTGCATTAAGCACAGAAATAGGTGCAGGAAAACACAGTCCATGTACCAGTCGTATAAGGCGGTCTGCATAGAACACAAAGTCATGCTTTGTTGTCTCCTGATCACGTATGAGAGTGTGCATCCCTCGAATCTATGAGGAATTAAATAGAAATGTTAAGCACACTAGCTACCTTTAACAGAAAAAATATTGTCCCCATTAGGAATCCCATTTCAACCACTGATATAGTCCACCATAGATTTTCTTCGAAAAAACAATAGACTCTCGCTCAAGGCTCAGGACTAGGAATTTACATGATGTCAAATACAGCACATTTCATCAATACTGCTTTGGACATCAAGTACATCAAGTACCTGGAATGTGGACTGGATCACATACACATTCGGGTATATTTTGCGGAGATCATGCTGGCCAAGCTTAGTACGGATGTGTTGCACAATGAGATCAATGGCCACATGGTTGTCTCCTCCCCGAGGGATTATAACATCCGCATACTTCTTGGATGGCAACACAAAATCATCGAAAGCTGGTTTCACGAACTTGGCATACTGCAACATTGAAGTATGAGGATAATGCAATCCTGGTGTGAATAACACAACAATGGAACAATTTGGCTATGGACTTTAAAAAGCTGAGAATGAGCATCTATCTTCATGGTGACAACCAAAATCATATCCAATCACTTTTAAATGTTAGAGTTTTTCCATGAGAGAAAAATGATCACAAGGAAGAGGATTGCAACAACACCCATTCAGTGCTACAAAGACAGAAGAGTGCAGCTTTTATCTTGCCTGCTCAATAACTCCATTCACATCTCGACCTCTTTCCATTGTGTCCCTTCTTATCCTCCTTGCAAGCCTGACATCAGCATCTGCACCCATAAGACAAAAATGGCCAGAGTTATTCAAGCTATGACAATAACGTCAGGAAATTGAAAAAAGAGGTTTGAAGACCATATTGTAATCATAGAAAACACATCTGCATGAAATGGGTCATTCATTTCTATGTCAGCTGATTATTGCTCCAAAAGCAGAGCTTTGAAGATCTTTGTGGCATAACCCAAATCTGTAGATATGCAAATCCAAAAAGAATTGAAGGATTGGTAAATTTCACAGATATGTATGTGGAGAAGAAGCACATCAAATGCTGAACCTGTATCCACAAAGATCTTCATGTTCATGAGGTCACGAACTCGTGAATCGTGGAACACAAGTATACCCTCCATGATAATCACATCCGCTGCATTCACCTGCAAAAATGTGCCCATAAAAACTGTGACTTTTCAACCATAGTCGATTGCCCTCTGAAATGAGGTGTACCATTCTCTCTCTCACAGATACGTAGTGAAGGCACAAAGTTTGTTCAATAATCAAAAGTTTCAGCTTCATGTTGGAGAAGTTGATGAAAAGTGAATGTAAGAATGAGACCGACCTTGCGGAATGTTTCTGATGATCGTCTATGCTGCTTGAAGTCATACACAGGAATCTGGACAGGCTGACAATGGAGCATATTTTCCAAGCAGCTCAAGAGCTCCTCGGTGTCAAATGCATCTGCAGATAACATGAACACCCAACTTCTTATCATCATCTTTTCACAAATGCAGAGACATATCACTCAACCTGTGTCACTCTCAAATGCAAACTGCCAGACCCACAGGATCTCCTCTCCTTTTGATTCAAGCCAACACACTGAGGACAAAGTGTTATTGTTTGGCAGCTATGACCACCCAAAGGGTTGACTGACTTACAGGAAGAAATTTTTAACCCTATCTGGAAAAGGTTTTCCATTCCTAGGAGAAGAAGAAGAAGAAGAAGATGGTTGCAAATGCAACAGAGCCAGTCCAAGATGTTATGGTACATACTGTTAACAGCCAGGGAATGACATACCTGGATGATCAAAGTTGTATTCTCCCACATTTTCCAACTCCTCCAGTGTCAATCCCCGGTAAAAGGAGTCCTATCACAACCAACTAGGAATCAACAGGTATGAATTGGCATGGACCCATGTGCACACCAATCATCACAGACTTTTGACAATCTACATAACAAAAAAATAGTGGTGTCTGTCTATCTGTCTGTCTGAAGACTTCAAACCTACCTACAAACCTACACTTTCCCTCTATATACCTACCTACCTATAAACCTAACCCTTCTCTCTTACAGACTTACTAAGTCCCTTCCAACCTTGGCAAAGAGAAACTGAAATGGGTGGGACAGATACCTGTCCCTGGCTTGGCTTTGTATAAACAAAAATTATGGAGTGCCGAAGTTTTGAGCTACAATTGTCCATGATTTGCAAAAGTATGACAGGAGTTTCCTACTGAACAGGACCTGTTCTTGGATAAAGGACTACAAAGGGTAGTGTAAACCTGGTTGACAAGGATAACCCGATGATCATGGAGCTGTTGAATGATCATATCACACACTGTGGTCTTGCCCGAGGCTGTTCCGCCAGCTACACCTGAACACACAAAATTTGTTTAACACCACATGTGTGTAAGAACCACCACCTGGTGACAACACTGCTACTGCCTGGACTTTGCATGTCCCTTTGCCAAATTCAAACCAGCTTACCAATCACAAATGGTTGCTTGGCGGATCCTTTGAATGCAGAAACTGCCAATTTGCTGTCATCATCTACATTAAACAAACCCGAAAAATGGGTACTCCCAGTGGCATCCATGGATTCCTTCAGATCCGCCTTCAGCATGTTGTTGACTTGAGCATCTGCCCCACCACCCCCCCACTGACCCATATTGTTTGAACCAACTTTTCAGCAAAAACCTTGTGCACAATTTCTAGAAAAAAATAAAATTGCACTTCATAGCATCGGTACATTTCCATCATTGTCTTCATTACAACACTGTGAACAACGACAAATACTATTTCAGATTATCAACTTTTGAAGCCATAAATAAAATTCCTTTTGTTAGAGATTTATGATACGAACAGGCAATCAATGTTGACCTCGCCAATCAAAATGAGAATTCATTGCGTGACTCTGGTGCACAAGACGGTTTCTTGTTGTGGCCATCCATCCACCTTCTCTTGTCACATGCACATTTGGTTGGCCTTCCACTACTAGGCCAGCTTCAGTACTTACTAGCCTGCCCTTGCCAACTCTTGTCATATCATGCACCCTGGTGTTGTGTATTAAATACCATATCCAGTATCAGTTATTTTTAAGAGCACACACCACCTTCCTTGCACCAACAATGTCATAGGTTCTTTTTCTCATATTTCTACACTCACTTTGAATGCAGCTGCACCCGTACCCATAAAACAATCAAAACAATGCATTGCCCTCTTAGGGTTATGCTATTATCATCACAGTATGTATCTGTACTTAGTTTCAATATTCAGAACACTTGTAGATGCTTGTGTATTATCTCCAGTGAAGATGTTCGGTAAATCACAGCTTCTTGACTTTTTTTGTGAGGGTGAGTGAGCAAAAAAAAATCCATGAGTTAGGGTTTCTCCAGAAATCTCAGTTTACCAATTTCCTCTCACAAAATCATACACATGCACTACCACCCATCAGTCCCCTTCCACTCAACCAACAACCCAAATCTGGTCATAAAACTAGGACACCAATCAATCAATCAATCGAGCCATCCACTTTCAATGCCATCATCCATCATCAGGTTACAACATCACATGGCACCACATGCCAACACATGACTCTTTCAGTTTCAAGGGGCATAGCTCTCTGCAACCTACATTTTGCTTCAGGTACTTTATAGTACGTGGGGGTTGGTGGTGGTAGTTTTATTATCCAAATAGTTTCCACAAGATGCCCATTGGAGTTGTATCATTGGTACAATTTTCTTCATCACCATTTTTCCTCTCAATGCAACTGCAACAACATCTTCTCCAAACACAGATCCAACAATGGAAATCACCTTCAATCAAAACCAAGAAGAAGAAGAAGAACTACTACTACTACTACTACTTCTTTTGCAAAATGCATGCGAGCAAGCAAACCATTCAAAACCTTGAAAATGATTGAAGACCCATTTTTTGAATTGGGAAATCCTTGGAAACCCATGTAGAAACACATCTAAAAAATTTGCCCCAAAACCTTCTTCACAAATCTGAAATTTTTGGCCTCCCAGAAACTTCTTCAAACCATCCGAAGTTTTCATCCAGAAAAAAATCACAAATCTCCCAAATCAAAACATAAATGGAGTGTAGTTTATCAGAGTTTGAAGAGGGGGGTGGGTGGATGGGTGCGTGGGTTGGTTGGTGCTCAGGAAAGACAAGACAAGACAATACTCAAGACAAGAAAGGACTTACTTTTATTTGTTCCCCAACATTTTTTCTGGCCAAAAAAGAGCACCACCCACAAACAAAAATCCGCTTTGAGTTGAGGGATCTGAAGCCGGGCGTTGCCGAAGTCAAGTCAAGAAAAACAATTTCTCAAATCAAATCTCTCAGGCACTCTCTCTCTCTCATCAAGGAGAGGAGACGCTTCCACCGCCTGCCTAATACCTACACAACCTTTTGGATGGATGGGTCGCTCACATTTCACAAGCAAACTTTTTTCCCTTCAAAAAATCTGCTCCAAATCTGTTCTCTCTCTCTCTCACACACACACAACATACACACAAAATTCATCATCTTTTCTACAAAATTCCAACACCAAATTCAACTGGAAACCACAATCTTGATGAAGAAGAAGAAGGGATTGAACCATAGACTGTGAGGATGGGGGAAATAAGAGGAATAAATTAACCCTTTTTTCTATTGGTCACATGTTTTATATCCACTTTAATGTGGATGAAAATATTGGTGGGTGGATGGGGGTTTGCCGGGGTCAGGGGCTTACTTAAAGTGCATTCACACTTGGTGTTAGGGACTCTAGTGTTGAGTCCCTTATCACCATACTAGTCATTTAAGACTTAAAACTTATTTAATTATTAGTAAGATTTTATGTTAAACTAACATTCACTTAACATTAAGCTATAGCCCATTTAACATTGGTTGCCACCTAGGATGTCACCGAGCTTTAGGTTTAACATTGATTTTACATCAAGTGTGAATGTACCATTATTAGGTTAGATTTAGAACCTTGTGGAATGGGTACCTAGTACCTACCTATATGATGGTAATGTTATTTTCTTTCTTGTGAGTTTTGAGTGATGGAGTTCGTGATGTTTTAAATCAATGTTTGTTTTAGGGACTTTTTTTAATGTAGCTAAAGTGGCAATCATCCATAAGAAGATGTAGAAAAAAATGATGACCATATTTATGAAGATTTAGTCAAATTTGGCTCTAAACCAAATATGGAGTATAAATTTTTAATCAATTTTAGACTACATATATGGCTACACATCGAAAATTAAATATAGAAATTTGACAAATAAAACCTTCCAAAATTATTTCATTTTGAATTTTGAATTTTTTTTTTTGGGTCAAAATTTGTGATGTTTTATAGCCTAAAATAGAATATCAATTTTGATTGTAATAATTTTAGATTTGATGAATTCAATGTGTGTCTATGTGTAATGAGTGTTTTTTTAAAAAATCATTGAAATAATAATGTTTAGGATTGTAAATATTGATTGTTTATATGTAATGAACATTTTGGAATGACATCATGTTGAATTTTTAAATTATTTTTCATTGTAATTCTAATGAAGATGATTCATTGGACTTGGATTTAGTAGGGCAAATTTAAGTTTTCATAAGTCATAAACTATCGTTTGGACAATTTCAAACCAAAATCTATTTAGCCCATTCCTGAGTAAAGAGGCATGGAAAGATGTCCTTTTAGATTTGTGACTTCATTTTAAACAAAAACTCTAACTACGTATTCATAACAAATTTTCAATAATTTTGCCTCAATTTGCACCCCATTTTTTTTCAATTTGAATTTGAATTCAATTGAAATCTAATCCAATTGTTAAATTTAAATTGATTGAATTTGAAATTCAATTTTATTAAGATTCAATTGAATTCAAATTCCTTTCAATTTATTTGAATTCAATTCAATTCAAGTTGCATGCAAATGTCATTCAATATTTTCATTCAAATGGAACTTAATTGTCACATTTGTTTTCTTAAATTGATTAGTTGATTGTCATTGGTAGTGCGTACCAACACGAAACCCAAATATTACTTTGTTTAGGGTTGTTGAGATTAATGTTTGTTTATGTGTAATAAGCATTTTGGAATAACATCAAATAACTACTCGAGTTATGTGCTATTATTAGAAACGTTTCCAATTGTCACCAATGCCTATACACATAAGTGCATTTTGGAATAACAACACATTCAATTCCTTTGGGATACAAATGTTAAGTTTGTGTTATTTAAACTTAGAATACAAATTTCAAGTTTTCCTTATCATGGTTAAGGTTGTTGAGATGATGCATGTTCGTGTGTGATGGACATTTTGGAATAACATCACATCACTTCTTTTGGCATATAAATAACTACTTTTAAATTTACTTTTGAATGTCAAGTAGAACCTTGAATTTCCATTTCATGTTGAGGGTGGTTGAGGTGATGTTTAATAACGTTTTTAAAAGATGCTTTCTATCACATAACAATTATTTTATTAAGAAAGTTTTTACATTTTGGTTTGTGTTTAAGGGATGTCTGTTTGTGATCGCAATGCCTAGAATTAATTTTGTTAACATAAAGTCTAATATTGATAATATTCATTTAGAAGTTTCTAGAAGCTTGTTGAAAAACTTGCACTACTTGTAGTAGATAATAGACTTTTGAAAACTTACTTTGGGTATATTCCATTACCTTGCCTAAGTATCAATATTTTAAAAGTACATGAAACACTTAGTTCTCAAACATAGATACAAAAAGGGTGTTAATTTGACACGTGCATTCGACATCTCATGAACACATGTCAAAAGAACATGGAAAAACATCCATGTTGAATGAACAATTTGTGCATTAAACATTCATATGTGCAAATGACATAAGCATGTTGAATTAGCTTGCACATGTTGATTCACAATTTTTTAATTTATTCACATTTACAAATCAACATAAGCATGTTGAATAAGTTTCCAAATGTTGAATGGACATTCTTATCATTTTTGACATTGAGATGTCAAATGAATATGGAAGTAAAATACATTTTGAATGAACAAATTAATGTTCATATGTTGACATATGCATGTCAAATTTAAATTTGTGTCAAATGAATGAATGAGCATGCTCATTTGAAATACACATGTGTTGTTGGCATGGAACAATGGTAGATGTCAATAATAGGATTGGTGAAATGTAATTTTAAACCTTAAATTTAAATCCTACTCCTTGAAGGTTAAACCTCAAATCACTAAAACCCTAAATCATAAAACTTTAATTTAAACCCCTAAAACCTTAACTCTCTAAACCCCTTAAACTCCAAATCCAAGCAACAACAAAACTTCAAATTCAAAATGATTAGCCTCTAAACCTTAAAAGAAATCATAAAATTTTAATTTCAAAAAATATAATAAAAACCTCTTTAACCCCTTAAATTGCTCTTAACAATGTTTCCTAAATATACCTTAACCATAGGGCCCAATGTTAGATCCCAAGAACTTTAAATTATTGGGATAACCATGTTAAATACCTTTTGACTATTTTTTAAGTTAATTCAATCGTGCATTCCCATGTTAGTTAAATCATACATTTGGGGTATAAAAAAGGTTGTACTTAGTAGGTGCATATATATATTCCAAACAATTTTTAAAAATTGGTGAATTTTTGTCACTTGGCAACAAAAATATTTGGAAAAAATTGGAAATTTTTGTTTTTATAATGTACATTTGAGGAAAAATGTTGAAGATTTTGAAAAATTTGCCAAGCTTTCGAAACCTTAAAACTGAATAAAAAATCCTAATTCCAAACCACATACAAAGTGTAGAAGTTTTCAAGGTTTGCTTACCTATGTTGACAATTCTAATGTCACAAAAGTTTGAAATATGAATTGAATTGATCTTATTGAAGAATATAAAGAAAAATAATGGAATCATAGGTGTATCATGTTGCATGCATTGAACAAAATTCAAAGCATTACGCCGAATAGTTAAATAAATCATCTACTATCATTGAATCTAAAATTAAAAAACTAAGTTATAATAAGGAAAAAAGATTATATGTCCTTGGTAAGGAAAGAACCACAATTAGAAAGACCCAAAAATACACTTGGCATCACTTTTATATTTGGCAAAAAGGACTTAAAATTCACATAACATATTTTGTAACCTAGATATATTTTTATCACCTACACCAAACTAATTCTAATGAATATTACAAATTATTCCACTCAAAACTATGTTTGTACCTAGTATTATTACCTAGGTATGTCAGGAAGTTATAAGGTAGGTATAATAATTTATAATAACTTATTATAAAAATAGCTTACGATGGAATTGCCTATAATATTCATTATAATATTATAAGTTATAAGGTTTAAGTATTTTTTAACTAATAATATTAAACCACAAAAGAAGTGAATGAAGTATGACATCATATTCAACAAGTTAAGAAAATGTTATAATATTATTTTGAGTAGATTTGGTTATGGGATACGGGACTTGGCAAGGATTCTTGACTTGTAGACATCAACTCCAAAAATAGGTAGCCACTTTTTAAAATCAAAAAAAATCTTACTTCTTTTTTTTCACCCCTACAAGGTGCCAAAAGTCCAACTCCCAACCAAAATATTTTTTTGGCATTTGTGAGTCACAAATGTCTATTTTTGATAGGCTTAAAACCAAACTTCTAACACCCCCAAACAAAATCCAAACACTATGCTAAACTTATTTATTTAATTTTTGCCTTCAGTGCTTTTGACATATAACGATTCCAAAACTTACAACTGAAAAAAATCCTTTCTAATTTTGAGCTCTAGAAACTTTTACAATTTTTTCGAATTTTAAAATTCCAAAAAAAATCAATTTTTTTTAGCAATAATGCAAAAAATCCCTCCCCCCCCCGCCCCCAAACATACTCCTAAATCCTAGACAAAAAGATTTCCTACATTAGCTTTGAAATCCTCAAGCAAAGACAAGACAAACAAAATCTTTTAATTATCCACATGACTGCATTTGATGATGGATAAGATGAATATTGGAGAAAATAATAATAGTTAGAACTTAGGAACAATGGTCTTTTTTTCTTTTTTTTTCAATTTTGTAGATTTGAAATCTTTGGCAATTTTTCCATTTTTTGGGGGCATTGTTTCTTGAATTTACACTAAAAAAACGAAAACTTCCAATTTCTCCAATTTTTAAAACCATAGTGCGAAAATGCTTAGGAACAATGAATTTTTTGTAGGGCACAAACATTGGAATAAAAATTGCCAAATTTTGAAAACATAAATTTGAAAAACAAAAAACTCCTTATTAAGGAATGTAGATTTAACCAAATATCATTATAAGCGAAATATGAAGCATGCAATTTTGATCATTCATTTATATTTCTTATTACTAATTGGAATCAAAGTATAGAAATTTGGCAATTTTTCCTATATGTTTTTCTCACTTATGGCAATTGACACTCCCCAAATAATTTCATTTTAGATTTTTTCATTTAAAAAAATCACCATTAAAAAAGGTTTGATTTAGGGGGTTTGAATTAGTGTTGTGTGAAAACATGGTTTGGAGGGTTATAACTATTAGTCCGGGATACATGACTTAGTTAGGAAACTAAGTCAAAAGAATTTTGTGAAGTTTGTTGGAGTTTTTGTTTTTGTTCTATAAATGTTTGTTTGGCAAATTTCTCAAAGTTTCTTTCTCAAAGACTCTTGTGCGAATTTTAGTTCATTATGGATTTCTTTGTTTCTTCTTCTTTGCGATGCTTTTGGCTATCTATCCATGTTTTTCATGGCTATTTGCGATGAACAAAAAAATATTCTTTGCAGAGACAAAAAAGAAGAAACAAAAAAAAAAGCATGGCATGAGGATTATGATGAGTACACAAGAGCACAAGAATTATGGGTTTGTTGTTTTTTCCTTTCAATATTGTTGCAAGTAACAAACATAGAAAGGACTTGACTATAAATGACATTTTTTCATCATTTTGTGGTGCAAGTCTCATGTGACTGTGTAGAAACTCAATGTAACCATTGGCAAAGAATAACATTTGCACACAACTTTGTTTCCACCATGTCCAAAAGTACATACATGTCCTTTTTGGGGTTTCATGCCTTTCTTGAGCTAGTTCTTGAGCTAGTTGCAGTGATTGTGGAAAAAGGTATGGATCCAACAACTTATTTGCAGAAAGTTGAATATAATGTTATATTTTCATTTGCTTGAACAATCTATAGCATTACCATTAGATATGAATATGTAAGTCCTTTGTGTCATGCATCACAATGTGTATCAAAACATCATGGATGTTTTATAATCTTCCCACAATAAATGGATCTTATGTTGGTCATCACAAGCATGCTCTCCTTGGTTTAGTGTAGTGATTTCATGTTTATGTTTCCCTATCATGGTCAGGACAAGTTGAATAGTTATTGACTTGTTTTATGGGTTTTTTGAAACATGATCAAACGGAAGGGAGAATGGAATGAAAGGTATTTAATATTGCACTCAAACTTGAATATGGAAATTTTGTAATTAAAAAAATGACAATTCGTCCATTCAAAATAGGGCATGGATTTGACCTACATTACTTGAAACCCAATTTGCCCTTCATCATTGGTGCAAATAATATTCCCCGTGATTACAATTGCAAGGCCAATTCTAATGATGTGTCATGTTAACAAATTTGTTACACTTGATAGTTACATTGGATGGGTTTTTATTGGGAGTTTTCACATTGGTTGTCATGACATTTTCTTTTGTTGCCTTGTGTGATATAGGGGATGTACTACTACACCACATTGTGGATGCCATTTTGCGCACACTACGCATTCTTGACAATAGAATGTTGTTTCTAGATGATGATCCAAAGTGGTGTGCGGTAGCTTTTTGTGTGTTTGTCAAAGAGGTTGTGAATTTCTACTATCTTCATATTCTTTTCTAGATTCATTTTGAAACAATGTGGAGAAACTTTGCCAAAGGTCCCACATGTAGCATATAAATATGAAACAATTCATTTATAGGGATTGCAATTTATGCAATGTTTTGTTTCATGTTTTCGATACAACTTTGTTTTTATGAAACCTTCCCATACTAATTCTATTTATTTTTCGTAATTGGGCATATTTTTGTTGAAGTGTAAAGATGATTACAAATGTTTAGTAATTGAGCCTATGAAGTATAGGTGTTACCAAATATAATATTGATTTTTGACCTCATCGCCACACATTATGAATAATCCTTGTCATGTTTCAGATGTTAATTGTTACTTAAAAAATCTAATCCAATCATCTTCCATTTTATGCTTTGTGTGTTATTATTGTATTATTGCTACAACTAATGGTACTAAACATTTTTTGAAGATTTCAAGTGTTATATCTTAAGGGTATTGAGTTTGTTCTTTGATCCAAGTGTTTGAACGACTATAAACAAGGGGGCATGCTTTTGTGTAGGGGTATATGTTGACTCTCATCATTAACAATCTGCAAATCTTGGGAAACCAACATCAGTGGGTGGAATAATAAGGAGATATGGAAGCCTATTTGGTGTTCATCAAGTTGTTGGACAAGTCCCCCTATTTTTTCCTTCAACTTCAAATTCAGCTCATGCAAGAAAGTCTATAAGTAATTACTGTTTTTATAATTTGTTCATTGCGTTTATTTTTATTTGCCATCCATAATGGTGAAACTCAAGATTTTTTGTTATGTATTGGCATTGGTTTGATTGCAAGTAATTGGTGAATAGGAATGGTGGAAAGGACAAATGTCTACCTTATATGCCTATTTTGCATTTGTGTGGCCCATTTGTTTTGAAGCTAGTATTGAAGGAGATTTTAGTGTCTTTGGACACAACCTGCTATAGCCAAACACAAGGTGATTTGAATATTTCTTATTGATCCTTCTAGCTCCTCTTTTGTCTTTTACTTTTGGTTGCATCATTTTCATATGAATGGTTATGACTTCTACATTTTTGTTACTTTAGCAAAATCAATACAATTGTCAAAACAACTTTATGGTTTGGTGATGAAGTGAAAAACAAGGAAGGAATAGACGTGATTTGATGACTGTGCTCTACGGTAAAAAAAATTTGTGCTTTATTATGAAAAAATTAGATCCAGAAATTAATAAGGGTTGAAATAGGATCCAATTTTCTATTGTGTTGGATATATGTTGAAAAATTCTTCATGCTAAGACTATGAAACATGTAGCATATTACAGAATCTTCCCCTAAATTTGTAGAACCTTGTGGATGGGTTTGAAAGATTTTATATGTTGAACCACATGTTGCAAGGAACTAAGAGGAAAGATGTGTTGTTTGAGGTGTTGAATGTTGATGACATGGATTAGACATTAAAGAAAAAAAATGTATTTTAGTTGGGGAGAAACACGGATACACTACATAGACTAAGTTCTCCCTATAGGTTTGGGGTATGTATTGGAGTTATGTGATTTCTAGCTTTTGTTTGATAGAAAATAATAAATTTATTTCAAGGTGATGGATAATTGGTTTATCCTATTTTCATCACCAACTCAAGTCCTAAAGACATTGTTATTTTCATGTCCTAACCCATGTCTTGATCATGTCCCAGTGACATGTCAAAATTTTCATCCCATGTGCATGTCTAATGAAGATCATGTAAGTACATTCAACATCAATATGGATGTCAAATGGACATAAACAAGTCCATTCAACATCCATGTGAGTCACATATGTCCACTTCACATTGATTTTGATGTTGAATGGACATCACATAAGTCCATTCAACATCCATGTTGGTTTCAAATGGACATTTTATAAATCCATTTGTCATGCCCGTACATGGCCTCATACATGATGGCCAGTTACGGGCATGCCCATGTGCGCTTTTAGGGTTAATGCACGGTCTTAGGCGACTGTACGCCATTAGGTACTTAGGGTTTCAGTTGTTGGCAACGGTATAAAAGGTCCAACCCTTTCTTTCTCTTCTTAGTTTTTCTAGAATTCCTTGTTTTGATAGTTGCCTCCATAGTTTACTGGGATTTTCTAGATGCTCACGGTGGTCACTACACGGCCACCGTTTACATACGCTTTCACTACTTCTTTGCAATACATTTCAATTCTAGAAAAACTCTATTTTTGTTGTTTAATGTTGAAAGCAACAAAATTCTTTTGATGTTGAATTCTTAAATTTCTTTTTGCTACTAGTGTTGTTGGCGCTACTGGAGGGAGCTGTCTGGAGACAACTTATGTTTTTACATCGCTGCCAACCAACAAGGCTAGGATCAGACAAGAGCAAAGGAGCTTGGAAGACAAAGACCAAAACAGGTTTCAAAGCTTTATCTTGTTTTCTCTTGCTCTCTGTTTCTCTCTTTCTTGCAAGTACAGGAGAACTTGCCAAGAATCATTTAAAAAAAGAAAAAAACAACAACAACCACAGCAACTGCAGTGCCGCAGCGTCGCAGCACTGCGAGCTGTTGCAGCGCCGCAGCATTTTAGCACTGCGAGCTGCTCCAGCGCCGCAGCGTTGTAGTGCCGCAGCGTCGCAACACTGCGAGCTGCTACAGCGTCGCAGCGTCGCAGCACCGCGAGCTGCTGCAGCGCCGTAGAGTCGCAGCACCCCAACTGCTGCAGCGCCGCAGAGTCGCAGCACCCCAGCTGCTACAGCGCCGCAGCTTGTAGCACCGCGACCTGTTGCCGCGTCGCAGCGTCGCAGCTTGTAACACCGCAAGCTGCTGCAGCGTCGCAACAACCTGTGTAGCGTCGCAGCGTCGCAGCAACCCGTGCAGCACCGCAACGCTATGCGTTGCAGTGTTGTTGATAGTTGCAGCGCTGCAGCCCCACAGCGTTGCAGCCTGCAGCACCGCGAGTTACAACGCCGCAGCAACACGAACTGCAGCTTCGTAGCATGGCAACGCTGCACGTTGCAAAGTTGTTCTAAGTTGTAAAGCCGAAGTGTTCCAAGCTACAACGCGACGTTGGTCGCGTTGTCTTTTGCCTCTCACGTAGGCCTGACAGTGCCACCATCGCTACGGAGCTCGGGGGCGCTCTGCAACATCATCCGCAGCATTTTTCGTCCGACTTTCGTCTGATTTTCGTTGGACTGTCATGCGTACTGCCTACGTCATTGTTGACGCCATCGTCGTGACGTCCTATGTCCTGCATACGTCATTGTTGATGTCACTGATTACGTCATCGTATTGACGTCCTATGCCCTGTTGCCTTGCCGCTTGACGTCCTATGCCTCCACATACTTACGTCCTGTGCCTTGACGTACTGCGTATTACATTACTGCAGTCCTACGTTTTACGCACTGTGGTCGTGCGTCTTGTGGTCTTGTGTCCTGCAACTTATCTTACTGCATTATGCCGTAGTACTGTCCTGCGATTAGGGAGATTCCGACCATACATTGTGTTAGAATTGTGTGACTGAGTTATACTAGTACAAAATTTTGGGGCATGGGACAACACCATGTCCTCGAATGATGAAAGTACTACTACTCATCCAGAGCCAAGGTATCAGCTACGAAGTAACACATAATCTTTTGAGCCGATTTCTTTAAGCTCACGAGCTTCACGACGGTACCATCAAGCGTCCACAGCACCATCATCATCTAATACTATTCCTATTAGGAATTCAGGTTCAGGTTACACCACATCAACAGTACATCAAAGTCCATTTGGAGGGGTTAATCAGTGGGGTACACCTGTTGCTGCACCTACGTTCACACCATCACCGTATGTTCCGTTGCAAGCTGTGACTTCTACAGCCACATACACCATGGAGGTCAGTAGTTCTTCTGGAAGGATTGAAAAGTTCAATGGAAGGCCAGGCACCATTTCTTTGAGAGAGTTCAAGGCAACTTTCTCAACTGTGGTTTGTGAATTGGAGCTTAAGTACGGCGC
>Ga0209208_10002689_pt1 | contig 25511 bp, 8 predicted proteins | sample S1TSphfallax_3_FD_187694 | JGI IMG/M metagenome (GOLD analysis project Ga0209208, IMG submission 187694) | Host-associated microbial communities from peat moss isolated from Minnesota, USA - S1T2_Fd - Sphagnum fallax MG (SPAdes) (version 2) | ecosystem: Host-associated > Plants > Peat moss >...
AAAAAATTCAAATAAATCCAGGTGTCCCCTACACCTCCAACAACCAAAAATAAATATGTAAAGACTTGAACCCAACCACTCTGAAAGAAAAAACAAACCCTCCCCAACCCCAACAAAAAGAAAAAGAAAAATCATGACCCCCAAACCCCTAGCCCGCCCATCCTTCAGGAAATGAAAAACCCCACCCAAATCCCCTCAAAATCCCAAAAAAACCTCTCGCAACAACCTCCCCTCCCCCCTCCCCAATCCAAATGTTGAAATTGGCAACTTCTTGGACTGTCCACCTATTTTAAGCCAGTCAAAGGCACACATATGTGGTCAACCCCTTTTCACCCCCTCTTTTTCGAAAACCGCCCACAGTTAGTCAGGGTGACTTTACGGACGACTGGAACTCAGGGCGAAAAATTTAATAGGGTATGAGACTACACCCTATGAAACTCCTGGTGAATTTAGGGATTTCTCTAATGTATGCCCAACTTTGGGGAAGACTTCAAATGGCCAATAAGTTTTCTTTGCCGACACACAATTCAGAGGTTCCAGCCAGTGTTTCTTTTTTCAATTTTCTCATGTTGCATCAAAAGTGGCCATCAGCCACAAGGGGATTTAGCCAGATCTGGCTACAAGACAAATAAAGTTCTAGGAATCTTATTACATGTTGGCAAATCACTAGAATCTATTAACTAAATAGAGATTTCAAAAGAAAAAAAGCTATAAATCTGCCCAAATCCTCCCAAAAAATCTTGATGATTTCATAACTCTCTTTTTCCTCTAAATGTGAGGATGTTTTAAGAAATTCTCCAAAATGTTCACTTGATCATGTTGCTTGGGACTTTTTTTTTAATAGCAAAAATGGCGAATTTCAGCCACCAAAAAATCACTACTTCCAGCTCTAACGACCTCGATTATATCTCCTGACACAGACTGTGCATTAGTGAACAATGACCAAATACATCCATTTTGTGAAGGCTGAAAAGTTCAGCTCTAACAGGAAAATTTTCAAGTCTAAAACCTACATATGCTCAAGTTTGGGGCCTAGCACCAACATGGGGCATGTGCCATGACTTTATGGGAAATTAAATTATGAACAATGTTTCCCAGCAGGTAATGAAGGAGGAAAAAGTTACACAAAGCAAAGAGTTGGTATAATCTATATAAGAGGAGAGTTCTGACCAGTGTTTTGTTTTTGGGCGAAATTTCGCCAACTGGCTGACAGAAAAAAAGCCCAGTGCGAGCTCTAGGAAGTTTTTTTTTTCTTTTTAAATTTCAAAAACTTCGCCATATTTCTTAGACCAAAAAACATTCGCCAGATTTAGACAGTGAGTTCGTGTAGCTCGCCTAGATTTATGCAGGATTCAGAAAAAACTCTAATGTCCGCCTGGGACAGTCGCCATTTAATGCGAATTAAAGCTGGGGATCCTCGCCAGTACACCTACCTGAGGAATTTGAAAAAAAAACCCTGCTTCTGACTAAGGACTGCTAACTGGCCTCACCTTTCTTTGCTGACACATGGTCGGCGCTGTCCATCAATGACCAGTTGCCTCCATTATGTGAAAGCCCAAAATATCAGTGATCACAGGAAGTTGCAGGTCTAGTACGTGGCCACTGTTAACCAGCACCCACCAGTGTACCATCAAGAATGGATGATATGTGATGAGGAAATAGTTTTCTGTTGGACACCAGTTCCCTAGCTAACCCTGGTGGTTAGCTCACTTGCTTTATTAACTACCTATCAACTAGGTAGGTAGTACAAACAGCTCCTACCTACTATGTATCATCTATCTACTTACATAGTATTGTAGTCCGCTATTTTGAACCTACGTGACTATAGGTTAAACCTACTTCTTATTGAATGAGTTACCAAGATGAGATCAGGTAGCAACTCAGTTAAGGATCATCCACAACTGAGTCATAACGGGCATCTAGTGGATGGTGCACTGGTGGGTGCTGGTTTACTGTGGTCGCTGTACTCACACGGGGATTGCATTACTTTATTAAAGATTTCCAATCTTGAGCGGTGTGAAAGCACAACATGACAAGAGAAAAGTCAGCAAAGCATCCAGCTGCAATAATATTTCCCTAGTAAAGTTCTGAGCGGATAGCACGGAAAACTCTAACCCGCCACAATTATGGCACATGCTTTGCACCATCCTAGAAGTACCGCTTGGATCCTTTCTCTCAACCTTTAATCATGACCACCTTCCAAGTTGTTCATCATTCTGGCATAAATGCAAGGAATCCAATGGACTAATTCTACCTTGGCTCAGATTTGGATCCAAGAGCTTGCTACAAATTTTTGTCAAGGTTGGTTCCCTTGTTGGGCTTGTTGGAGAGCTTCTATTGCCGTCAATCTCCTCACATACATGTATAGGGTTTTGTGGCTCAATGCAACAACAAGAGTATTCATCATTCAATTTCCACATGCAATTCATCTCACATATCATCATGTCTTTCATGTGAAACCTAGTATGTCTCAAACACCAAAACATAGGTTCAATGTCTTTGAAAGCATTAGTAGTGTTACAAATATTTGACCTAGAGGAACAATTGTTTAATGATTCAAATTTTCACAAAGGCTCATCTACTCTTATTTTCTATTAAGGTGGGTTAACTTGGTGCTTTTCTTAATTGTCACAGTGATCACATGCATTTCTTTGGGCTAGCAACCAATGCAAAAGGACAACAAAAATTATCAACGTTATTCAAGTGTCACCTCTTTTGCAATTTCCCAAAACTTGTAGGTACATGCTTCACACAAACATTTATCATTTTGAACTCAATATGTTTTGCAACATCAAAATTAAGTGTGTGTTTTTATTCAAAGGTATGAAGGTTGTGATGAATGGAATTTGTTTCAAAGCTCAAGTAGTGAGTAATTAAAACATGAACACAATATTCCTAAGTTTCACATGGGGTTATTTTAGAGAGTTTAATTTGAACAAAAGTGGGACTCACATCATCTAGCCAATCCAAGTAGTTTTGCAACAATTAAAAGTCATGAATTTTGCATATATAGAGTACTACAATAATAATGTTTGCCAAAGAAAAAGATCCATTCAACAAATGGACTAAAGCAACAATAATATTGGACAAGGTTTGTGCATATGCATGTAATTATGCACGTGATGGAGTTGTGCACCAATATTTTTGGCAATGATCAAGTTTGTCATTCAAATCATATTGAAATGAAAGATCAACATGATAACTAACTAGATTAATGTATGTTTAAAATTATTCAACAATTTGTTCTTTGTAATTTATCATTTGCTGATTTATGTTTAGACCAAATCAATTTTAAAAACATTAAAATGGTTGATAGGGGAATAGGAAGAGAGATTTTAGTGGTAGCACATGATACAAAATTATGATCAATCAAATTTTTTTGGCAAAAAATAACAAAACGTAGCACATTTTTATACATATGGGATATTTTGTTGTAACATTTTTTTTTGGGGGAAATCTTTTGATTTAAAGTGATTTTTAAAAAATTAAAAAATGTGTCATTATATTTATGCCTATTGGTTACAAGTTTAAGAATTTTTTGAAATAATGTTGCTAGTTAAATCAAAATTTACCTAAGGATGTTTGCCACCCTAGTTCAATGAAGAAATTGAAAAAAAACATTGATTATGATGCACATCATTTACTTACATTTATTGAATTGAACATATTGCATAATGTAATGAAATGTTTATTCTAGTAAACCACACTCTTTAAAGCAAATGGAATAATCATCAATGATAAAAATTATGTATGCCTATCATTTTGCAGGTGACAATTATATTTCAAATATGTAATGAAAGTACAAAGTGACATAGGCTTGGTGGAAATTTCCAAAAGAAATTCTCTCTGTCATAAATGTTCTATTTCATGTTAAAACTATTGATAATTATATCATCTTTTTCTATTTCCATTATTTCATGTTATTGACGAATATAATGCTTATGAAGAAGCTATGGAAGACCTTCACAAGGCTAGTGTTCATGATCTAAACAATGAATTCATTTAAATAACACTTGTGAACATCTCAAAAAGGTGTTGAAGGATTATTAATCAGGACAAAGTTTATGTTTAATAAACCAAAAGTGCATTGTGTTGTTAAAAGGATGTTGAAAGATTATCAAAGAGCCTTGGAAGACCTTGACAAAGTTGATGTTCTTGAACTAAACAATGCATCCACTTTGAACACTCATGAAGGAGTCAAATACATGTTGAATGACTATCAAGAAGCCTTAGAAGACCTTGACAAGGTTGATGTTTTTGAACCAAACAATGCATCTACCTTACAGACTTGTGGAAAAGTCAAATACACATTGGATGATTATCAAGGAGCCTTGAAAGACCTTGACAAAATTAATGTTCTTCATCCAGACAATGCATTCATTTTGACGACTCGTGAAGATTTCAAATACATGTTGGATGACTATTAAGGAGCCTTGCACAACCTTGATAAAGTTGATGTTCTTCAACCAAACAATGCATCCATTGTGAGCACTCATGCAAGTGTCAAATACATGTTGGATGATTATCAAGGAGCTTTAGAGGACCTTGACAAGGTTGATGTTCTTGAACCAAACAAGGCATTCACTTTGAGGACTCGTGCAGATGTCAAATGCATGTTGTATGACTATCAAGGAGCTTTAGAAGACCTTGATAAGGCTGATGTTCTTGAACCAAACAATGCATCTACTTTGAGGATTCGTGGAAATGTCAAAAGGATGTTGAAAGATTATCAAGGAGCCTTGGAGGACCTTGACAAGGCTGATGTTCTTGAACCAAACAATGCATTCACTTTGAACATTCGTGAACATGTGAAATACATGTTAAATGACTATCAAGGAGCCTTGGAGGACCTTGACAAGGTTGATGTTCTTGACCCAAATAATGCATCCACTTTGAGGATTCGTGGAAATGTCAAAAGGATGTTGAAAGATTATCAAAGAGCCTTGGAAGACCTTGACAAGGCTAATGTTCTTGAACCAAACAATGCATCCACTTTGAGGACTCGTGGACGTGTCAAATACATGTTGGATGATTATCAAGGAGCCTTAAAGGACCTTGACAAGGCTGATGTTCTTGAACCAAACAATGCATCTACTTTGACGGCTCGTGGAGATGTCAAAAGGAAGTTGAAAGATTATCAAGGAGCCTTGGAGGACCTTGATAAAGCTGATGATTTTGAACCAAACAATGCATCCACTTTGATAGCTCGTGGAGATGTCAACTACATGTTGGATGACTATCAAGAAGCCTTGGAGGACCTTGACAAGGCTGACGTTCTTGAACCAAACAATGCATTCACTTTGAAGATTCGTGGAAATGTTAAAAAAATGTTAAAAGATTATCAAGGAGCTTTGGAGGACCTTGATAGGGTTGATGTTCTTGAACCAAACAATGCATCCACTTTGAGGACTCGTGGACGTGTCAAATACATGTTGGATGATTGTCAAGGAGCTTTGGAAGACCTTGACAAGGCTGATGTTCTTGAACCAAACAATGCATCCACTTTGATGGCTCGTGGAGATGTCAACTACTTGTTGGATGACTATCAAGAAACCTTGGAGGACCTTGACAAGGCTGATGTTCTTGAACCAAACAATGCATCCACTTTGAGGATTCGTGGACGTGTCAAATACATGTTGCATGATTATGAAGGAGCCTTGGAAGACCTTGACAAGGCTGATGTTCTTGAACCAAACAATGCATCCACTTTGAGGATTCGTCGACGTGTCAAATGCATGTTGGATGATTTTCAAGGAGCCTTGGAAGACCTTCACAAGGCTGATGTTCTTGAACCAAACAATGCATCCACTTTGACGGCTCGTGGAGATGGCAACTATGTGTTGGATGACTATCATGGAGCTTTAGAAGACCTTGACAAGGCTAAAGTTCTTGAACCAAACAATGTATCCATTTTAACAAGTTATGCGAACACAAATTGGAGTTTAAACAAATATCATGTGGTATTGGAGACCATGGATAAACTTCATCATCTTAAACCAAATGATTATTCGATACTGCAAACAAAAAAATGGTTGAAATGGATATTAGATGTATACCAACCCACAATAGAATTGTTGCCATTCAATTCAAATATTCAATCTTTCACATATAATGAATTGAATTTTGGAACAAGTTTGGGGAAAGGAGCCTTTGGTGAGGTGTATCAAAGTTGGTGGAAAGACATGAAGATTGCAATTAAAGTTTTAAAAAAGAGTGGCTCCCACCATGAAGGTGCAAAAAAATCTTTCATATCTGAAGTGCGCACTTTGGGAACAATTCGACATATCAATGTGGTTAGTCTTTTGGGCTACTGTATCGAAGGTTCAAAACATATGTTGGTGTATGAATACATTTCAAATTCATCTCTTGACAAATGGCTCTATGAGGACAACCTTTTGGATTGGGACCGACGAGTGTGCATCATTATAGGGGTTGCTCAAGGATTGGCACATTTGCATAAATGTAATCCAATCATTGTCCATTTGGACATCAAACCACAAAATATCCTTTTGGATCAAGTTTACAACCCAAAATTGGCTGATTTTGGGTTTGCAAAATTTTTAGATGGCAAGGATGAAGATGTGGTATGTGCCCCACCATTCTTTTTTTTATTGGTTATGTGCATACACACTATATTTTAATGCGATTGCGAACCTTGCAAATTAGAACATTTTTTTAGGGCACAACTTGCTAATTTCATATTTGCATTATTATAGGTCATGGAACAAATATGATAAACATTCACAATCTAAAATGAATATTTGAAAAACACTTAATGTAATAATTCATGAAATTACATTTTATGTTACAACTTTTCTTTTTATGTATGCATGAGTAATGACAAAAGGCTTGGAACTTTTATGATAAAAAAAAATTAAAAATTAAATTATGGGTTCCTATTAGTATTGGACTGGATCTTGGGTGTGTGTTTTATGAACTTCAACATGTATATTCAAAGCATGTGACACTCGTTCAAATTATTGATTTGTTTGGAAATTCAAATTCAGATGCAGTTAGCTTCAACTTCTACACCAGGAACAAGCGGATATATGGCACCAGAAATTCTTTCAAAACAAGCATCGACAAAGAGTGATGTGTATAGCTTTGGAGTCTTGTTGATTCAACTTCTGAATGGATCACCATTCATTTTAGATGGAAATGAAATTCACATTCACAAATTTATCCAATGGGCACGAAAGGTTCATGTGGAAGAAAATGGATTTGAACAAATTTTCAATGTAGTAATTGATAATTCAATAATTGGGTTTGACTGCAATGAAGCCAAATCATTTTTGCAAATTTCCCTTCAGTGCATCAAGGTAATTTTTGTGCCAAATCTTTTTTGTGTATCATTCAATTTGTTGTCAAGCAAATTTGAAAAACCCAAATCATGGATTCGATGTAGTACTTGAAACAATTTGAAATAAATTAAACTAGATTGTCCATTGAATGTAAAACTTTTTAATAAGGTTTACACATTCAAATGGTACATTCAATTTCATTTGGAATTCTCTTAGACCATTTGTATGATTGATGTGTATAATTGAAAGGAATATATTATTTTCAAATTCAATAAAATTATGTTGTTGAATAAAGATATATGTTGGTTTCAACATTTTTCTTTTGAAGGATATATGTTCAAATTGTGTCATTCCAAATTGAGACATGAACATGTAGTCCCATTTATTCAAGCATTTTGCCACGGTTTGATTATAATTTATTACATAATAAACATCTAACTTTTGTGACATTTGTTTCTTATAGGAAGACCCAAATCAAAGACCAGGAATCCAAGAAGTTTTGCAATGTTTTGAAGGATTGAACAAAAAAAAAGGCATACAATCTATTCCCACATCAATTCAAGTATATTTCGACATATTATTGAAAAGACTTGGTTCCGCTTTCGAAAGGATGTGATTTGTATATTTATTATATGATTACACTCAACATGTATACTTACTGTAACATTTGTCCATATCATTTGTTTATCCTTTTTGTAAATGCGGAAAGTTATTCCATTAGGTCCATAGACTCAAAGTTTCACAATTATGTATAATATGTTGTCGTACAACTTGGCAACTTGTGCGTTTTGTATAGATGAAAAATTAGATGTTTATTAAATTTTTAAAAAAAATTATAATCATTTGTATAATCTAGGTGTATATAAGTGTACATATTAATTGGAATCCTTTCAAAAGTTGACCTTTGTTAATCTTTCAAAATTTGGCCCTGGTTATGATGATTAGCTCTTGTTTAATAATGTGTTACACTCCTTATTTGACACATAAGTATGTAATATAACACTATAGGATCATTGAACCTTTTTTCCAAATGGCTTTGGGCATATGGTCATGTCTAAATTTTCTAGTTCAAGATTTCAATTAATTGTTGGACATAACACAATAAATGTAGAAATGATGCCCATTTTTTCAAAAAGACGTTTTAATCAAGTTAACATCCATCATTGTGGGATACTAAATGTTTTTTAGGAATTTTTAGACACCCATTACAATACCAATGGAAAATTTTGTATTCATAGATTTGGATATACCTTAGATATTGGTTCATAAATTGATGATATACTTGAAAACGAAAGAATACATTTTTGTATATAGTTGCATGTAAATTATAAACCTTCTAATTATAATAGTATGTGATGGGTTCTTGCCCCTTTTCTTTCTTATTAGCAAGATGGTAATGGTTCATTATAACTTGATTGTGGACATCAAATTATGACCTTCACTAGGATAATATAAATCATAATTACTTCCTAACTTTTTCCCTTTCCCCTTTCTTTGGTATTTATAGTAAATTAAATCTTAGGTGCCCACACTTAAACATTATTCATTATATGTACATAACTATAGCATGTGTAAGTTCCTTAAACAATATAAAATATTTACACAATATCTGTAGCATAATACAAAAACATAATTCTTAGAATAGACGTTACAAACATAGATATTTAACTATTGAAATGTATTGCTTCAAACTACAATCAATTGGAACCAAATAATCTCAATGATCAATCTAAAACAAACTAACCAGTTTGTGGGATTAACAAAATACATGAAACATTCACACAATGGCCTCCCTTTAAGTGATTCTCATTTAAGAAAGGCATTAATTTGAGGGTGAGGCACTCATCAACATTATCTTATATAGTATTGGAGTACTCATTTCATAAGTGTAGGGTAAGGCCCTTGGATTCATATGTCACCAAAATGAATGCCCTACGTCACAAGGTAGGGGTCAATTGTGGGGCTCAAGTTCTAGTAGCACGCCCATCCAAGGGTGTTAAGATATGGGTATCCAAGGGTATAGTATCTTGACTACACCATATGCCATCCAATTGCAAGCTATGCTACCTATAGTTGAATAATAAAGCTACCAAGGAAAACAACAAACATTTCTACTATAGTTTGACAAATTCAACAAAATCATCCATAAAATCCACAACTTTATTTATTTATTTTCCATAGTAACACTCACTAGCCCAACTTGATTATGGATTACAATTTTAGTTTATTGAAATTGTATGTGTTTATTACACCATATATTATAAGGATACCCCTTTCTTGTGGTTTCATTTAGCCCTTCCTGAGTGAAGCTATCATGTTTTTTCTTCCAATTTGATTCAGGTCCTCACGGCCAAAGTTATTTTCCTCAAGGAAAGGGGATTCATAACTTTTTAATGGGTACAAATTGATTTTAATGTGTTATTAGCACAATGCAAACCAATGTCAAGTTGCCTGGGGTGTTGTGCACCATTGTTACCTATGTGCTACAATAAACCTTGGGATTAATACTTTTAAACCTTGAAATCCACATTTTTGTTAACTTCGCGACATGTATTGCTTCATTAAATGTTGCACCTAAACACCCATCATCACCCTTTCCTTGTAATCAATCTTTGGAGGGGATAACCACTTGAACATCTTAATGTGTGCAACCTCCATTATAGACTTTAGGTGTTATGGTTCTTCATGTGCTCATATTCTAGGTGTAGCTCCTCCAATCACTTGGACACTTGGAAACAAGAGAGTATTGATAGTGCTCATGTGTATTACACACAATTGATCTTGTTAAAGATCCACAATGTCATTTTGATCTATAAAGAATTCACATATTTCCATGCATACAGTCTCATATGAGTGACATGCAATCCTTAATGTAATGTGACAATTAAGAAAATCACATTCAAGAACAAAAACAAGGGTGGAGCATCAAAACTAGGGGAGGTAGGTTGTGGGTACCTTGATATTGTAAGTTAATGACATGAAGGTATATGGTTACAATGCTCCTTTAGGGAAATTACGCAATGCATGGACCAATTTTTCAAATGGCAGCTTCACCTACCACCCCCGCACCTCCTTCCTGAGTCCACTTTAAAAAAAATTATGCCCAATCACATGAGATGAAATTGACTTTGTGGATAGTTCATAAAAAAATAAGAGGTTCACTACAACAAACTAATAGAAGATCTTGCACACAAACTAAATTGGAGGAAAATATCTTGTTGAGAAACAAGAAATAGAACTGAAGTTGAATTCTTTCCTACCAATGTTCCGAATGTCATTTGGTCAACTATCCTCATGACCAACTATTGAGCCTTAAGCAACTGCCAAGACTAAAATCTCAGAAGTTAATCATCAGTGTAAACATATTATTCTCCTTCTCAAAGAGGGAAGCCTCCAACCCATCATCAATCAAATTAGAGTCAAGAAACAATCCAAATCATCCCCACAGTACTTGAGCAGTGCCAACCCAACTTGGAAAACAATTATCACAACATGCATAAGAAAGTACCCATCTTTTTTCATCAATTTTCTCCCCCAAATTGACATAGGTTATGAAAGCCATGTGCAACATCACATCCAACATAATGCATTGTGAAGAGATGGAGCTATTCATAAAATACTACTCATTACTACCCCAATACCTCAAACCTATTGCCTATAACCTCCTACCAAAGCAAGGCATGAGATGACAAGGAAGCATAAAAGACAACCTCAACAAGGGAAGACATCCCAAATTCAAAGAGCTAGCAAGAAAGGGACAAAGTATGAATAAACAATGATGAACCATTGGTTTGCATACATGTTTGGATTGATCATCTCTTTCTCAAAATGTTCCCCAACTTGTGGCACTAGGTCTCTCGCCAACCTCTCAAATTGGAACATGTATTGTTGAACCAATGGTAGACCCATCTGAACCCAATAACAAGTAGGAGTGGGGCAAATAGATTCCATAGGCTCCATCACATAATTTAGTCAACAAATTGTGAGTCTCTTATCTGTTTTGACGAGCATAGCAATCCCCTTGCCAAACAACTATTGTTTGCACCAAAAGTCTACAAAAACAAACCTTGCACCTATCATCAATTGGTCTTCACCTAAGCAAAAAAAGTTGGAAAACAACTCTTTTGTTTATCTAACCTTTTGAAGGACCTTACCAAGTAGAGGCCCTCCATGGGTGCATGTAGAGCACCCTTAAGCAAAACCACTAGTAACTAGAAAGCATCTTCCTCATTCATGTATATTAAAAGCAACCCTGCAAGAAATCCCATTCCCTATTCAAACACATGACACTTGTTGTCAACAGACCTCAACTTCCAGTACCAAATGCCAACTATTTTTATTGAACATTATGGTGCACTTCTATATAGAATTAAAGGCAAACCTTCACAAAAACACTTTCAAGGTAACTATTGTTTCAGTTCCAGCAATAGCAAAGCAAACACAACAAAGCATGTGGTCATAACCTTGAGAGTGTCACTCACCAAGTATTAGACCACTACCTTCATCACAAATAGCACAACTAGCTGCAATTCTTCCCCACTGACTACATGAGCTCCCAACAATGGATGTGTGTACAATAATCTGCACAAAATTTCAAACAAACAATTATTAAAAAATCGATGTCCTAAGTTTTTGGAAAGCAAGCACTTCACTCAATTATGATGTTGGCTAGGACTCAAGGGACATTATGGTCCACTTTCCATGTAGTTCAACAGACATATTTCTGACTTGAAGTTCTCGCCAACTTGATTGCAGTGCAAAAATTGCACACAAATAGTTTAGTTGTAGCCATAAAAATGATAAATAGTTGTCTCATGAACCTCAAAATTGGATTGTTGAATGTAGACAAAGTTCTTTCAACTTTACTTTAAAATGGGGAACTCCAAAGATGGCCATCTTCAGTAGTCAAATAAGGAATAAAGAGACAAACTTGGACATAGCCCACATCTCAGTCATATACTGCATATGCCTTGAGGATGTTATAGAGAGAAGGTTGGCCAAGCCCATGTCTCTGTTGGAAAAAAACATGTGATGGAAATGTCTATGAAATATCCCTAATTATATCTAGTTTTATAGCTGAAATTTCATATAGCACTAGTTGCTACAAGACAAATCGGTTTGATGAGCATCATGTTGAATTCTAAATGCAAAACCCTTTGCTCTGCTTTGATCCTTTGACCCTTCTTGCAACATAAAAAAAACCTGATGCACTCAAAATCTAACCTATAAATCTTGTCCTTGTATGCAAGCATAGTTTGCATAAGCGTTGCAATTTCTATGTTGGAATTAGTGCAATTTCCCAGTAATGAAAAAAATCTACGAAAAACAAGTACATCATACACTCCTTGATTCATGAGCATGAGTTGTAAATCCTAACTACCTAAAACAAGTTGCCTCATTAGGCCTCGTAGACAATCAAGGATGCTTTTGAGCACAAGACGTTTTACAAATTGTGGCTTTCTACCCACGTAGTCTTTCCAGTCTCTGCCCCCAACTCCAATCATTCTCCGCCATTTCCACAGTCAATAGTCCTCTCTGTCAAGACCTCAAAACTATGCAAGACTATAGAAACAAACCCCAAAAACATTTTGAAGTACTTGATATGTTAGTTAAAAAAAAACTAGGACTAACAAAACAAGAATGCATGTGGCCATATCCTTAAGAGTGTCATTGATGAAGTGTTAAACCATCACTTTTGTTAGGTATTCGAAACAACCCTTCATTGTCAAACAAATGCATCCAATAGTTGGTTCCAAACAAATGTTGAATAACCTCTAGCTTCATATTTCACTCTCATCCAAAACCCGAATTGATTTTTGGGTTTGTATGAAAAAAAGGAGGAGTGTAAAAAGGCAGTACTAGTACACAAAAGTTCAAAGATGCCTTCAAAACTTCACAACATCATAGTTCCCCAATCGAATATCGTGATTCTGAATTAGGGTTTTCTAGCTATGTTTTACTTATAACTGGCATAGAGACTCAACAATATGACTAAAAAATTGTTCACATTGCCATCAAGCTCGAAAAACAATATCATCATAAATACAAAAAAATCCTCGATACTGGAAAAAAAAACCTAAAAAGAATTAAGTTGAGAGATGCCATCAATAAGGTAACCTTTGTTTGAGCTCTAACAACAAAAACGTTACAAATGAAACACAAACCTCTCTTTTTCAAATTATGGTTGGCCCTTGTTTGAGACTTTTGTAAGGTTGAATTTCACAAAGTCAAATCTCTCACCAGGATGCTGCACCACAGGAATTGGAGATGGATCAAGTTCCAATGTCTTTAGCTATTGTGACCTCTTAGCCTCAGTTTCACTACTCTAGTTGTTCATCTTCCATAACCGCCTAAATTATCTTCGCTTCACATCCAATAAAGCAAAATCAGGCACAAGACCAAAAGCCAAGTGCAATTCTCAAAATGTGCAACAAGGACAAATCTGTAGGAATTTGTCCATTGTCCCAATGAAATATGATGCTCTAAAAAAACCCTAAAAAACTCTCTTTCTACGTTCTTTACATACGTACGCATGGACATGTTTAGGATACCTACAATAAATATGTATGTACACAATGAGTATGCATAGAATATGTATATGGTTTTTCTTGGCCTTGCCTGCAAGGGAGAGAATGGGTTATTAGGTTCAAGGTTCCTTAAATATTAACTTATCCTTATTGAATTGTCCAAATAAGGAGTTTGGCAATATGTATTTTTATTTTTATCACAAACCTACTTTTGTGCAAAAGATGAGGATTTTGAACCTACCTAAAGTGAAATGATTAATTTTGGACTTTTGTAGAATTATTTTTCATTTATTTTACTTAAAATCATAGATTGCACCCTAAATATAACAATAGCCTTCCATGTGAAATGCGCACTTAGCATCTTATGTTTTTAATAAAAATAAACAACTTGTTTTAAAAATTATATCACATGTGCCAAGGTGCAAAGTAAACGTATGTTAAATACAAGTGAACATTGATTACATGCAATTGATTTTATAGGCAAATTTGAAATAAACATTTTTGAATCATGACACAACACACATTCAACAATACCCCAAATTACATCCATAAATATGTGAATGGTGATTATGATACGATTGAAAGTGCTTAAAGAATTGTTACAATCCATCTTTAACTTCACCTCAAAATACATGCATAAACATGTGAACTATGACCTTGATGTGAGTGAAAATGATTTAGAAATTGTTGCAATTCATCCCCAACTTTGCTTTAGATGCAATGTTGTTTTTAATAACTCTTTACATTGACGTCAATTCCATTATAGTTCCACTTTTCTTGCTCACATAAGCAAAAATGGCAACAAGCAACGTAATTGGAAGGTCTATATGTCATTGTTTTGTTTGTTGAGGTCATGATTTGTTGAATATGCAAAAGCAACCATAGTGCTAACATGAAACTTTTGGACCTCTTAGGTTTTGCATTTGTTGTTTCATCCATGGAATAAACTAGGTGATTTTTTTGCTCATAGTTTGTGATGAGACCATTTTTTCATCTTGTGTATTATTTTTTGACCTTTGAGACACAAGATTTCACCAATGACAAATAAGGATTTCAAATGTGTCTTAATTATAGATGCTTTCAAAGGCATTGAAGATAGGGTAAACAATAAAGAGGTTACATTCTAATCATTATTAGTCAACGATCTTCATTTATTCTTGCAAGTCTCTTAGTTATAGAAATTCTACCTTGACATCCAACAGTTGATATGTATGGTTAACTATATTGAAATGAAAATTTCACAAAATAAATGATGGGTTAGTTCAAACTTGTAAACATGAAGTTAGAATTGGAAAGACTCCAAAACATTGAAGCATATTTTGCATACTTGGAAAGGCTTTGAACATTTATATGATCAAAGTTTAAAATTGTCTAGAATAGGTTCACTCAACACTAAGGTACAATTTGCTCTTCACCTTGTTTTGAGTGGTGATATGAAGCCACTATAGGTGTTGGTTTAGGGTACAATGACATTATTTTACTTTCAAATTTTATGGCTAGTAGTTCACTTTCACACAAATGAAAGTGAGTCACCTTAATAAGATTTTAAATCATGATCTATTTTTGAAAAAGATTATGTGACTATTTTCTTGTCAAAAATTATTATATAGCAAAGTGAATATTAAAGTAACAATAGAAAACAATTATAAATATAAGAGGTTTATCATTGCATGTAAGACTAAACCTTCAAAAAACAAAAAATAAGATCAACAAAATTGAACCAATTGATGTTTGTTTGACATTAAAAGTAATGCTATTGTTCACCATGGCTTCATCAATTAATAAATAGGGCCTTCTTAATGGCAACATTGCACAAACATAATTATATACAATAACATCATTGAATACAAGGTTCATGTAGCGTTATCACCAACAACTCCATGACTAGCAAATCAGGTTTTTAAAATGTGTTTCATCTGTAAGAAATTAAAACTTCATAAAACCCAAACCAAACTTACAAAGTTAACCCAAAGTCCCTCACACTTAAACTTTTATAGAATGTTCATTATCATTGCAATAAGCTCCACACCTCTTCCTTTACCATCAATAGATACACAAACATTGGGCTTCATAGAAAGTTGGAACTAATAATTTGCAACTTGGTTGCTAACATGCACTATTATTACACCACAATGTTACATTGTTATGGCTTAAATTACAATGAAACACCACCAAAGCTTGGAAATGCACTACCCTCCACTCTTCGATGTTAGACTTGTTGAGGGAAAAAAAAACACTTAAAATAATCAAAAGTTTAAGATCGTAAATGTATAACAAAACATAAAACACAATATAGAGGGATCAAAATCTTTAAGGATAAAAAATTGGAGACAAAATCAAAACACCTAAACAAACCAAAATCTTGAAAAAAAATAAATTGAAGACAAAATAAAAAAACTTAGACAAACCAAAAGTTTGAAAGATCAAAAGTTTGTGACAAAAGCACAAAACTTGGAAAGGGACCAAAATATAAATGAAAAAATCAATAGCATCATAAAAATTCAAAGCAACAAAACTTTAAACTAGACCTTGAAATTTTATATTGAGCCATTGGTATGATTTTACTCCTTTTTTCACATATCAACATTACTAATTGGGTTTGGTCAAGTTTTGCATCAAACTTTCTTCTACTATAGCAATTCCAACTCTAATTCTAGCTTGTTGTAAAATTGACTATCAACTTACCTTGGTAACCAACTTATAATTGGCACTAAAAAACCAACAATAAACCTTAAACTCGCCAAAAAGTAAAAACTTCAATTAAAAAATGTAGTGTAGTTTGGAGGGCCTCCCCAAACACAAATATTCACTTTTTGATATTTTTGATATTTTTCTTGAAGGTGTGGGAAAATACATGTAATATTTCTAAAATATAAAAGATTTTTTGTAAGGTGATCTACAACATTCATTTGAATGCGTCTAGGTTCTCCTTATAATAATGCACTTCAATTTTTATGAAGGGGGAAACAATGATAACAATGCCTCCCCTTATATATAAAGATTTGACCCACATTTTTTGTCTATTTTGGGTGGGTTTTATAAAGTGTAATCTCCTTCCCAATTTGCAAGAATGGCATTACACTATTGACCAAGATGTAATAAATTTGATAAGGAATTTTGTTTTCATTCCTTAAAAAAAGTTGTTTCTTTTCCTTGGACCTTTTACATCTCTTCTCCCACAAGCCATGTATGTAAAATCTTTAATGCACAAAGCATTGGACTCCCACATTATGTTATGTGTCCCCTCTTCACCTTCAAACTACCTCCATCCCTCATGCCTTTTGAAGTTGATATAAAAAAATGTGACCATGAATATCTAGGCTCTCCCAATGTAAAGAAAATTTGGGCTAGGTTTTTATGTTGGGTAAAACTTGAAGAAAAAGGATGCACATAAATACGATAACTATGTTTTACTCAACATGCAAAGATTTCCCCTTTATTTTCACATTGAAAGGGGTGGGTTTTATAAATCAAATCTTTCCTCTTAAAACACACTTTAAGGGATTTAAATAAAACCCCCTTTAATTAGAAATATGTGTTAAAAAGAATAGGCCACCCATGGTGGACTATGGTTCCCAAGAAGTCATTGGATGAACCTAGGGGTGTGTTGGAAACTAAAATCTACCCTACACTACCCACTTTCTAACATTAAAAGCAAGTATCCCACTACTAGAACATAGTGGATAATGTGGGGAAGTACAAGAATTATGTATAACATGCAAGGAGTTCACAAAATTGATCACTTACACAATCAACAAGGCATGCTTATTTGACCATATTAATGAAGTTGAAACAACCTTAATAACCCGCATTTGATTTTAACAACATTATAATTTTCCATTGTTTTTGCTTATTTAAGTTTTTTTAATACATTATCCTTCACCTAGCCACCCCCTCATCACCTACAAAAACTAAAAAAACATGCTACACATTCATTCACCTTTTCATCGGCCATAGAAAAAAACTAAACAAAATGCCCCACCCATTCATCTACCCTTTCATCAGCTAAAGAAACTAAAGAAATTACACATAAACAAGCTTGGTCTTTACACAACATAATGCCACGATATTCAAATGTTACCTTAAACATTTAATTTGGTTCCACATTTCAAGGAATATTCATCACTTGTGTTGTGTGAATGAGGGTTTTGTTTTCATTTTTTTGGTGTAGCATCATTGGCAAGCGGCCCAAGGAATATTTAACATCAATTGTCAACATTTTTTCAAATATTGTCCAAATCGGAAAAAATTGGCAAAACATTTCCATTCAAATAAAAAAATGATCAAATTAGGCAAACCTCTTTTTCCCAAAAAAATAATATCAACAAATATTTTAAAAATGGAATCTACAACAAGATATTTATATTTTCTGGTCACCAAATTACAAAATTTCCCCACCAAAATATATATATTGGCTTTAGGACCACAAGTTCATTTGTTGGTGATTTCATGAACGATGAATGAAATATGTCCTATTTTATTTTTTGATGTTTTGGATTCATCACATACCTTAAGTTAGATTGGATTCAACATATTTTATTTAGAAACTAGATGTTGAAATTTTAAAGAAATTCCAATGGCAAAGTTATTGAAAGTGTAATTTTTTTCAAATCACACTACATTTGTGAAATTTTGATACTATTTATACTACTTGTAGGCATGAAAATTTTCAAAAAACATTATGTAAAATTAAATCTGAAAAATGAATGGATGAACTAATAATCTTAAATGAAAGTATGCATCAAATTGCAATGCACATTACCAAATCCCTACAAATTCATGATTTTCAAATAATTCTTCCAAGGACTTCTTGGTCTTCAAGGTCTTTATCACATACATTATGAGTGATTATCATCAATAAAAAAAACATTTAGTGTTTAATTCCATGGCTTTTGCTCGAAAATCCTTTTGCAATGTCTTCAACAATCCACATTTTCCCAAACCTTTAACAATACTCTCAATTTGACATGGCCATTTTTCCAAGACTCAAAAAGCCAAGTAAATAAATTTTCACGCAAAGTTCCAATGGAAAGATCAAGATGAATTTCATTATGCCCATTGTCTATTTGTTTTTTGATGGATAATGCTTCAAATGTGTTATGAATCCACAATAGACTAGCCTTTAAAGTATAACATGGGGCAATTTTGCCTTCAGGATTTGAATTAAGAACATAAATTCATTTCTTCTTTTAAAAATATCTTTTGTTGTTCAATATCAACAACGTGCATTACGTTATCTACTCAAAATGTGTGCAAACCGATTGAAAATGCAAAGCTTCACAAAACCGGAATTAACAAATATGCTATATTCAAAATATTAGAATTGTTGCCAATTTCAAGGGGCTTTGTAATATTGAACAAGGATGAATCACAAATTGTACACACTTGATGTTGTATTGTGTTTAAAGGTTCATATGTTATTATATGAACATCTTTCCCCTTGTTGATTAATATCCATTTCAACATGTGATTTCTCTAGCAAAAAATAAGATATTCCATGGGAGAGACTTACCTTGGATGGGAGTTTTATAACATCGGACACCAACATTGAAGGCAATTTCTAGCAAGGAAAAAGAGGTTCAATCGCTTGAAGATAGGAATGTTCATTACAAGTTACCTTGAATGAAACATGACCTACATTGTTACAATAGTAAAACCCCAATTTTCTTTCACATTGTTATAAAAATTATACATTTATTGTCCTAAGATTATATTAGGGTCTTCAAATCCAAACTTTTACATTGTTGTGATAATTATAAATGTTAAAAAGCCTTGATAAAAAAGGTGAAAGTATTGGCTTCACTTACTAAAAAAGGAGTTGGTTTACTTCAATTATACTAAGCCTACTCTATTGATTAAATACTAAAAGGAAAACACCAATGACAAAGGAGCCTGTCAAAGATTTCATTGGCTTGAAGGGGTTATTTAATCTATATTCATTTATAAGCACAATTTTGGTTATGAAAAATGTAATAAGTATTTTCTTCATGTTCAAGAACATAAATTTTCACCCTATACAACACTTAGCATAATATTTCCAAATCAAACATATCACATTTCAAAAATGTCAAACATGCATATTAATTGCAAAAAAATTACTAAAGACCTAATTGATTTGCTTTTAGTCCTCAAAATATTCCCAAAGCATTGACATCAATCTTTATTGAACTAGAAGTTTTAAATATGTAAGGTTGATGTTATACAATTAATGTTTTCCACTCATGTTTAATTTTTTCAACTTTATCATTTAGTGTTTAGAAGTAAATCATGTTGCATAAGATGCACATGCCTTCATCCCTTCTTCACTAGTAGATATTCCAATCATTTACATTTCATGTATTTTAATGCATTTGTTCAATGTTCAACATACATGCAATGGTTGGATTTCAAACTCTTGTAAGTTCAACAAATTATGCATCAAATTCAATTTAATCATACATCAACACCTTTTTGGTATTTCCAAAAGAAATTTTGTTCTCATTTTAGAGTTTTGTTCAAGAGCTTGTGTGCTTTGAGGGAAGAGACATGAAATCTCCACGAGTTAGCAACCTATAACAAATGAAAAACATAATTTGGGACGATACATTCTACTTCATTCATTGTGATAGTAGTTACAATTGATGTAGAAGACATGAACCTAGGGGTGAAAAATCACACAAAAAAATTGTGGTTGGGATGAGAACTTTCTTTATAATAAAATCCTTCATGTTTTGATAACAAAAATTGTCTACAGTCAAAGAACATAGGTTTTAAGATACCAACACAATGTAGTGTTAGAGCATAATTATATGGTAAATATCCAACTTGATAGATAAACATTGGTGTTATTCAACATATGACTCATAAAAAGAACACATTTATTTCTTATGAAGTTTTGAACATGAGTCAAGTGGTTACTTAGGAGATGGTAATACACATCAAATTTATGGCTATGGAAATATTTCTATTATGTTAAATAATGGAGAAAGAAAGCAAATTCCCAAAGAACTCTATGTTGTTGGTTTAATGGTTTTTTTACCATTAAGTTTTTTGAATTAGCTCATGGAAAGTTAATTATTAAAAGAGGTTGTTGCACTTTAACAAGTGCAAAATGAACTATTATTCTTAATTGTGTGCTTGAGAATGACCTATACATTGAATTAAACACTTCAATAGTGAATCAACAAGTATCCATGGTACATCTATATGTGAAGGAAGGTAGTTTGTTTATAGTGTCTTTGGAAAGCTTTCAAGGAGGAGGGGTGCATCGGCTTGGTTCCATGGGATTTGGACTCGTTCTGTGAATTTTTTTAAAATATTAAATAACTTCTTCACAAAAAAATTAAATAAAATCTTAAGAAAAGGTTTTAGAGGAATTGGGAGGTGCTTTTGGTTTTGTTGGAAAGATATCGATGATTATGATTTTTAAAAAATTATTTCATAAGAATTTGGACTAAGGATGTGGGAAGCATTGAAATTTAGGTGATTTTTGTCATTGAGAATTCAAATAAATTCCAAAAAACTAGGTTTTGGAAAGAAAAATCAATTGAAAACTTGGTCAAACTTGCAAGTCTATCCTTCAATTCAATTATGGGGGATTGGGAAATGATTTCATACTTGGGGCAATGGCACTTGCCACACTAGTATATGTAGTTGTTGAATTGAATATTAAGGTTGATTTATGGCACCATAGGTTTCACCATATCAATCAAAATCGAACGAAATAATTATAAGACATAAATGTGGTTGGAGGATTAAAACCTTATGATATAAAGACCTTATTAATTTCTATCTAAAGCTTGTTTATTAGGTAAACAACATAGAGAAAAGTTCTTGAATGAAAGAGGAATGTGAGGTAATGATCTATTAGGTATTGTTCATTTAAATATATGTGAATCAATATAAGTAACATGTAATGGGTCAAAATACTTTGTAACTTTTATATATGATAAATAGATGATCTTTTTAGGTATCCATTTTTTAATTTTCTTAAACATACATATGAAATGTTTGATATTTTCAAGATATATAAACAATTGTCACCAAAAAATTAAACTAGTAATATATAATAAAAGAAAATATGTTCCAAATATACAATAATACATAAATAATATATGTAAGAATATATAAATTTCCAAATTTAGTCAATTTTTCCAAAATGAAACATCCAATTCACTAGAAGAAAACTATGGTTTGCAACCAATTTTTCAACTAAAAAATGTTATTTGCAATTACATTTAAGTTTCAAATGACATTTAGTAGTTGCAAAAATTGGTTGTAAACCAAAAAAAAATCTTCTAGTGATTCCATACACTTAACAAAATGGGGTTGTAGAAAGTAAATACATGATTCTAATGGATGTTGTAACTTTTATGTTGCACAATTTTGGTCTTTCTAATTCCTATGGGGATGAATATTTGTTGACAAAAAACTATTTTTAGAATAGGACTCCTACAAAGGCGCTTGATGATACAAATATTCATATTGATTTATGGATTGGTGTAAAACCAAAGTTTAAATCATTTGAAAATGTTTAGATGTGCTTTTCTATTGTGCAAAAGGATTTAAGGAAGAAATTAGTCCTCGATACAATTGAATATATACTTTTTGGCTATAATGAAGAAAACAAGTCTATAGATATTTATTAAAATTGTTAAAAAAATTACCATTATTATCTCTAGAGATGTGGTCTTTGAGAAAATGAATTATAGTCTAGAATATGAGCATTCAATTGAACAAAATGAAACAAATTTAAATGAATTGTTATTTAATACATTCTTTGAATAATCCTTTTACTAGTGTAACCCCCTCCTAACTTGGTAGTACACAACAAATACAACCAAAATATAGACTACAACTTAACTATATCACACTTGAGTTTGGATTCAATGGGAGAAATTGAAAAGTTTTATAACATTCATCACATATCACCTAATATAGAATAAACATGCAATATCCATCAAGACCATTTAGAAAGATTGTCAAACCAAATAGATTGATCACATAGATTGAGGGAAAGAAGCCATCTACCTCAAGAAAATCCAAACAAGGCACTAATTGTACAACATGATAAAAGGGAGCCAATTGCATATGAAGAAGCTTTATTTAAACTTGATGTAACTCATTGAAAAGTGGCTATTGAATTTATATTACATTTAATATACAAGAATAAAACTTCCATACATTATCAACATTATCAACAATAAATAAATGATGAATTATAAGTGCATTTTCAAACCAAACTTAAAATTTGAAGGAAGCATTAAAGATATAAAGTTCATTTAGCAGGAAGAGGTTTCACACAAGTCAAGGGTGTACATTATAATGATATCTTTTCATTGGTTGTAAAACTTTCTTCTATTCATGTTATTATTATTTTAATTGACCATCTTGATTTAAAAGTCCATCAATTGAATGTTAAAAGAAAATTCATACATGGAGTATTATAAGAGAATATATATATATCAATATGCTTGAGGGGTTAAGGAAAGAACAAATTCACAAAAAATGTGCAAGCTCTAAAAAGTTCTATACAACTTAAGTAGTATTCTAGGACTTGGTACTAATGGATGGACTCATATGTAATCTCTATAGGGTGTATAAGAAATGATGTTGATTTTAATCTTTACATGATGAAGCAAGAAGGAAAGTTTACTATGATTGTTTTTTACATTGATAATATAATGCTAGTGAGCAATGCTATATTCCTATTACAACAAATGAAGAAGATTCTTGAATTTGAAATTGAAATGACAAACTTCAAATATATTCATTTTTGTATTGGAATTAAAATGATTAGAAATCAAGAAGATGGTTGGATTAGAATGTCATAAAAGAAATATCTACTATAAATTTTACATAAATTTGGAATGACATATTGCAAATTTATATGTACCCTAGGTGAGATTAATGTAAAGTTAAACAAAGATGGTTATCCTCAAAAACAAGAGGAAAAAAATAAATAGGAGTTTTGTACTTACAAGTTGTTAGATGTCTAATGTATGCATTTGTTTGTATTCAATTGGATTATCCATTCACAATCTAGAAAACTCGCTTGGTTTAATTCTTTGTGAACCTTGCTGTAAGCATTGGCAAGTTGTTAAAAAAGTATTAAGGCCCAATTTAGACGAGGGTCTAGGGTCTAATTTCCTAGGAACCAATTTGGACTAATTTGAAGCTAATTGAATCCTTGAGTTGGATTGTACCTTGGTCCTTAGCTTGATTCTTGGTTTTCAAAATTAGGAGTTCTCCTTTTAACACTATTTTTTTGGTTTGACCCAATTAAATTTCCTTCCATGTGCCAAGTAAGTTTAGCTATTTTAAGGTCCCCACTCCTTAATTTAGGAAAGATACTGGTACTGAAGTTCGTGAAACTGCACTCTTAAAACCTTATTTCATTAGAAAACATCACAAACTATATTTTCTTAAAGGCATTTTGCCACTTTTTGGTCTTGGACTTTCATCTAAAGGCCTTGGGACCAATTTAAAACTTTCAACCAATAAGATTGCTTGAATTCATTGGTCACTAGACCTTAGACCTTCATCTAAAGGCCTTGGGATCAATTTAAAGCTTTCAACCAATAAGATTGCTTGAATTCATTGGTCATTAGACCTTGGACCCTCATTTAAAGTTTCCATAAGATACATTAAATGTACATTAGGTAATAAACTTCAATATACAAAATCAAAAGACAATTATTTTGTATGGTTATATTAATGTTAATTAGGGCAACAATCCTAACATAAGAATATCGACATCTTGACCTATTATTATTATTTTGTTGTTGGAGGTATTATAAGTTGGACTAGCAAACAATAATAGTTGGTTGCATTATCAAGTACAAAATCAAAATATATGACAATGTCATAAACATTGGCATAAAGTTGTTTGTTTGAGAAGATTATAATCTTGATTTTGATCATCCTAACCATATTACATTGTCTTTTGATAACCAATGAACAATAATGTTATTAACAAACCTTAAATTTCATTTTAAAGATAAACATATTAACATACAATATCACTTCGTAAGAGAAGAAGTTCAAATGAAGGAAAGAAACTTTAGTTACATTTGTATTACAGTTATGACAATGAATTTCTCAATGAAAAGCTTTAGGAAGTGGAAGCATAAACATTGTTATGATCTTGTGGGGTTGAGAGTTTAACCCATGGAGATGTAGGAACAAGACAAAAAAATGTGATTTAAAACTTAGTTTATGTTTAATGAAGGTATGACAAATGAGAAACCTAATTTAAGATAATAAATTTTACTTCATTCATTATAGTGGTATTTAGAATTGATGTTGGATACAAGAGCTCAAGGGTGAAAAGAATTTGTGTGTCTTCTATGGTTGGGAGGACTTTCTTTATGTAATAATAATAAAGTTTTAATGTCTATATTCATAAAACACAAGTCGTAAGATTCTAACTCAAACTAGGCAACCAAGATTGATTGGAGATCAAGGATGGTTTAAGAATTTGACAAAACTTTTTTCATCATGTAAAGATATTATGTTCATTTTTTATCCACAATATTTTTTACTTTAATAAAAAATGAAGATTAAAAGAAATATCTATTTTAAAAAAAATTGTAGAAAGAAATTTCTTGAAATGATTAACATGTGTCTCCATTTGAAGGAGGTAACAAAATTTAATTTGATTTTTTTGAATCCTTCATAATGCTTATCATACCATATACCACCA
>Ga0209208_10002690_pt1 | contig 25509 bp, 28 predicted proteins | sample S1TSphfallax_3_FD_187694 | JGI IMG/M metagenome (GOLD analysis project Ga0209208, IMG submission 187694) | Host-associated microbial communities from peat moss isolated from Minnesota, USA - S1T2_Fd - Sphagnum fallax MG (SPAdes) (version 2) | ecosystem: Host-associated > Plants > Peat moss >...
CATCGCATAAGGTTGAACAAGTTTGATGGATGTTCATTTGTTCTAGAACAATGTTTTAAAAAATTGAACACACCATGGCCTTCTTGCTTTTCCATTTACAACATTTGGGCCAAAAAAAAAAAAAAACCAGAACTTAGGAGGTATCCTCGTCTAATTGATACATACTTCAATAAATACCCTAGATAAGATGGGAATACTGGAGACCCAATGGATGTAAAGAATATGCAATAAGTACCCTAGAATGTCAATAACTACACAAGAAAAATGTCCCCCCGCCCCCGCCCCCCCTGTTCCCTTAGTATTTTATCGTGCCCCTTATTTTACTATTAACTTTGAAGAGCGGAGCAAAAACTAAGGGAGCGTCCCCCATCCCCCTCTCCCCGGCGTGATTCTTCCACGTGGAGTTGGCGAGTCAAGGACCGACGGATAAACCACAGTTTCTAGAGACCAGAAGGTAACGGTAATACGACGGACTACGACGGACCGTTGGACACAAAACCGATATACGCTACAGGGCTTTCGTTCTCATCTCTTTTTTCCACTCTCTATCTCTCGTGTGTGTATCTGCGCGTTCGTCCTTAGTCGAGCTTTTCCGCAATCTGTCTCTTTGTTTTCCGCGAGCCAGCACTTTTGCCGTTTTCCTTCTTCACATCTCCTGTTTCAGTTCTAAAAACTGTAGATTTTTTTTTCCTTCGGTAATCTGATTAATTTTAATTTTTTTTTTTTGGGGTCCGTTTCTTCTCTGGAGTGATTGCTTTTCTGTGTCTTGTTTTCTGAGGACTAGTATTATGTTCTTCTTCTCGTCATCGGTTCTTTCCTAGGACGTTTTTTTTTGGTTTTTTGCGTCGTCGTTGTTCTTGTATCCATTTCCAGAACTTTCTTTGTTTTCTCGAACGTTCTTGCTTCTCTTGTGAGTCAATGTTCTCTGACCGGAGGATTACCAGCGTGCACAATCATTCTAGGGTCGCAAATTTTCTGGCCGTTTCCTGAATCTGTTTTGCTGAGGAGATTTGGTGAGAAAACGTGTGTGTGTGTGTGTGTGTGTGTGTTCCAGGGTGCTTATTCTTTGTGCTTTGCGATCACGCTTGCAGTTTTTTTGTTGCGGCCTCGTGTTTTCTGGAAGCGGAGTTTGAGTAGCCGGTTGCATTCTTCAGGCTTTTTTTGGGCTATCAGTTGTTGTGACGAACTATTGGTCGAGGAGGAGGCTGCCACCACGGGGTTCTGCTTTTTGTGTGGCTTCTTTGTAGTGTATTGATAGCACTGTAGTGCGCGAGAGCCAGGTTCACTCTTTTGGTTCTTATTTGCTGCAGGCCCGCTCCCTCCTCTTCGGTGCAGTTTTTAAAGGAGTTACGATCAAGACTGCCATTCCCTTGTCGTGCGGCGGTTGAAGATCACTCTGTTGTTGTCGCGACCGACTAAAATCGCTGCGTGCGAGCGCTCGCTCGCTCGCAACTGCGTAGATCCTTAAGGGTTCTGAGTGATTGTTTTTCCCGTGTCTTCATCTTCTGGCCCAGTAGGAGGCTTTGCAGGAGTTGTTCGCCGAATTAGGAAAGTGCGATCTACTTGTATGTGTGTAGCGACTGCATCGCAGAATAGGTCCGACCGCAGAGGAAGAAGACGCAGGGGAGATCGTGAACTTATTCGACTTCTTCCACAGCATTATTCTGTCTGTGTGAGATTCCTTTGTTTTGTTTCTTTGCAACGGGCTCTTCATCAGTTGTAGGACTTTCAGCTGCTCACAGGGGAGTCCACTGTCTGTTGTTCTTGTACGATTGAACCTAAGAGAGGTTTGATTCAGATACTTCAAGCAAGCAACCCTTTGGAAGCTGGATATGGACGGAGTTGTTGGCGTGTTGAGAATTCGAAAAGCTCTCTAGAGGATTCATATCCGAAATTGCCTTGAGAGCTTGAATCCGAAGGATTTAGCAGTTTGGAAGGGAGAAGAAGAGGCTGAGAGGCTTCTCCTCGAACGTCTTCTTGGAGAAAAGAGGAGCAAAGGGCGAATCTATGGTCGGTTCAGATTTGCGGAGGGTTTCCAGCACTGATGATTCGCTACTACTACATCAGCAGCATCAGCAGCAGGAGCGGCAGTACGGATGGAAGCATCAATCATCATCATCATCGCAGGCGTTTCCTCGACCAGTGGCTCCTCCCCCTCAGACATCATGGCACCATCCTAGAGCACACTCCAAGCAGCAATACACAGCCGAATCTGCTGCAGGGAAGAGGGGGGGTCAGAGGGCTGGAAACGGTGTAGAAAACAGACTAGGAGGAGGAAACGATGTTCCAGGACGAGTTAGTTTGTCGTCGGCTTCGTCTTCAGGCAGACTGCCGCACTCGAATCTCGAATGTTTTCTGGATGTTACAACTCCCAGAGTGAAATCTCAGACTCTGCGAAAGGTACGCTTGCATGATTCTGGAAAGCGTTCACAACTGTGTCTGAATTTGTAGTCTGAAGCAAGTCTGGGATGCAATCTTGTTTGTTGTTGCACAGAGGGAAGCTGACGTCCCTTTTCTAAACAGTAGAGTATTCTGAAAGCTTAGAGCTACTGTTCTTGTGTGCAGTCGTGTTTTCGGGATCCTTCTCAGAAGCGGTGTTTTGATCCAGAAGTAACTCCATTCTTCAGTCTTGGAGATCTATGGGACTCCTTTGATGAGTGGAGCGCATATGGAGCTGGTGTGCCCCTCATGTTACATGGTTATGAGAACGTGGTCCAGTATTATGTACCATATCTGTCCGCTCTGCAGTTGTACACAATTCCTACTCGGAGGCCTCATGTTGCAGCCTACAGGTACAAAAACAAAACTTGGTGTCTGCAGCAGTTGCAATTCTTTTGGTGAGTGTGGGTTCTGTTCAATTGTATGTGTATGCTAATGTTGTAAGTGACAGCTATTTTTTAACACCTATCCCCAGTCATCCAAGTGCATACCTTTACCTTGTACCATATCTGTCCACTTTGCAGTTGTACACAATTCCTACTCAGAGGCCTCACATTGCCTACAGGTCAAGAAAAAACCTTGGTATCTGCAGCAGTTGCAATTCTTTTGGAGATTAGGGGTTTTGTTTATTTGTATGTGTATGTTGATGTTGTAAGTCACTGCTTGTTTTTATACCTATCCTAATCATCCAAGTGCACACCTTTCCCTTGTTCTGCTTAGAATGTCCTGGCTTGCATGTGAGCAGCTCATCTTTTTGTCAACTTAAGAGGGTTAGGGGTTTTTGAAAGAATGCTCAGGCTTATATGATCAGCTCTGCCATGTCATGTTTCAGAGCTTAGACACTCTGAAAGTTGTGGTCAGCTTCACAGTTTACTTGTCACCACCATGCTGGAATGGGAAAAATTCAATTTCTATATTTTCTATGGTGTTGCTGTGTTGCTATGCAGGGCACCTGGTGTGGAAAGTGATGAGGGCAGTGATGCAAGCAGTGATGGTGAAAATGAGAGTTCAATGGGACCAGGAAGGAGTCAGTGGCAAGGGCGAGTTCTCAAGGATGCTGATAGTTCCAGCTCATATAGTGCCTTGGGAAGTGGTCCGAGGTTGGAATGCTCGACTTTTGTAAATGATGATGATGAAGATGTAGAAGTCTGGTCCTATTTTGAGACCAGCCCACCCTACAGCCGTGTTCCTCTTGTTGATAAGGTGGGTCATGCTAACATCTATTCGTTCTCTCGGGATCAAATGAGCAGTGGTGACAATTTCAGCCTCTGTTCATGAGAGTCAACCCAGTTCAATTTCTGCAATACTGCCAGAATAAAGAACTCTGATTCATTTGTTTTGATCTTCATTCATGGATAGTTTTGGTCTTAGGGGCTTCCATTATAGTTTGTTCATTTTATCTTGCCATGTTGTGAAGAGGTGATAGTAGAGCAAATTGTCAATCTTAACCAGTTTGTGGAGAAATAGTGTTCCAGTTTTAGCAGCTTATTTTGCACATGAACACTCCCACTGGTCTGTATCATTGGAATGCAGCACAAGAGAGTTACTAATTAAATTTTCCTTTCTTGTTACATACCTGTTTTGCATTATCTCTGCATCAAGCGAGAGCTAGTTTTTCCTGGTAAATGGTTGCAGCATGCAGAATTTGTTAGTGGACTACTGTTTCATTTAGGTGTGTTGATTTGGTTGCTAGATGTCAGTATCTATAACCAAATGGTACTGGTGCTGGACTTTCTTTTGCAGATTACAGATTTGTCTCGAGACTTCGAACCACGGTATAATCCTCTGCGGATACTGCGGAGTGTGGACCTCTTGCCCAGTAGTTGGCTTTCTGTGGCCTGGTATGTGACAACTTATTTTGCAGACATATGATCCCCACCAACTATTTATGCTGACTGGCATGTCCTTAAAGTTTTCCTTTGTTAGGATTTGTTCCATGGTTCAGAGGCAGGGCTTTAGCACTGCTCGCAGTGTTTTTGATGCATAATTCATACCAAACAGTAGTGCAGATAGTTGTAATGTTCTTGATGTGACAGTTGATTGGTTCTGTGAGCTTCAAAATCTGATAGTCTGTCCAGGTTCCAGGGTCTTGGTTTTGGTAGAGCAGTTCAATATTGTCCATTGTGTAGCATTGCTGATCAATTAGGTTCATTTTTCAGGTACCCTATTTATCGAATACCAACAGGTCCTACATTGCGGGATCTGGCAGCATGCTTCCTCACATATCACTCTCTTTCAACACCCATGAATGGTACTTCAGGTGTGTGGATGAACAAGGCTTCACATGTTCCAACCTATCCACTGAACTCAGCTGGTGACTATTGTGGTAAACAAAAACATGGGAAGTGTGAAAGCAATAGTTTTCTTACAAGCATTAAATTTGCATTATATGGTTTTGTAGCAGTTGCTTCAGCTTTCCTTCTGCTGGTGGTGCAGAAGGTCGTACGATAGGAACTCCTATTCCTGTGATCAATGTGACAAGTGTTTCCAGAAGACAAGAATGTTAAGGAACTCATGTCACTTTTTTCTTGGCTGCATTTTCTGATCATTGTGTTTCTTGCTGGCACAGAAGGGGCTAGGCAACTGCCAAGTTGCAGTGAACCTTGTGACATGCCAACATTGTGTTCACGAGAAACTTCACGATTAGCACTGCGAGCTTTTGGGCTTACCTCATACAAGCTGAGAGGGGCACTGTGGACATCTAATGTAGAACGACGCCAGGCCACCCTTCTTCAAAACTCTGCGAGTGTACATCTGAAGCAATTAGGTGTGGAGCACCCAGACTACAGCTTCTTCACCTCACACAGCAATTCTCGACGCTGAGTGTTGGCTGGAAGTCCAGTTTGTATCTGCACCCTTTTTTCACTATGGTCAAAAATGTAACGATGCGAGGTCACTAAGAATCCCATCAAACAGCAATTTGTGGAGCTTTTCTGGAAAATCCCTGCCATGATATATATGAGCTAGACTGCATGGCATGATTGGTGTTTTGCAATGATTGGTTCATGTGCTATTTGGTCTGGTTTTTACATCCTGAAAACCAAAAAAACTAAAAACCTAAAAAAGAAAAAAACCAAAATTTAAGAGAAAAAGCGGAAAAAAAATTGCAAATTGTTTGAGATGGTAGGTTAGGAGTTTTGTAGCATCCCTTAGCACATGTACAAGGTAGACGGCTCTGGGACTGAAAGCTTTCCTGGAGATGATTGTTTGACATGTTATTTTATGTCAGAGAGAGAATCAAGTCATTCCTAGGCCAGAAGCTTCCTTTTTTTGTAGTGTGAGTCCAAGAACATTCTCCTGGCTCTTGTGTATGAAAGTACTCGGCACCTTTTTGATATCTGAGTGTGTCAGACATTTTGAGTTTTTTCACAAGTTTAGGAAAAAGGAGATGTCGTTAGAGCTTGTAAATACTTCAAGCATTCTCTGTGGTTGTCAATGTGCAAATTTTGAACTTCTTTGCTTTCTAATTTTACTCTTGGGGTTGAGAGTACGAGTTGGCTTTTGCTGTACTGTGGAGGAGCACATTGAAAAGCAGTTTTACTTGAAGGCATTTTTGTGTTATTTGGGGACACATGAGATGGCAAATTGGCTTCTTGCACTTGTAGCACTTGAGATGGCACAATTCTGTTTGCTGTACTGTGGAGGAGCAAATTGAAAAGCAGTTTTCACTTGAAGGCATTTTTGCGTTATTTGGGGACACATGAGATGGCACATTGGCTTCTTGCACTTGTAGCACTTGAGATGGCACAATTCTGTTTGCTGTACTGTGGAGGAGCAAATTGAAAAGCAGTTTTACTTGAAGGCATTTTTGCATTATTTGGGGACACATGAGATGGCACATTGGCTTCTTGCACTTGTAGCTCTCTTGTAGCAAAATGGGGGCTCAAATGACTTGTGTGGTGGTTTGTAGACAATCTGAAGTTGCAGCTGTTTGTACTTTTGTACCAATTGCTTGGTGATTGGTAATTTGCAGCTGTTTTTAGTCTTATTCAATTGCTTGGGGATTGATTAGCATTTTTGGTGATCAGCTGCTTCTCTCTGTTGTACACCCTTGGTTTCCTGCTGTTGAAATTGAATGTCCTCTGTTGACATCCCATTGTGAATATGTTTAGATTCATGATAGATAGGCCAGTGAATCCTGACACATTGTTCCTCTGCTTTTGAAGTTCAAAGAACATTTGTAACCCTCAATTCAGTAAAGGAGGTGGGGACAATATGTGGTGTTTGGTGTAAGGCAGTTCAGTGTTTGGTGATGGTTTAATTAAACAGATGAGGATTTCAAGCTTGAAATCTTTGATTATTGCATCTTTGCCTTTGGAATACAAAGAAGTTCTGTAAAGCCCTAGTTGGTGCATCCATCAGGTTTTATACCACTCAATACAGACTGAAAACAAGGAAGTTATGGGAACTGGAACTAGAGAGAATTCTAGAGTTATTTTTTCAAATCTTTTGAAGCAAACTATAATTCATCTTCTTCCTGTGTTTATGAGCGTTTTGCAGCCCTTCCAGTTTGTGTCCATGACACAGAAATTGCTCAAATTTGGTTAATGAATGAGGAAAATATTGGAAAGTGTTTGGTGATAAGTATGTGTTTGGTGATGAGTAATTGTACCCTAGTAGTGGATGGCAAAACTTCCTCCCTGGTCATCAAAGACTTTTGAGCTGAAGGTTATGTGGAACTGAATCTATGCTAAAGATTATTAGGTGATGGGCTTGATTCAGAGATGACAGGTTTCTGCAGTGTGACTCAGTGCTAAAGCTGCCTGCTTGCTTGCTGCAGAGAGAGCAACTCACACACACATGTGTAGCGTTGCAGAACCAGCAACAGTTAAAAATAGGGAATAGTCCATGAAGTGAGACAACAAGAACCTGGTGAACATTCCTCAAAGTGTTTCCACCAAATGAAAATGTTGGGTTTCAATAAACTCTCCAAATGATATGCTAGCCTCTGCAATTCAAAGTTGAGCAATATCAATGGGGCTGTCTACCTTTGGACAATCAACAGCTTAAGGACCCCTTGCCACTTGAGGTATCTTAAAAGATGTAGGTAGGTCGTAGGTAAGTCCTCGTTGATTGAAGTCTGATTTCCAGTTTTATCCTAAATAATTGAGATTTCAAACTTAGTAGCACTTGCCCACTTTCGATGGGGGTCTAAGGTCCAAATTCCTAGGAACCAATTTGGACTCACTTGAAGCAAATTGAATCCTTGAGTTGGACCTCTTGCTTGCATCTTGATATCATCAGTCCCTGTTTATGATATATAACCCATTTGCCATGTAACTAGGACCTTCATCCTCTCTTTTTGTACTTCCACATTGTCTGGTGATATGTTTTGTAGTTGGGCAAGGTTACATCAAAAATGTAAAAGCTTTTGAATTAAATTATAAAACTTGATGAAAAAGCTCGTCAACTTGGGCTTGAGTTTTTTTTAGGTGGGTATTGGGGGGGTGAAGAATGGAGGAACAGAATGGATATACCTTGGAATTTGATCATGTGAACTTTTTGATTGAACTTGTAAACTAAGGCATGAGTTCAATTTAGTAAGTGTTAGTTTGAGTTTGTTTGGAAATCCTGCTTTAATGTTTGAGGGTTGGATGAACTAATTTGAAGGTTGTACTTCAACCAAAAGTACACTATTTGAAGATTGTACTTCATCCAAAAACTAGAATATGTGACGGTTGGATGAACTCATATGAAGGTTGTACTTCATCCAAAATTACAATATTCTGAAGGTCTTATTTCATCCAAAAGCACAACATTGGAAGGATGTATATTTCATCCAAAATACAGAACACAGGCAATGTCTCTGCCTGCTGATGGACTTGCTTGTACTCTGCTACATATCCCAGTTGCCACTGGTGACGAAGAAGACGTCTCTAACTGCAATTGCAACGAGAGAGGAAACGAGACCAACAGGAAGGAAAAGAGAGAGAGAGAGAGAGAGGGAGTGTGTGTCTGTGTTTGTGTATTTTTTTGTGGGAAAAAGGAAAGAGAGGATCTGTTCGAACTGAATTGCTGCAAGCACAATCCATGGATCAGCAGCAGCAGCATGAGGATGACGACGACACGCTCAAGTGCCGCGACCTGGCGGGCCTGCACAAGTCCTTAGTGCAAGAAGCCCAGGTGCTGCATGGGCTGGTGTGCACTATTGTCGCGTCAAAAGGAGAAGCAGAGCCCGCGACTTTCAAGAAAACTGAGGCCATTGTAAGTAATTTCCGCATGTCTCTCTGTCTCTGTCTCTCGCTATGTCTCGCTTTCTTTTTTTGTTTTTCTGGGTTTCTTTGCCGCATTTTGGGTTTAGGGTTTTGAGTCTTGGGATGGTGATTCACGCTGCGTTTCATTTTATTTTTTGGGTGTGGTGGCGGGATCTGTGTAGATAGAGAAGTATCAGGAGCAGGGACAGTTGTTGGAGCCGCATTTGGAAAGCTTGATCACTCCCCTTATGGGCATTATACGCGCCATGGTTACGAAAGTGGACAGCGGCCAGTTGAGCAATGCGCAGATGCTGGTTAGTTGATAATATTTGGCTCATGAGCAAAGCAAAATTTCTTAAGCATTTGGAAATGATTTCAACAAAAAGCGAAGAAGAAGAATCGAAGCCTCGGAAAACCCTAATTTTTGCACAGCCCTAACTTTTGCACGAGAAGGAGGTACCCATGCACACTGATTGCTTTAGGGAAATGCGGTTTTTGCCACATTGTCTACAGAGGTTCGGAATCAGAGAATGTACCTATGCTGTCACTCAGCCTGAAATTGTGGACCTTTGTGCTTCACTTAGGTTTCGTGACCTGTTCCATGTTTCTGTTCCATGCAGATTGTGAAGAAGCTATGTCGCATTGTGCATACTCTGATCACAGTTTGTGGTTACAAGACAGTGGTGAAGTTCTTCCCTCATCAAGCATCTGATTTAGAGCCCACTGTGGCCTTGCTTGAGCAATGTCACCGCGAGGTAATGCCATTCCATCATATCATTTAGCTGCCTTAACAATAGTTTTTTGGTCTCAGACGTGCCCAATTTTTGTGAAGGCTGATGGCAGAATATGTTGATTGCATGTCATGACAGGTGACGGTTGGCAGCATCCTGAAGGAAGAGAGCACTGGTGATTGGGAGACCAAATGCACCTTGCTGCTTTGGCTTTCAATTCTGGTGCTGATACCATTTGATATGGCATCAGTTGATACAGCAATGGTGGAGCCAAGGGCATCCAATTCTGGGGGAGAAGAAGAACAGACACCTCCCTTAGTGCAAAGAATGGTCAAATTGTGCACCGAACATCTCTCAAACCCTGGTCCAACAAGAGAGATGACTGGTGTGCTGCTGTCACGACTCTTGACACGACCAGACATGCAAGGCACCTTGAAGGGGTACAACTTTTTCTGTTTGACAAACACCGCATTCTTCATCTCAGACCATCTCTGCTCTCCTTCCCTTTTTGATCCTTTTTCTTTTTACTTGATTGCGGGATTGCAGTTTTATGGCTTGGACACATCAGGCCCTTGCAACCACACAGGATGGAATGATGGGCGTATTTTTGGTGCCTGGCATTATTGGAGCCCTTGCCGGCATCTTTAAGGTTAGCTCTCCTTGTACCCTCTCTTCTTGCCTAGTGCCCTGATGGAACCTGGTACAATGCTTTATAGCCTTGTTGCCTTCACTGATTTGTCTCTTGGTATTGTCCCTTTTGGACACTTGTGTTGAGTTCTTCAGCAGTTAGTTGCCTTCAGTTATCTGGTTTCTTCTGCAGTGAAGACGTATGTGGAAGTGAATTTCTGTTGCTGTAAATGTTTCATAACAGTAATACACTCACTGCTCTATAACTTTCTCTAGAACAAAGCCTTCCAATTAAGAGGAATTATCTGTCATGGTACTTGCCCATGTGAACCAAAGCCAGTCTTTCCACAGCTTGAAGTTCCTCAGATTTGACTCAAGGGATTGGATGAGCCAATTCTGGGGTTGATGGGCTGCATAAATGAGACCACAGATGTTGGCAGTATTTTAGCAACCAGCTGCAGTAGTGCCTCCTTAGATGAGAGGCTTTCTTACAATGAGATGTTCACAAGACATAAACTGGCTGAACAGTTCCAAATGAATTCTGACCTTGTCTCACAAGTAGATGTAGTTGGTTGACTGTACCAGAATTGTTGATGAATTGTATCACTCATGCTCTGTCTTGGAGCTTGATGATTCATTTCCTTAAATTGAGAGTCATCCAAGGACATTGGTGTTGATAATATTCAAGCTGATTGATCATTTTTGTGGTCATATTTTCTTGGCTTTCCATTGAATTCTACAGTCTTGATTGTTTTGTTAGGCATTGTAATCTGATTGGGAACTTCATGCAGGAGCTTGATACACTCTGTTTGTTTGGTGCTTTCATTGAGTGATTTTTTCATTCCAAAGGGCAAATCTAAGCTCTCTTTTGTTATGAAGATGCTTGGATCTAAGTCTTCTGCTTATTGTTACCTTTCAGATGCTCTTACATTGGAGTGCCTTTGCAACCGTACCTGCAAAAGGCCCCAGAAGGTGCAGTTTTATGTGGATATTCCTCATGTAAAATTGATAAGCACTTTGTTTTAGAAGCATGAGCTATTATACACTACATTCATTCTGGCCAGACAAGACTGCCAGATGATTGACATAGCTCATGCTTCTAAAACACTCTGCATCCTGACTGGGAAATTGCTTTGGTACCCTTGTGACTGGTTTTAATTGCTTATGGAATCTTGTCAGAAATCTCCATCTACATATGTATGAGCAAACTCCATCTGGTGTAGTACCATGAACCAACTGGATTTTGCTTTTGTAGTGTCCTTATTCTACATTATTGCTGTCTAAGTTGCTTGCAGGGTGTAATTATGAAGGTAGGATATTCTAGAACCTGAAGAGTGCATGGTTCCTGGGTCAAACTTGTGTTCGGCACCCAGAATACTGCATGAGCTAGCCTCCTTTTGTCAAGTACATTGTGAGATACTGGATGCTTCCCCACTCCTTTTTCCTCTTTGTGGCCCACTGAAATTCTCTCTACCTCATCCATGACATATTCCTGAGAAATCCTGGCTTGATATTGCTTCAACATTGTACCCATTGTTGGGGGCTGATGAAGGTGCTGTTGGCAGCAATCACAGCTCAAATGCATTACCTTGTGGTGTAAATTGACTATGAAAGCTGCAAGGTTGCATTTCATCCTTTTGTTGTTTAATTCCTGGTTCTGTCTTCATTTCCTTTTGTTTACATGCATTTTGGACCCTTGATTTCCAGGAGAATTGGTTTATATTTCTATTTTCTACAAATTATACAACAGTTGTGGAGTGTAATCCTGACTCACATGCATACGCTGAAGAACCTTGACATGATTTCTGTAATTGATTGCTTTGCAAGGTTGGAGGGAGGGACATGTTACTGAACGTTGCTCCAATGGCATGGCAAGGAGCACATGATTTAGCTGGTTCTCAAGCAGCCAATCGCAGCCCTTTACTGCGGAAGTTATTGGTGAAGTTAATTCAGCGGATTGGTGTTATGTACCTCCCCCCCCGGATTGCCTCATGGCGCTACATGGTACTTGCTTCACTCACAGCTTGTCAATGTAGTTTGCTCTCTCTTTCTTGACAATTGTGTTTAGTGACCCATTGTGGCAATTGCAGCGTGGCAGTCGGTCTCTTATTCAGAATTTGGAATCAGTCAGTGGAAACATGCAACTGCCACTGGGGGATACCTTGCCACGGACTGAAGCTGCTTCCATCTCTGAGGATCTTCCTGCAGAAAAACTGTGGAGCATTGGAAGTGCTAGAGTTGGCATTGAAACTCAAGATGAGGATGTTGAAGTGCCTGATGTCATGGAAGAAGTTATTGAGCAACTCCTGAGTGGCCTCAGGGACAAGGTACAAAATCACTTTTTTTGGATCTCTGACAGCTTATCCATGTAGTGGCTGTTGTAGAATTTGTGTTGAATGTAACTTTGATCCTCTCTTTTCTCCTATATGGTAACAAAGAATTTTCAAGAACAGAACTTGAAAATTAGAAACAACTGTTAAGGACCTGAGAGCTGAACTTCTAGTATGTCAAGCCACACTAGTGCAATTGATTTTATTTACCTGAAGCAGGCTTTCTTGTACTGGCTTGGGTGGCTGTTTACTTAGGACACAGTTGTGCGCTGGTCAGCAGCCAAAGGTGTGGGACGGGTGACTGCTCGCCTCAGTCTTGCATTTGCAGATGATGTGGTTGCTTCTGTCCTTGAGCTTTTTCGTCCCACTGAGGTACTTGTTTCTTGACTTAACTTGGGTAAATTCTCTGGGCTGTCATTCCTCTTCGCTGTGTCTCATGCTCTCCACCTGCTTATTCTTCTTGGGAGAGCTTGTAGGGAATGTTGTATCTTTGTCCAGGTTACTGCACCTATCCAGAGTGGCTCTCGTTTTGATTAGCTAATCCCTAATTGTTTCTATTAGAGTTTTGAAACCTTTCAGGCCACACCTATCCCAACCTAGCTTTGCTGAGGCATGAAATTTACACACCACTTTGTAAGAGATTTCCAGACCAATTCCAAAAGCTTGTGCAACCCATTCTATCAAGGTAAGGTCATGAAGGGTGATGACCACAATTCAGTGAGGGTGACTGAATTGTCAGGGCACCATTGCTTTTCCTTGAATTCCTCTTCAACTGTCCAAAAAACTGGGTGCAGGGTCTTTTGCCCTGGGCTACCCAAAGCACAGTTTTATGAGTACAGCCTCTCCCTTTTCAAAGTTGGTTTCGAATAGTGCCTTTGGTGTTTCCTTTCTCTTTGCTGGTACCTGGAAAATCTGAACTCTACCTTTTTCTGTCTGACCAGAAGCAGGAATGCCATAACCTCTGTCAAGGTGTTGAGGCAGTTCAGGAACTAAAGGTTCTGTTGTAGGGCCAGACATTGATGAGAATGGTTGAACCTGATGTTCAGGGAGATGGAGCATGGCATGGGGGATGTCTTGCCCTGGCTGAGCTTGCACGTCGGGGTCTTTTGCTGCCTGAACGTCTCCCAACAGTGGTCCCTGTTATTGTGCAGGTAATTGTCCCCCTTGTTCCACCCTCCTTGATTTAGACGCTGGCTGCATTTACAGTTGAGGTATTTCATCCACAGCATGTGGGTTGGAAAAGGGAGGTTGTCTAATTAGGACTTCCTCCACTCCCTACATTTCTCTTTATCATGGTTCCTTCATTAAATTGTATTTCTTTCTAGTGTCTGAGTTTATGAAGGCAACCAAAATCTATGACATAAGAGTGACCAAAATTCTGTTCATAAACAGGCACTTCACTATGATGTGCGAAGGGGACCTCACAGTGTTGGATCGCATGTCAGAGATGCAGCTGCATATGTTTGCTGGGCATTTGTCAGGGCCTATTCTTCTTCTCTTATGATTCCTCATCTTAAGATCCTGGCTCCTGCTCTCCTCACAACCGCTTGCTATGACCGGGAGGTACAATTCCAACTTTTTAACATTCAATTCACATTCCATCTTCAGCATTTTGTGTATAATGTTGGGAAATGCTTTTGGAAAGTTATTCTGCATACCCTGCAACAATCAGCTTGCTTGATCTCCCATTTGAAGCTCTGTGCCTGGTTGTCAATAATTGCACATTTGCCCAGCAGGTAAACTGTAGAAGGGCAGCTGCAGCAGCTTTTCAAGAAGGGGTTGGAAGGCAAGGTGATTTTTTGCATGGAATAGACATTGTAAATGCAGCTGATTACTTCTCACTTGGGACACGCTCAAATGCATATCGTTCTGTGGCGGTTTTCATAGCCCAATATGAGGAGTATAGGTTGCCATTGATTCAAGATCTCTTGACTACAAAAATTTGTCACTGGGTATGTTTGCAGGACCCTGTCAGAGATTTCTGAGTTTTGGTCTGTTTCTAGGAATCTTTCCATTGAACCTCCAGGGTCTTATATAGTGTTTGTGTACTGTTGCATGGACAGCATGGTTGCCAGAAATTTGAACTGGATACAAAGTGTTCCTCAGTTGACCCTTTGTGATGTAAATTGTTGTAGGATAGGTCACTCCGTGAATTATCAGCAGAAGCTCTTGCAGCACTTGTGAAGTATGATGCTGCCTATTTTGAAACTACTGTAATGGGGATGGTCTTACCCTCCACTCTCTCAACAGACCTGAGCCTCCGGCATGGTGCCACACTAGCTAGTGCTGAAGTTATTCGAGCTTTGTATGAACACAAATATCCCCTCACACCAGGTATGCTGCAGAAGAGGGGCAAGGAGCAAATTAATGCATACAACCCGAATTTCAGCAGGTTGTACTATTGAGGGGGCTCATCAGTTGTTGGCAATGTTTTGTGGGAATAGAGAACTTCTGCACTTAATGTGGTTGTCCTTTGAAAACTTTCAGGGAATCTGATCATCAAGTATTATGTTTTTGGACAGAGAGGGAGAAAGCTGTTGCAGGCATGGTGCCAGCAATTGAGAAGGCCCGTTTGTACCGTGGAAAAGGAGGGGAAATAATGCGCTCTGCTGTCTCACGTCTTATTGAATATACTGCACTAGTGGAGATCCATCTGTCTCCAAAGATCCAAAAGATTCTTCATGACTCTCTTGATGAAAATCTGAAACACCCCAATGCTGAAATTCAGGTGGGTTCTTCAGTTCTCTTTGAGCTGTGAGTGAGCTTTAAAAGTGTTTCTCTCTCTCTCTTTCTCTCATGTGTATGGACATTCATTGCAGGTCTTTCTTTTGAGTGCAAATGTAGCATCTGCACATTGTACTGTGAGTTGAGTTTTCTTGGCATTCTTTCATCCATGCTGTGTGCAGGCATGTGCTGTGGCAGCCCTCCAAAGGTTTGTGCGTAGTTATCTGCTTCCAGCCAATGCTGCAACTGTTGCTCGAACAACAGCAAAGTATATCACCATGCTGAAGAGTGATCCAAATCCAGCTGCAAGACGAGGTGCTGCACTTGCATTTAGTGCATTACCTTATGAGCTGCTGGCTCCATTGTGGAAGGATGTGGTGGATGCCCTTTGTGCTGCCACTTTACCAGAGGTGAGCATGATTTACTTTTGCACTCATCAACTGAACATCAACATTACATAAAAAATGAGTATTTTCCTTGATATGTTTTTATCAGGTTGTCTATTTTACATCTCTTAATTGTTGTCTTCAAACTCAACAGGTAGCCTAGTGGTCACATCACTTTATCATACTTGCTTCTGTCTTGCCATTCGGTGACTCGTAATTGTCAACCAGTTAGTGTAAACAGTCACTAACAGGAAACAAAAAATGTTTGTAAGTTCAGGAAAGGCTAGAGGACCAGGATGCAGAGACCCGTGTGAATGCAGTTCGTGGCTTATCAGCTGTTTGTGAGATTCTCTTCAATGGCTCAGTGGAAACACTGCCAAGTTTACACAAAGACACTGATACTCTTACAAGTCTAGCTTCGGTGGTGAGACGGCAAGTGATGGATACTCTGTTCAATGCTTTGGATGACTATGCGATTGATAACCGAGGTGATGTAGGTTCCTGGGTTCGAGAGGCAGCAATGGAAGGCTTGAAGATGTGCACTTTTCTCCTTTGTTTGAGTTGCCAAGAGAAGAACACAGCTCCAGTTGTTGAAATTGCTTCCAAAGGTGCAATCAAGTCTGCTGGAGTAACTTGTTGCGCCTTTGATCAAACCAAGGAGCAGGAAAGCTTGGATAGAAACTCTACAGAGTGCAACAGGCCCAATGGGCACCTATCAATATTTGATGTGGATATTGCAAAACTGGTGGTTGGAGGCTTGGCAAAGCAGGCAGTAGAGAAAATTGACCGAGTACGCGATGTAGCTGGACGGACATTGCAACAGCTGTTGCATAGTGAACATGTCTTTGTCCCCTTCATTCCACATAGAGCAGAACTAGAGCAAATTGTTCCTAAAGACACAAACCTCAACTGGGCTGTAAGTACACTAACTAATTGGTTTCAAACTCTCCCATCCTTCATGTTTGCACTTGCAAGGTAGACTGGAGACTGGAATGCAGGCTGCAGGGGTCTAAAGTCTACACAATCAAGTTTCTTTTACTAGTTTACTGTGCGTCTATAACTAGAAAGTGATCATATTGATTTTCCAAGTGAGGTTCCTAGTGGCTCGAGCACTTGTTTGTCAAAAGAGTGACCAATCTGTGAAGGGTCCTTATCAATACAGGAGTTCAGCAATTGTCTGAGTTTGTGTTTCTTTGTATGCTTCTCTTTTTAATTTTGGCTGTTGGATTGACATTGACAGTTCTTATATTGGAACTTGCTTGCAGGCACCTGGAGATTCATTCCCAAGGCTAGTGCAGTTTCTGAACTTCCCAGAGTATCGCCTCTTTGTCTTGTCAGGAATTGTCATTTCTGTTGGGGGTCTTGCGGACTCACTTGGCAAAGTTTCGTCTCAAGCTCTTATTGATTTTCTTCAAGCAGCTGCTGTTGAAAATCTCAATGGAGCTTCAGGCGACGTTCACATTAGTTGGCTGGGAGGTGAATTGTTGCATGTGTTGAAGAATTTTGCCAGGAATGACAGGGTCATTATTCCGGCACTAAAGGTGTTCATAATCTCTGTTCCAGTTGATTGATATTGTTGAAGTTTGAATTATCATGCTCTCTTTCTTCCTAAGCCATAAGGTTACACTGCCTTGACCAACAAGGTTGTCTGACTGTCAAGTAGGATTGTCATGTCCTCAATGATGACATTTTTAGTGACATCATTTCTATGCCTAATTGACATGTTAGTTACATGGAATATTTGCAAAAGTATTCTGGGGTTGCAGACCAAATAAGACAAGCTTACTATCACCTTTAGGCCTGTTGATCGAAGAGACTTATCCTGAAATGGTGTGTGCATGTCTACAGACTTTTGATGTATTGTTTTGCAAGGGAATCCTCACTGCATCTCAGGTTGGTTGCCCTACCCAGTCCAGAGTCACTGGGGAACTGCAATCTGGTTCCCACACTTGAGTGGAATCAGCAGCACTCTACATTTGTGTTTATGATAGAGTTGTGTTATAGATGTACAATTTATCGAGGATTTTTTGCTACTTGGGATGCCATTGCATTAGATTCAAATATTGTTGCTTGTCATGTGAGTGAAGGGAGACATTGAGTGAGAAGTTAAGGCTTTGGAGACCAATTCATATTAGGCCTCTTTGTACCTTTGCAGCCACTTGATTTGCAATTTTCAAAGGAGGTATTGGAACATGTGAAAGCCGAATTGCATGGGTGCAAGGATGTTGCAAAGCTCTTGGCAGGCATCAATGTGCTGAGTCATTTTGTATTGTGGCCGGAGCCTGCCCGAAGCAACGCAATTGGACAACTGCTGACTTTACTAAGCTATCGTTATCCCAAGGTACTGACTTCAACTGCTTTCAAGGATGGAGATTTTTTTTTCCCCTCTTATGATAAGTATATGTTTTGCTTTAATGTTACCTCTATCTATTGCTCACAGTGAACACTAACCAGTGTAATCTGTGTGATTATTGTGACAGGTGCGGAAAGTTTGTGCAGAGCAGGTTTATTTGCTACTAATTCAACGTGGTGATGAGCTTGTAGGGAGTGAGGCTGTTGAAATAGTGCTAGAACTCATAGGTGAGACTGCATGGGATGGGCCTATGGAAGGCATCAGGGAGAAGAGAGAAACACTTTTCAGCCTATTCCACTTACAGAAACCAGCATCCTCTGAGAAACTGACATGTGTTGTTGCTTCCCAAGGACAGAAACAGGGCTATATGGATGAAAATGAGTCTTATGCAGCTCTGATCAATGCTGAGGAACAATTCTAGCTCCAGCCAAGACAAATGCTTTTGGATCTAAGGTTAGGGCTGAGGGTTTGATGGCTGGAGGCTTGCTGTCTATGGTTTGCTAACTCTACAAAGTGGGGCGGGCAAGTTGTTGAACCTGTAGGCTCCCTCCAATTGACTCAACTAGTCCATTTTGAGTTAGTTAGAACCTGGGCCTGGGGAGATTCGCCTTGGTATTTCACACTGAGGATTATCCCTTTCTTTTTAAGGTCAGATGTATGTGGCAGATTAGGATGGAACAGATTCTGGACAATATGTCTGCTCATGTCCTTTCAGTGGTTTTCAGTCCATTCCTTTGTGCAATGCAGCCAGTGCTCCACAGAGGCCAGAGTATGATTACTTAAGTGGTTCTGGAGCATGAAGAATGTTCAAAAAATGGGCGAACCTTCCTCACAAAGATGTAAGTTCATGTGGACATGTTGTCAGTTCTCACTACCTTTCAGTTGACAATAACACAGGTGCTTATTCAATGATATGTAAGCTTATCCAAATTTCTGACTTAGGTGGCTATCTTCTTTGTGGGTTCTCTTTTCCTTTGGGTAATCAACCCAGAGACTTGTTTTGAATGATTTCCTTAGTGGCTGTACAATTTATTCTGGTTATTATTGTGCATCCACACACTAAAGGAAACTGCAGAAAAATAAGTACTTGTTTTGCACTTGTTGGCCTTCTATTTTCATCACTCTCTATGTTCATTGATGATTATGCATCTGCCAGAATTTTTGTGTAGGGTAAAGCACTAGGGTAGGGGCATTCTCAAAATAAGGGTTGTAGGATGAGGCAATTGCTGAGTATGACCCTGAATTTTGGGAACGTTCCCCAACCATAGGCTTTTACTATCATAATGCACAAGGCAAAATTTGTAAACCACAAGGTTTCCAAATTATGCCTACTCTTCAATAGTGGCAGGGTTCTTAGACCTATTAGTAGGCATAATTTCCCTCCCAATTTCTAGGAGGGAAAATCATGGATATAAGCTGCCCTCCACACAGCCTACAAATTTTCTCTGAGTGCTTTACAGCACTGAGAAGAGAGATTCTGTCCATTTTCATCCCCCACACAGCTAACTTTTGAACTTTTGAACTCTAAATTATGTAGCTAAACGAAAAATCTTCAGGCCTAAAGACAGTATTTATAGAAATCGAGTAAACCAAAGAAGTTAATAACTAAAATTTTAAGTACATGAGAAGCACACAATATATTTGGTTTTTACTAATCACTTCCTCCAGGCTGGATATCTTCAATGCAGGTCTACCTACTGTGGTGCACTACACATTCAAACAAAGCTTAACAAATAAGTGTCAGCAAAGACAAAACTTATGCATAGAGCTAATAAAATGAAAAAAAGACAATAATTAAGAGAATGGTGAAGAGGGAGACACAAGAAGATTAGGGCAGTAAAGCTCAAGCCTTCCACAAAGAGTACAAGAGGAATCCACTATGCCAGGGGTGACAAAAGGCCAGAAATCAGCAATCCCCATCAAAAAGATATGCTAGAAGTCAATAACTACATGTCACATGCAATTCAGGTGGAGTTACTGACTGAGATGCCAATCAAGGCAACCTATTATAATCTGTACACTAGCAAACTGCAACTTGACCATATAAACTTTTAGAGTATAACTGTGAATACCTCTTCTACTCCACTATATACCCTAATCATCGTATGTGACAAAATCCTCAATGTATGCATCTGACAATTGCTCTCCAGCACCTTCATTAATCCGATCACTAATCACCTTCAAAATGGGCTTTCTGGTCAAACTCTCATCCTTATTATGGCGCAAGTATTCATTAGCTTCTTCAGCAATTTCTAAAACAAGCCCAAACTTATTATTAGATTGTGCAAGAAGATTCTCAGCATCAACCAGGACCTGTGTGTTACACTCCTTGATCATTCGCTCTTCCACTTCAAGAAAAGACAGCGTTGGATATTTCTCATCTAATCTTGGATCCTTTCTTCCCTGCAAGCAGACCACAAAAAATAAAACATATGAGGTCAGTTCGTATGTTTAGTAGATTGGACAGTTGGTGTTTCTTAAGATGCAGTAGTAATGATTTCTGCAGTTTGGATTTCAGTTGACTTCCAGGCAATGTCCTCTAATTTAAACCATCTCTGGAAAGAAGCCTTTGATGGTTGTTAGTTTCAAGACCATAACATACCCCTTTTCGACCCTTTCTTTTGCTGCCGATACTTCCTCCACCCCCACATTTAATTTCTGGACAGGCTCCACTCTGCCTTGCAATTCACCCTCCACAAAAATTCATGAGAGTTCTTCTAATAGCCTGAAGTAGCATGCCACAGCAGCTGGCCCCTGAATTGCCACATTAGCAGCTGTTTCCTAACAGTTGAAGGGCTCCTGATTTCATCTCAAAAGTCAAAGTTCTGTGTTGACAAACTGCAGTTACAACTTCTGGTTTCAAAGAGGGTTTAATCTCAGCAACACATTGAATTGGAACATCCATCCTACAAAGTCAAAGTGTCAATATTTTCTGGAGTACTGACTCATTGTAGTCAGTATCTCTCAAAAGCACACATTGCAAATCCCTCACATCACATATTATCTGTTTCCAATCAAAAAAGGTGTTCTTTACTTGGACCCTTGGTTTGTGAGAATAATGCTGCTCTTGAGATGCTTGATAAAAAATGGAAGGGAAAAGATAAACCATATCACATACCACAACAATGTCATCATCCTTGTCAAACTCCTGTAATACTTTCTTCACAGACTTATATCTGCTGATCCCTGTTCAACAGTGTTGCAATACATAAAGAGGGGCATCCAATGTGCAACACTGGGAAGCTTCACAGAAAATGGCCACAAAAAACTTAAGAATAGAATTGTGTGAAAAGTGCAGTTGGAACCAGATTTCAGACACAAACCAACTGGAGATGACAGCTTGATGACAATGCTAAAGAGAATTTTGAAATTCTTCAACTTGTAAGCTACACTCATACCATTTGTGCCTCCTGAGGAAAAGGAGTTCTTGGGAAAGTGCAAGCAAGTATCTGGGTCCATTTCTGCGAGGCATATAGCATGTTACCTGAACCTTCCAGATGGCCTGCTGCAAACTCCCTTGCTGTCCTGCTCACATTTCCAGAGACAGATAGATACACCCAATGAAATTTAAAAACTAGCCCTGAAGCCAGTGGTGAGAAAAACACAAACATTGAAATCAAGCTCTAGTAACAGACTATGTCACCAAAGACAAAGCTCATTGCCATCTGTCTCATACCATTTCATGTACCATAACTCACCTGCTTTCTATCAGCGAAAACCCTAAACCCTATGAGAGAAAATTGTGCCTGCTTACTTTCCAGGGTCCACCCTCAACAATTGAGTCTCAAGGAGTATGACATTATGCCTAGGTCAAATCCCAAACATCTGAGTTGCATGTCAGGGTGCAGATTTCATTATCGGTCTACCCTAATTTCCAGACAAAATGTAAATAGAATCATTCTGCTGCATATCATCAAGGTTGAAAAGGGTTGGGTTTAGGGTTTAGGGTATACCTAATCAAGGCAGCAAAGTTGAAACCTGTGTCTTAAGCTAGTCATAATAATGTGGCAGCAACTATGTAAAACTCATATCTAAAAAGATATTGGTCACTGCTTCAGGGAGGAATACAGCAACAAAGTCACATTCTTCAACTGACTCTTCTTGGTTGAAGGCATCATCAATCATATCATCAAGGTTGAAAAGGGTTGGGTTTAGGGTTTAGGATAAACCCTAATCAAGGCAGCAAAGTTGAAACCTGTGTCTTAAGCTAGTCATAATAATGTGGCAGCAAACCATGTAAAACTCATATCTAAAAGAAACTGGTCTCTGATTCAGGGAGGAATTCAGCAACAAAGTTGAACACCTGTGTGACATTAAAAGAAGGCATCCAACTGCTTCTTCTGTACACACAGGCAGTAATAGCCTAAAGAAGTGGAAGAAAAATAAAATTAACACACCCACCAGTTCCAGAATTCAACAACTGTAGCAGAAGCAACAACAACCAAAACCCTTCTTCTGCTTCAATTGATGCAACTTACACAATCTCCAGTAAAGTACTCACAACAAGTAAACGAGAGCAGGACCAAGATAACTAAGTAGACACATAAACAGTACAGCAAGCAATGGAGGGGGAAAAAAAGAGGGGGGGGGGGGGGGGGGGGGGGGGGAAGGAGCAGCAAAAACACTTTTACCTTCTGAGTCTGTGGCGGTTGCTTGTCCAAGAAGCGCCAACTGAAAGCTTTGTCGAAACAAGGACAGACCTGCCTATCCGCAAAGATGCAATACAGGGGAAAATTCCAGAAGGAGAGGGAATGCCATGGGCATTACGACCTCCGCACAGCAGAGGAGGAGGAGGAGACAAAAGCACTCGAGTACAATGCAGTGATGGAGCAACAAGAGAACATCCAACAGCAGCAGATGACGAAGCGTTCAACAAAGTCATGGTCATCATCATCTGCACCACCGGAAGATTGCAACGCTGCAGCGCTGTTACCTGTTCTAAAAACCAAACCCTATAAAGTTTTTCAAAAAACAAGACACTCCTCACTGACCACTGCAAAGCTCCTTCCCTTCCACTCCCCCCAAGAGACTGACCAGTCCTTTGTTTTGTTCATAACAGGCCTGGTTGGTTTTTGTATGGGCTCCACATAGGGTACCAATATCAATAGGGTTTTTATTAGTTGTTTGAACTTCATATCTATATAAACCTCAAAAAACAGGTCCTCTGAAATGTAGAACATCTTTAAGCTTTTGTCATTTTGAGACTTTTTTGCATGGGGATGTGATACTTAAATTTTTTGGTTGTTTTCTTCATGAAGTTGGACAACAATGGCAACTGGCATGAAGGGGGTGTTACTTCTTTGATGAATCTTTTGCTCTTAATTTGTTGTTGAATTTGTGTGATGGCTAGTAAGATTTGTGTGGAGGCTTTGAATGGAGAAGAAAAGCCATTGAAGATGGAGATAAGGAATGTCAATGAAAGATTAAAGTGGGGGAGGTTTTTGGAGAGGACTCCAGTGAAGCTAAGTGCATATCTTTAGGCTTGTGTTTGTTTTTTTGTCTCGATTCTGCAAGAAAGCATCATTATATCCAAATTTTCTTATTTCATTGCATAAGAAACGTAAAAAGTTGAAGATTGTAGGATAGAATGTAGGTGTTGATTCTTCTCCTTGACCTAGGACTAGAGAATGGAATTGCCAAAAACATCTAAAATTCACTACCTAATACATCCCACATTTGAGCATATGGGGCTAGGGTTTATGTTCTATGATGAACTATAAAGAAAAGGGAACTATTTGTGTTTTGGGTTTGGGTGGAAATCTTGTTATCAATGGAGGAGAGAATAAGGTTTTAATTTTCTGAATTTGGGTTTGTTCGATTATGGGATGATACCTAAAATGAAAAAGAATTGGACTCAAACTCACATTTAAAAAAATCTCCAATTCTTTTTAAAGAATCAAAATCAGGATCAAAGGTTCTTTTAAAAATTAATAACCACACAACATTGATACTAATTGAACTTTTATGCATAAGGGTTGGCTTTCAAATACTTGCCTTGAAAACCTCTAATTATACTATCCAAGTAAGTCATGTTTGATGAAGGTTTTTTTTAATTTTATTTTAATGGCCTTATTTTCAAGAATGAGATTTACACATTTAACAGTGTGTTCCAATAAAGTACAAATTATCAACTATGTTATCCGGCAAACATGGGCATCCAAAGTTACAACATGATAACAAAAAGGGTGATTGCTAAAAAAACATGTAGGGTTGAGAAATAATAACCTAATAAGATAGAATAACAAAAAACCTAAAGGTCAATTTTTTTATTTATTAGAAACTATACCTCGTTCGTAAAGGTCTTGTCAAGTCTTTACAAAACACATTCCAGGCAAGTAGGTTTCAATATGTTATCTCAATAACATACCAACATTTGTTGTTGGGCAAGTACCAAGTTGGAACCTCGGTATGTAGATTTGTGTTGGTCCTAGTGTAGGATGAAATGGGCTGGGATGTGATCTTCACCAAAGTGAATACTTAACGGATGAAAAGTGGATTGTGCAACTTCTTTTTAATTTATGGAATGTGAATGTTTGTTTGATGCAAGTTTAATGGCATTAGAAAAATTTGTGATGTGCATTGTGAGAGTAACTTCAAGATGATGGAGGAACCAATTTCTTGTTTAATGTTTTTGATGGTCTTTTAGTGATGGTGGACTTGGTGGTAGGTGTTGGTGGCGGAATCCAAGCATGGGCTCACAATGGAGGGGATAAAAGGCTAAATGTTTGAAAAGTTAAGTACTTCTTTTTCTTTGGAGTTAGGGATTAGCAATGTTGTTGCAATAGATGTTGGACATTTAAGTGTTGATTAGATTGTTAGGAAGAATGTTCATGGTCAAGAAAAAACTTAATTTCTCTCCAACTATTTTTTCTTTTTTGTTGTGCAATGGAATTGATAAATTAAACATTTGTAGAACAAGAAGACATCAACAAATGGGTGTGTTTAGTGGAAATGATGAAAATCCATAAAGGACTAGAAGGCTTGTCTAAGTAAGGCATCATTGAAGGATTGGTAGGGAATGTGAGTCGGAAATTCAGAACTTATTTGTTTGGGAAAAAAGATTCATACATTGGGAACTATGGGAGGGTTGCGTTGCACTAATTTGGGGCATAAGGGAACACATTGTGAAGAGTCTATGGCTAAAGCTCTGTTGTCAAAATTTCTTGAGTGAGTTTGTTAGGGTTGAAATGGGTTGAAAAAGAAAGCCCTATAAATAGTGATCACCAAGCAAAATAATGATAGCCTAAAGAGAGTGGTCTAGAGAGATCTAATCCACCAAGTTTGCAGATCTTGTCATATTTTGGATAATTTAAAACGATCGATTAAGCCGAGGATATTATGTTGATAATAGTCTCATTGACGCAGGGAAACATTAGAGTATGATGTTGAGATTTGTTTTATGATGTTGTTTCGTGAATTGTCATGAATTGTAAAGCTTAAGTGTGGTTTAGGTGAGTTAGTCCTATGTTCTCATTAAGGAGAACACAACCTAAATTTTTGCTACATTGATATCAAGAAACATACCAAACTAATACAGCTGAAGCAATACCAAACTCTACCACATAAGTGATAGCCAAAAATCAACCTAAGACCTTATTGGTTGGTATGAAAGCTTTTAAACAAATCCAATACCAGTTGGAGGCTGTTGTGAATATTTCATAAAAGATTTTATACCAATGTCACCTAGTATGTTCAAAATTTGATATTGGCCCCAACATTAGTGAA
>Ga0209208_10002691_pt1 | contig 25506 bp, 12 predicted proteins | sample S1TSphfallax_3_FD_187694 | JGI IMG/M metagenome (GOLD analysis project Ga0209208, IMG submission 187694) | Host-associated microbial communities from peat moss isolated from Minnesota, USA - S1T2_Fd - Sphagnum fallax MG (SPAdes) (version 2) | ecosystem: Host-associated > Plants > Peat moss >...
GGCAAATTCACTTGTTGAATCTATGAGAGAAATTGGGGGTGTATTTTGCAGGGTTCTTGTGGGAAAGCTTTTCCTTGTTGATCTGGCAGGATCTGAGAGACTGAAAAAGAGTGGTATAGAGCAACTTCCTGAACCAAGAACTTTCCCCCATTTCATTTGTCACTGCAATCAGAACTCTACTCAAATCTGGGAGTGGGTGCAAATCTCTTCTTCACCCACTAAATAAGAACTTAACATTCTCAAACTTTTACATAGCTGCAGCAGCATGAACCATGCAATGCAAACTCCAGTAACAACAACAATAAGATTTAAATGGAGTTGTGCCAGTAGTGATGATTACAAGCTAGCTGCCCATGATCTCCAAGCTGCACTTGTAACCAAGGACCTCCATTCAGCTCTTGAAAATTTTCTTCCACTCCATATGGTTCTTCGGAAATCTCAATTGTACAAGATAGATCTAACAGATTAATATTTATTCTCTATTTGATATGACAGGATCTGAAGGTCTTCGTGCCAGTGAAGCAATGAGTGTCAACTTGTCACTCACCTGTTTAGGTACCATTTTTATGTACTTGTTGCTGTGATCTCAACCTGTTATAAAATGCAGTTCGCTCTCTTGGCTGTTGCCAAAAAAAAAGTGATGTTTGAATTTTTGTGCATAATCTAGATTTCTGATCACAACATCCCCAATTTAAATGTGTTATGTGAGAGGGGGAAGTCTTATGCAGAAGCTTCCTCCTTTCAAAACAATTCATGATATTGACCTTATATGTAAGGTGCCTTAGAGGATGAAACTGCCCATTGTGAGTCCAATTGAAGTTCAAATGTCAAGTGAACATTAAATTTGTAAATTGAATTACATTGGGTGTTTGAGGTTAGGACCAAACTCTTTTGTGCATCTCATAAGTGCACAAAAAAGTTTGGTCCTAACCTCAATGCTTAAGACAAATATTCAGACAAGCAACCATTCTTTGCCTATCATTAAATATTAATCTTAAGAGTTTTGATGTTTGGTCAAGTATTTTTGGGACTTTTTAGATAATAGCAAAGTGGGGATGAGAAGAAAAACAGGGTGCAAAACAAGAGCTGGGCTTGATATGACTTCAAGAATAACTCCATTAAGATACATGTTTTTGTGAATTTTCGTAGGCAAGTGCATAAGTGCAAGGACAGATCCCAACAAAACCCATGTTCCTTTTCGTGACTCAAAGCTCACCAGACTCTTGCAAGAATCCCTTGGAGGTTCATTTACAGAGCTCTTGCAAAAAACCCATCAAATTGATTATCTATTCATAAAATTTATGCCCTTACAAAAATGGGGTGGTCAACATCTTGTGGCCAATTTTATGTCATTCTGTTGTAACAGCATCATCATCAGATGAACATTGGTTGAAAACAAAGGGTTCAGCTCAAGCGCTCTGGAAAGTTAATGTCCAAGAATCATGACAGAAACTAATGGAGATCTTTAGTTTCCATGAAAAGTTGAATACAGAAAAAAAAGAAAAAAACTTGTGTTATTGAGTGCCTCATCCAGTTTATGCCCCATGTTCTGAATATAAACATTTGGATAGTATTTTTTTTGGGTGTACATAATAAAAGCAGATTCAGTTCACTGAAAATTATTCTGAAAATGGTGAAGTGTGGGTGATGAACAGGGAATGCAAAGACAGCCTTGGTAATAAACATTGCACCATGCAGTGAGTACATGCAAGAATCACTGTCATCTCTGCAATTTGGATCCAGGGTGAAATTATGCATCCCATCACCGAATTTGTTCATTTAACCTAAATGAACACATTACTACAAATTTCTAGTTGTATAAGATGAGTAAGAGGGTCATGATGAACCCTAAACCCTAAACCCCTGCTCTGAAGGTAATGCAATAATGATTTCCATGATCAGACTCAATATGTATATTGATTTTGATTACTGCACACATGAAGGAAAATGTATCTGATCACCAACACCATATCACCCATGGACTCAGTTTTTCAAAAGTTTGATTTGCCACCCAGTCTTCAGACTATAAATTAAGTACCCATCATCACTTTCTATTTATTAATCATGTAGGCAGGTTTTGATGGGGTCAGGCAATGAAGGTGGCAACAAGGCCAATTCTGAATGTTGAGGAAGAGTTCAAAGTTCTCACCAAATCCTTGCAAGAAACACTTGAGTTGCAAGATGAAAAACTGCACTCTCTGCAGGTTAGATACCTATACATATTATTATTGCACACATTCAAACTTTGGATTAGCCGGTCTTTTTCCCATCACCACTCCTTTGGGAAACAACAAGGACTCGAAACACACATACATACATACATGCTCCTGTGACACTGGCAAGTTCAGAATTATTGTGACAGTTAAAACTTGATGGGAAATTTGTAATGTGGGGTATTTGGGCTTCAGGTTTCAATGTTAGCAAAAGAGGATCAGTTACTGGAAGCCAGGAAAAGTTTGGCAGAGAAGGCACAGCAATTGCAAGAACTGCAAGAACAACAAAACAGCACCAATCTTAAGTTTGTGGAGCAAATGCGTGTGAAGGAGGAGGGATGGAAACAGAGGTTCATTTCCTACTACCTACTATGTATACTTGTCTGAAATAGTAAAATTTACCAGTGTTGGCAGGTTCATGAGGACCAGGTTATATAGGTGAGGTTTTATGTGTCTTCAGACCAAAGGTTCTGAGTTTAGTTGGAATTGCCATCGATTCCATAAAAACAAAACAAAATTAGAACTGGGACCTAAGGTTCCTTTTGAAATCAAGAACTGGACAACACTGATATGCACCCTTCCAGGCTGATATGACCCGAGGCAATACAAGGCCTGGTAGGGACATGTGGTAGAACCGTACCTATCAGCCTTGTATCAATTTTATACCAGTTTCCATACCAGGAATACCCTGCCTCATACCAGCCCAAATTCAGCGTTAGACCCAATACCAGGACCAGGTATCAAAACCAGGACTGGTCAGCTGATATGATCAAAAGTCAATACCACCACACCAATGCCGGCAAATAGTAAATACGCTATGTTGTGAAATAACTTATAAACCAAAGAATACAAAACTCCATACATACAAAGATGATATGCATGATAACAATCAAATAGGTAAAGTGATCAATTGTTTTACCAAATTTAGGCTAAACAATTAATGTGACCTCTTGACTGTAGAAAACTTCTTGTCAAATTCAAAACCTGTTAAAGAAACTGTGATTTATTCTGTCACATACACATGCTCAGTGTTTGATTTTGTGACAAGTTTTTGAGGTTTTTCCAACCCCAAAAAACAGGAAAATTTAGGAAAATGTTGTAGTGTGAATTTCACGAATTCTTCGTTGAATTGGAAAATTTTGTCCAATTTTCAATATCACAAAAAAAAAATTGAAATAAAAAACCCTGCTCATGCTAGTAGTACTGGCATTAATAATACATGTTCTATTAAAAATTCAACTTTCTCACTTGTAATAGTTGCTATCTGCAAAATAGAAAACAGTGGAAAATGTTATGGGATTTTGCCTTGAGCAGTCAAATGAAAGCACAATTTAAGCTGCTTCCATTTTTAATTAAAGCATGACTTGAAGAATTGCTGCTGCAATGTGTAGGCTGAACAATGTGAAAGAGACAACAGAAGAAGTGCATAAGAGGGTAATCTCTCTCTCTCTCTCTCAGCTCTCATTAGTTTCATATTTCTGCATGTTGCAATTTATGCTGGTACTGGGTAGATGGAGGAGAACTTCACAAAATTTATTACAAAACAAAAACAAAAGATGATTGGGAGTTGAGCAAGTATGTTCTAGGGTTTGGGGTTTCAATTTTACAGTTTGAATGATGTTGCAGAAAATAGATCACCTCCAGGCAGAGTTGTTGAGGTTGAAGGAGGCAGCAAATCGACATAGTCACAATAGTAGGTCCAGCCCCTTCCATGTATTGAGCAATGGGTTTGCCAAGGTACATCATGTTTTCTCTGCAGGCAGCCTTTAAAAGCCCCTCTTTCTTCTCAAATCATCTGCTCATGACATATAAAACTCAAGTCTTTCTATAATATACCATATCTACAACTGGGAGAAGAAAAATTAAGCAGTTTGCCAAAATTCTAAAAAATTGAACCCAGTTTAAAACACAAGATAACTTTGAAACTTTCTGGTGGACTTAGCATACTTGTAGAGACCATTGTTAAAATTCTGAAATATTCTTCAGATTGGGGCTGCTGGACCCTCTTTTTTAATTTTAAAAAACTATCATTATTTCTGCAAGATTTGCTGAACATGAGTCTCGTAGGTAATGGTATCAGTTAATAAAAAACTTTGCAGATTTGTTTGATCTCATTCTGAGCTTGTAATGATCGTCAAAATGGGTAGTTGGGTGCAATAAAATGGCTCAGCAGGATTTGGCAGCAAACATCATCCAAAGAGCATATATGTGAAGAAACTGCATTAACAGAGTGTTGAAGGTCTGTGCTGCACAAGCTTTTCTTTCGAATTTCTGCACAAGCGCAAGCATAAGCCTGCATCCCTTCTCTAATTTCATACAACACCTCACTGATCAATAACCTTAGAGCAAAACCAAAAAGAAGTTTATGGAGATGGTCATGTATGATGATCTGTGTGTTCTTTTTTTCTCAATTTTGTGATGTAGCAATGACACTGGTGGCGGTGACGATTACCCACAAGGGAAATCAGCCAAATTTTGCTATTATAGGTCAGAGAGGGAAGTGGAAAATTTTAAGAATCCTGCTATATTTTGGAGACCTGCTGGAATCTATTGTCTAAATATGATCATTTCAGAAACATTTTTCCTAGAAATATCTGGTGACTTTGGCATCTTTTTTTTCACAAAAATACCTTTGCATGAGTTGCAATAGAAATATTTTTGGTTGCCAAATGGTGAAAATTCGACCCCAAAACAAAAACCACTTGATTGTCTGTTTTAATGAATCAACATTGTCAATTGTGCTGCTTTCTGATCTCCTTCAAGAAGGGTTTAGGAAGCAATTATGCTTCTTTGAATGGCCAATTAACTCCAAGGCAACATTTTTGTGAAAGAAGACCACGGATCAGCACATCACTTTGTGATCACTTTCATTGACAATTTTTCAAGAAAAATTACATGTGTATCTTTTGAACGCCAACAGAGCCAGGGGGGGAAGGCTTTGATAAATTCCAAGAAAGACAAATCAAAAGAGTCTACAAACTAATGAATTTCTGCATTTGACTAAGTAACTCAACAATTCAAAAACTTGGTTGTGGATCACAAATTTTCCCAATTATGAACTTTGAGTGTGGCCACAAAAAATAAACTATAAAATTGACACAAGATGCCATCACTAGTTACTAGTGAAAATAGAACCCACTCTTTGATCTCTCCGTCTATCCAAACTTGAAGCCTCCTTCCTTTTGAATTCAATTTTAATCAATTTTCAAGATTGTCTCGTGCTTATCACTCTCACAAATTGGTAGTGGGAAAACCCATTTTTTGCCACCAAAATATGTGTTGGAATGTCCATTCTACTCATCAATTTCTGCATAAGTTTGTACATGTACTCATAAACCCTAAACCCTAAATTGTAGCCAAAGCTCTTCATGGCCTTTACAGGAAGTCTCAGATACTTTGAAACTGTATTTTAGCCTGGCCACTGAACCAGAAGCAACTTCAATAATACTAGTGTGGCCTGTGCCATTGGCTCAAGTGTTACTACGTCCTCAACTGATTTTTCCTTTCAAAACCTGGTTTTTTTGGAATTTATTTGAATTTTCAGCGGCAGAAATCACTTAAAAATAAATATCTCCCACATTCTGAATCCAAATCTTACCAAATAAATTCCATTAAATCCTGCTCATCAAGATTTTTCCAACAACACCACATGCACATTCCAATCAATTCCTCTGAAGTTTTCAGCTACAATTTATTTTGATTTTCAGTGAAGAAATCATTCAATATTCAAGAATTTTTGGGCCGCAAGTCTAAATGTCATGGAACCAAGCCCATGCACCCCTCATTGTCGAGAGCTTTCCAAAGACACCAAGAACATGATCTGAAGCATCCCGGTTTAGTGGATCTCATAGCTACGAAACAAAACAAACTACCTTCCTTCATGGATAGATATCATCCTTTTCAGTGTCTTTTAGGAAAAAGAGTTTTCTCATGTAGTATAATTAGTGACCAATTTCAACAATTCTCTAAAAACTTGTCGCCAATTGATGTTGGTGACAAGTTTTTAGCTAATTGTTGAAATTGTCAAAAACTGGCAAAGACCCAAACTAAAAATTGTGTTCAATAGCAGCAAATTTTCTCATATAAAAATGTCTTTTTCAGAAACAGGGAATTTTGTGACAGACAATTCCTTTATTTTGGAGGTGGAAATTTTGCAATTTTTCTTTCAGGAAATCAAAAACCAGTGCTTACCGGCGTGAACTAGTCTTAAAATCTGAAGGAACAAATAGAACCAATATTTCACAATTCCATGGCACTTTTTTAGATATTTTGATAAATATTTGGCTATTTTCTTTTTAAAACGAAATAGTTTACAGAATATTATTTTTTGAAAAACAAATCTCCAAATGGAAAATTCACCCGAAAAAAAAACACCTTATTTTGTCTGAAGTCTTGACATGCCTCAACACAATTCTGATTGCTTGAGATGTTCAGTCACAATGATTCGATTAGGTGAAAAAAATTTAAATAGTCTCTCACCTTGTAGTGTCCAATTTTGTGTGTTAACAAGTCAGACGACCCTTCGACACTCTCCTCCAAAAAGAAAGAAAGAAAAATGTGCGCAAGTAATGTGCCAAAACCTTGTCTGTAAATAGTTACCATAAGTAGCTTTTCAGGTTTGGCAATAATTAAATTATTTTTGGAATTGTCAAACTTTAAAAAAATGATTTGCTTGAAATGTCAAAAGTTTAAAGAATTTACAAGGGACAATTTATTTTTTAAATTGATGAAAACCCAAGAGCTTCATTGCAATCCACCATTGGAGAGCAAGTATACAATAATTGACAACATCTCTCTATCTTGGTAATTTGGCAAAACATTATGTGTACCCATTTTTGCAAAAAACGAAGCAATAGTAATTGTTGTAAAAGGCCTCATTATGTTAGAGATTCAGAGTCTAGAAAAAATGTCAGAGAAACTCAAATTTTTGCTGAAATTTTTTTTAATTACTTTTTATTGTCAAAGTGGATTTTGAAAAATAAAATAATTATGCAGCACTCAAATGCCGAACTTGAAAAGGTATTTCAATATTAGGTACACATTGAAATGTTATTTCATTTAAGATAATTAAGAAAAGAAATTCAAACCACCAAATTCAACAATCTCTTGGGTTGAAAAAAGAAATTTCAAGCCTCCACAAAACCCTATTTTGCTAAATATTGGAAAATATGGCCCCTTTTTATCATTTCCTTTGGTGCTCAAAAATTATCTCAAACCTATCAAACCCTATTATTACACATTGAAATGTTAGTTCATTCAAGAAAACAAAGAAAAAAAATCAGACCACAAAATTCAGTAATTTCATTGGCCATAACATTTTTTCTTCAAAACAAACCTATTCAAGAATGAACATCATCAAACTACTATGAAACCTTTACCATTTTGACAACTGTGAAATAATTAATTATATTTAAAATCTTCAACTTTGACACCTGGTTTTTTAATTCTGAAATTTTTGACAAATAATGATTATAGAAAATAATAAACATGATCTTATTAATGTTATGAAACAATTTGGTGTGTGTAAACTATCTCAGTTTTAAGTCATTGTCACGGAAGGTTTACAATTCAAAACAAAATAGTTGAACTTTTAGATTTATTAAAACTTCAACAAAAATAATGAATATTTTTTGAAAAAAAAATTAATTTATGTCGAAATGGTAAAAGGTATTACAATATTCATTGATGGAAACACAAAGATAATAAGAATTAGGATCAAAACATCTGTAGGTTTCATTAAAATTGAGAATGACAATCAAAATGTAAGATGAGAATGTGTCGAAGGAAAATACCAATGGAAAAAACCCACATTTCCTTCTCGACCCAATATGATTTGAATTTTCTCTTATGTTTTGTGTTTTGCAAGTGTCTATGTGTATACCTAGGACCCTACCTAGGTTATGGGATACCAAAGGGACATTTAGGAGTTTACATAGAGCTTACTTAAGGGATTACCTAGAGACTATCTACAAAGGCACCTAGGGACTTACCTAGGTTATTGAAAACCTAAAGATTATTTGAGAAGTTTCATAGAGCCTACTTGTGACATTATCTAGGAATTTCTTAAGTTAGGGAATATGAAAGGTTATTTCAGAGGGCTATCTATGGTTAACTAGGGCTTATTCATGGGACAAAAAGGGATTACTTAGTGGGCCGGCTACCTTGAGACGCTTAGGGACTTACTTAGGTTTAGGAGATCTAAAGACTACTTAGGAGGCTACCCCATGAGTAAGTAAGGTAGGTAGCCCATATGAAAGAGTTCAGAGGTGGGAGAATCTTCAGTTATAGGTGATGTTTTTGTTGCATCAGCCACCACAACCAACATCCCAACCCCAGTTGTTTGTTGTTGGCCTTGCCTACCAAGGCAAGGATATTGTGTTGAAATTCATTATAGAGTATAGTAGCTTAAGAGATTTTGGCCCCTACATAATAGGTCTATTTTTATATGAGGACTTTTGAAAGATGATATTTTGGCTTGTGTTGATTAGTTATAGAGTTATAATATCTTGAAGGATTTTGGTTTGTTTTAGAGGATTTTGTGAAGATTATATTTTTGCATGGTGAAATATTTGAGGTTCCATAATTCTTGTTTTGCCTTAAGATGCTTTTTACCATAAATGGCAAGGCCACAGTGTGACACACCCCTTGTTTGCCAGGGAGACAGACTTATGGATTTTCCATTCATTTTGGTTGGTTGTAGCACTGAGAACCATTTTGGATATTGAGAACAAACATGATCGTTGCATCATTATCTGTTTTTTTCCTTTATTTTTTTAAAAACATAATAGGAGCAATATGCCACTTCCTTTTTACTTCATTAAATAAATACAGACAAGGCTCAAAAAAAACTCGTTGCTCTGAAATCTTTTCCTTCGATTTTCTTGTCTCACATTGCAAATATAAAGAACCCCCAAGTGTGAAACTGAAGTGAAAATGGGTGGTGGGTTAGCTAGCTGCAAGATATTTTGTACCTCCTTCTTTGGGACTAGGGCCTCAAATGTAAGGGAAAAGAAGGGGGTTAGGGTTTTGGGGGGAGGGTGGAGAGGGGTTGTGATTACTCCAAGAAGACTCAATGATAGAAGTTTGATTTCTTAGTTGCTACTCTAGTTGTGCACTATCACAACAATTGCACTTTTTATTGGTTGCAGACATGAGGCCATTGTTTGAAATCAAATGTAGTAGAAATAGAAAGATGGGTTGCGAGCTAATAATACCTACATAATTGGCCTAGAGCATTCTCCAAGGCTTGTTCTGTTGGACCAGGTAACTCCATCACTTTGACCCCATTCTTGTAGATCTTGAATGTAGGCACAAAATCCACATTCTCAGCTTTTGCCAGATATGGACTTGCATCAGTGTCCACCTGCATGACAAACCCCAAGTTATAAATAAACAAAGCAAAATATGTTAGCTTCTTAACAACACAACTTTTTAAAACATTTCAATACATTAATGTGCAAGTCATGACAGGAAAGATTAGCACAAACAGCCCGGCAGAAGAAATGGATTCCAATAGAGACCATGAGTATATTTGGCGATTCTTTGAAACAGAAAGATAAATGTGTAGATAGATAGATGTCAACCTTGAGGAAATTCACAGTAGGGTTTAGTTTGCAAAGTTTTTCCACAACTGATGCCATTTGTCTACATCCTTCACTCCATCTTGTGTTGAATTGCACCACTGCTATCCCTGAATGCGTATGTACATGTTATAGTGTTTAATTCAGTTGCAATCACATGATTTTTCAACTCTTGAGCCTTATTAATGAATTCTATAGCTTTCAAAAAAATTGTATCGTTTATAATCTAATCAAATGAACTCAATGAACAGTGCCAAACAAAACCAGGCCTGCCTGCAAATTCTGCAGCAAGATGCTAATTGAGCGGTGAAAGTAATCTGAAAATGAAAATAGGCAGAAAATAAGATACCCCTAGTACTTTTAATGAGACCTTAGAATTTCGCTAGTTCTAGGACCACCCATAAGAGAATTTCTAGCTCAAAGAATATGTAAAAGACACAATGATATTAATTTAATGCCTACCATGATTTGAGATCTCCTCTCTTAATTGGTCATTACTGCAGACATTAACTTCAACACCAAGCCGCTGTTGTTGCTGCTTCTCTTCTGTTCCCAATCCTCTTCCTTTTGAATTTTTCATTGCCACTTGCACCTCAGATAGTGCCCGTGCAACATCTGTATTTCCAGGCATTTCTTTTCGCAGAGCCTCAAAATCTTTCAATGACAGTTCCCACTTCTCCATCTGTATCCACACCAGAGTTTTTATTTCTTTTTCTTTTTCTTTCTGATGTAGTATCGTGGGTGATCATCCCAAAAAAGATTTAGCATTTACAACTAGTGACCAACTTTGTAGTAGAAAACAGGCTAAATACATAAACTAAAAATCGTAGATTTCTATGCCTTGTAACCATGCCCTTGGCAGTGGGCAGTACCCAGTATTAGGCCCATCTCAGCTCCACCTTGCACAGGCCCTTATTTTGGTAATGCCTGCAGCCTCGGGTGTTACCTACCCTACTTGAAAAAATGCTGAATTGGACATACCTACCACAGGAAATTGCATGAGGTTGTGAACAGACCCATCAGGGGAGAGCAACAAACAATCTCCATTTTGCTTGTTTCATTTGGAGAGAGACGGAGAGAGATGAATTATGAGTTTATGAGGTATGTATCAATTAAGTAAATACCTCCAAATATGAATGAGCACGCCTTAGAAGAGCTTTTGTGTAGTGTGGTTGAGCACCCAGAGCTGCATTGCAATCTTCCACAGCTTTTTCATAGTGACCTAGTTTGGACCTGCAGCATGTGTTCCTTCAGTTGTGAGCATTATAGCACTAACTAGCTAAAATCTCATTTTCTCACTTGTAAATAAATGCATCAAAAACCCACACATTCCTTTGGTGAGAATTATATCCCGATCTACTAAATCTTGTTGTCTCACTCATAAATTAATTCATCAGAAACCCATCCATTCCTCTTGGTGAAAAACTATAGTGCTAGCGAAAATCTCATCATCTCACCTGTAAATTAATTGATCAAAAACCTCATGAGAATTATAGCATGTGTTAAAATCTCATCTTCTCACTTGTAAATTAATTTATCAAAGAGTCACTCACCATTTGTTTTTCTTAAAAACATATAAATCAACTCAAAACAAGTGGCAGTAGAAAGCCTTACAAAACATGTAAAACCCACAATCAATAACATTTTTAAGTATATGAAGATTGAAAAAAAAATAAAAATAGCAAAAAAATTATATCATTGGATTGATCAAGAAAACACAAGTGGCTAAACACCAGTCATATGGAAACCAAACCTGCAGGCAGCTCGATTGCAAAGCAGAATGGCATTGCTTGGGTCATACTGCAGACCCTCACTGTAGGCCACAGATGCCTCGAGAATTTTGCCTGCTTTGTATAAATCATTGCCAGTAGTTCGTGCCAATGCAACAGCCCGTGCCCTTTTCAATGTGGGCAGTGCTTCAGCATTCTGAGGATCAAAATATGCTGCTTTCTCTGCTGCAATTACAGCTCCTTCAAACCTGTTTTACACAAGAAGAATGGCCAAAACACTGAACGCGATCAGCGCTTTCCCACTCAATTACTCTACTTCTTCATCATTGCCTTGTAGGTTTTACACAGAATTGCTGTCCTTTGATGTATTACTGCTAAAGCTAGTTTGTTGGCAAATTTTTTTCACTACTTGGTGACCAAAAAGAAAAATTCAGTGCAAGGACTCATACAAAGGATTTTTCTGAGAAGAATCATGCCTCTAAAGTCACCAGATTTCAAGGAAACAATTTCTGAAATCACCATATGAAGACAAGAGGTTCCCAGCAGGTTGCCAAAATACAGCAAGATTCTTACAATTTTCTACTTTCCTCTCTGAGCTGTAGCCATAATTTGGCTAATTCCTGTTGTGGATGATTGCCAGTGCAGCTCCATCACAAAATTGGAACAAAAAACGAAAAAAGGAAAAAAAAACAGACCTGGATTGCACCCAATTAAGAAAAAACTCAAACTGTTTACCTACCTGCCAAGAGCCATATCCACTTGAGCCTGAACAAGGAGGGTTCGAGTATCAGCTTGCATGCTGGTTGATTTCCTTAATGCACCCTCAATCTTTTTTGCAGCTGAAAGAACTATGTCTGCTTCTTCATATCTGTGAAGCTTCAAAAATGCCTCTGCTTTCAGGGCAAAAAGCTGCAAAAAAGAAGAAACTTTTAAATATAAACTACATCATATTGTTTGTCCGGGTCAACAAATTCACATTGTCAAAGAAACAAATTCAGTCCATTCAGAGTCCCCAAACAAATCCAAACACAACAAACGTGTGTGTGTGTGTGTGTGTGTGTGTGTGTGTGTCTCTCTCTCTCTCTCTCTCTCTCACACACACACACACACACACATATGGGTAGAAATGAAATCAATCCATAATTTCTGAGGTACTTTTTTTCTGGGTCTTTGAACACACTCCACAAAAATAAAATGGAACTCTTTCCAATCCCATCAAAATAGAGCTGAAGCAAGCTGGTTAATGAACAGAATCATGCAGAGTTGGAGTAGACCCACAATGAGAAATGGAGACACACGCACACCCCTACAATTTAGATAGTGATCAAAGGATTTCCATTCAAACCTGTGGAGCAGAATCAGCCCCAGCTGTGACAGCAGCATCGCACTCTCTCACAACAGCATTCCAATCCAAAGCATTTCGGGCATTATAGCAATTTTCCAAATGCTTCTCCACTTTCTCCACTCGTAGCATTTCACCCACATCAATGTTTTGACCTGGAATTTGGAGATGCTTCTTCACATCCTCTAGTCGTCCTAACCTGGGGCCCCATCATCCAAAAAAATTCACATTGATGCACAAATGAGCATTGATTTGTTGCCAACTTGATTTTAAAAGTAGTTACAAACTGTATATCACAACTAAATTTCACATCTGCAACATCAATCACCATTTGTTATCAGCAGCAGTTCAAAAGCTACACACAAATCCCAACTTATAAAATCAACAAAATTAAGAGGCAAAAAAAATGGATTCTCAAAAAATACGTAGAGTTTTTGCAGATTCAATGTAGACATAATGCATAGGACTTTGCATATTTGGCATAGCACTAATACAGATGTTTTGCCAGATTCAATGTAGCCCTATTATGTATGTAATGTACCTCAAACCCAAGGGATGCGAGGCTTTGATGAGCTCAAAGATATGAAGAATTGAGCACAATTTATCACTGTCATCATCACCATCACAAGCCTAAAAAAACACAAAATCTGGGTCATGATTTTATATTATTTTGAAAGGTAGGTTTTTGCAGAATTGATATAGCCCTGTATGTACCTCAAACACAAGGAGGCAAGCCGTTGATGAGCTCGAGGATACAAAGAATTGAGCTTGATGGCATGTTCGCATTCACGGACAGCTTCAGGGAGGCGACCAAGGGCTGTGAGAGCTGCGGCCCGATTGCTATGGTAAGGAGCATGTCCTGGAGCCAGAAGAATGGCCCGATCGTAAAGAGAAAGAGCTTCAGCAAAATTGCCCTTCTTGTATTGCTCATTGCCTACTTTCTTCACTTCCTCTGGATCTGAGCTCGAGAGGGTTCTCTTGATGAGCAAACTCTCACCCACTGCAAAGATATTCCCTCTGCACATTGTCTCATGACCTGCTGCTGCTGCTGCTGAAGCTCTGGTTGTTGTTGTTGTCTCATGTGCAGTTGCTGCTGAAGCTCTGCCTGTTGTCCCTGCTGCTGCTGCTGCTGAAGCTCTGGGTGTTCCTGCTGCTACTGCTTGTGAAGCTCTGGGTGTCCCTCCTGCTGCTGCTGCTGCTGCTGATCTCACAGTTTCTTTACTGCCAGTGCCCAGAACTCCACTTACAAGCCCAGTGGCCATGAGCATTCCAGAACTACCTGCTCTTGGTGTCTCTGCTGCTGCTGCTTTGTGAGTAGTAGCGGTTTCTTTACTCCACCCCCCTGCAGCTGCTGCTGCACCCTGTTGCAATGCAGAGCTGCTGCTTCCAAAACCTCCCCTCAGGTTTCCAAGGTTTCCACTCCAGCTTCGCAGGCGAGGAGGAGGAGCTCCTGCAGGAGCAGCAGCAGCAGCAGGGCTTGTTGTTGTTGTTGCTGCTGTAGGCCAACTCTCCACCGTTCTGAGGTTTCCTGATCGACCTCGACCAGCAGCAATCAAGGGCTTGGTCACTAGTTTCTCAGCTGCTGCTGCTGCTGCTAGTACAGTGGGGCTATCTTGATCTGTTGCTGAGCTTCCAGGGCTCCCTAGTGCAACAACGCTACTCGGGTCCTTGGGATTTTTTTGTCCGCTAGTCTCGCTACTGGAACTAGAGGAACGACCACTACTTCCCAGTTCAGGGATGATGATGTTCCCTCGCGTCCGGTTTCCATGGATCACGCTTTCGTCAACGATCGGAGGAGAAGGAGGAGGAGGAGAAGACTGCTCCTGCTGACGATGATGATCCGTAGAGCTCTTGTCGAGGAAATTGGAGCTAGAATGCTGCTGCTTCTGCTGCTGCGACTCCTGCAATTGATCTAATTTGAGGCGATGAGGAGGAGGAGGAGGAGGAGCAGCAGCAGCATGAGAAGAAGAATCTCGAGTGGATACTCTACCAATACGGCTATTCGCACTGATGTCACCCACATTGAACCTGGACCAGCTACTACTACCCTTGAAGCGCTGGTCGAGCTTTCCATTGAACATCATCATCATCATCCCTGGAGCAGCAGCAACAGCAGCAGCTCTTCCATACATGTCATAGCCAGCCACTCCCGCCGTCTTCTCCGCCTCACAAGCCATTCACGCCGGCGAGCATCAAAATTCAACTGCACTTGGAACTTGGATCACCAAACAACAACTACTTTCCACCAAAACTAGCTCATCCCAAAAACTCGTTGCAAGAGCTGCAAAAAGCAAGCAACAATTTTTTATTCACAAACAATTCACAAACAAAACTCCCCGATGGACTCATCAATCAAACATCAAGAATTTGATGCTTGCTTGCTTGCTTCCTTCCTTCTTCTTGGAGTCCAACAAGTTCGACTTGGAATCAAGAAACAAATGAATTTTAGTGAAGACTTGATGATGATGGTGATGAGCGCTGGCAAGCATTTCAGGCAGATTCAGATTCGTCTATGAAGATGCTGCTGCTGCAGGAACAAGAACCCAATTTTATTTTCAAAATTTTCAACAACACAAAACAATCAAACAAACAAACAAATAAATGTGCATGATGATGATCAGCACCCTCTAATTTTCAGCAACAGGATTATACAGTGTCATCCCCGCTATATTTCATCGCACTCTAAACCTACTACTCTTCAGCAAAAAGAAACAGAATCAACGCAGGTGCTTCTTTCACGCACATCATTTCTTTTCTCATTTCCTCTCTTTCTTTCTTTCTTTCCTTCCTTCCTTCCTTCCTTCCTTCCTTTTCTCTTTATTTCTTTTTTTAAATTTCTTCCTTTCTTTCTTTCTGACTGAAGTTATTGGTTATTGGTTATTATTATTTCCTTTCCTATTATTCTTCCTTTTCTTTTCTTTTTTGTTCTTTCGTTTCTGTCAATCTGAAAATATTATTACCTTTCTTCTTCTTCTTCTTCTTCTTCTGGTTTTTTTTTCTTTTACACTCTCTCTCTCTCTTTTAAACTTATTTCCTTCCGTTTTTCTCCATTTTTTTCTTTTCTTTCTTTTATTCTTCCTTCCTTTTTTTTCTTTTCTTTAATTTCTCTGTTTCTGAAGTTTTTTTCTTTTTTGTTTATTCATCCTTTCATTCTCTTCTTCTGTCTTGTTTCTTTTTCTTTTTTTCTCTCTTGACTTTTCCAAATAGAGTTTCTTTTCCTTTCTTTCAACTTTCTCTTTTACGCCTAATTTTGATGAATTATTACGTATTTCCGGACTCCCTGCGAGCGCTTCCCGTGTCTAGGGCCGCACCCTACGGGTGTTATTTTTAGGTCTGTAAACGGACGACCCGTTCTTTCGTTGGGGGTCCCGCCGGGGGCTTCCGGGCTGAGGTGACTGCCCACGCCGGAGATTTTTGTTCGTGGCCCGACTAACCGCCGGGTGTGAATGCCTCAAATTTTGAATTAATTTTTTTTTTCCAAAAAAAATTTTCTGAAAAAGAAAAAAAGGAACAAATATAGTTTAGATTAATTAATGTAGAAAACCCTATCCAACTTCTTTTACAAACCCCCCAATATTTTGGGGAAAAAAACCTTCATCATCAAAAACAGAGAGTTACAGGTTTTTTTTTTCACTTTCGTGATATCAAGAATTTGGCAGTTTTCTCCAAAAACTAGCGAAATTACTACACAACATTAACAAATTTCCCAAAAATTTCACAATTTTTTTCTGGAAGAACTACAAAATTTCTTGGAAATAATCACTGGTTAAGAACTCAATTTTTGAGTCCCCAAATTTGAGCACTCGAAACTGCAAAAGTACCAGAAACCCCAAATTTCAAGAGAACTAGAATCTGGGGTGTAAGAACTGGAACCCCAATTTGAAGAGAATCAAGAGTTTGGGGTTTAAGAACTGGAACCCTAATTTTGCTTTAAGATAATTAAGAACTTGAAGTCTGGGTTAAGAACTCAAACCACAATTTTGGAGAGAATTAAGAACCTGAAGTTGCAGTTAAGAACTGAAACACCAACTTGGAGAGAATTAAGAACCCAAATTTGGGGCTAAGAACTGGAACTCAAAATCTCAAGAAAATTCTAAACTGGAAATTGGGTTTCCAGAGAATTAAGATCCCAAAATCCAGGTTTCCAAAATTAAGATCCCAAAATTGGGGTTAAAACTAAAGAACTGGAACCCCAATTTGATGAAAACATTAGGGTATTATTTTGATCATGTTCTCAACTTTGAGCTTTCCAGAGAAATAATGAAAGTCCCCGCAAGAAGAAGAATCCAGCAACGTCATGAACTTGTGGGACATTATTTTGGGGGCTTTTTGGCAGGTTCGGGGAACAAAGTTAGCAAGGACATGTTGAAAACTCCAAACCTTGCATCGAACCCTTTGAAAGCAAAAGAACTTGTAACAACAAAGCATCAAAATCACCTCCTACGACTTACTCACATTTAATGAGCAAACCCAGCCATCAAAACCCAATTGGTGGTCGCATGGATTGAGCACTTGTTGCTCAGGATCAGCTTAATGAGATGGGTGCCATAATGCAATCACGTTGCTATAATGGTGATGGGATTTACATGCAATCCTTTCGCACTTGATAAGGCAATCAAATTATGCCCAGTTTATTTCTGTCACACCAAAAGATCAAAATTCCATCATTGGTTTTTAAATTTCATGGGGGAAAAGCATGTTGGAATTGTAGACAATCTGTAACAGCCCATTGCATCTTTCTTCAAGCATGTATGATTCATAGAGTACATACATCATGTTACTCTTTGATTCAAAGGAAATTACTAATCTTTGGCATTGCTTTGATTCACTCATAATGAGCTCTTCATGCCCATCAAAATCTGTCATGATAAGTGTGTAAGTTGATTGACACACAGAATATACTCAAGACTAATAAGGTTAGTCAATTGATTAATTTGAATGGAAGCTTTTGTCGTGTATGTGTGTGAGCTAGCAATACATCTCTACAAATCATGGATCCAGAAACCTTAGAATATGAGTGGAAGATTGTCAACAAGAGAAATTTAAGGTCTTAAGATTAACTTGTTTGTTTGTTGCATGCCAAATGGGTATAGTGTAAGGGTGACTTTAGACGAGGGTCCAAGGTCCAGGGACCAATGAATTCAAGCAATCTTATTGATCAAAAGCTTTAAATTGGTCCCAAGGCCTTTAGATGAGGATCCAAGACCAAAAAGTGGCAAATTGAGGCTAAACCTACATAGCACCTGTTTTGGAGGGAAAATCAGTTGGTTCCGACAAAAAAACAGTGCTAAAAGGAAAGCTCCTGATTTGAAGAACCAAGAATCAAGCTAGGGACCAAGGTACAAGGTACAGTCCAACTCAAGGGTTCAATTTGCTTCAAATCAATCCAAATTGGTTCTTAGGAAATTGGACCCGGGACCCTCCTCTAAAGTGGGCCTAAGTATGCTGCACACACATACTCCCCAACCCATACATGAGATTTGGATGAGATATGATTTAGGGTTAGGTTTGAGAGTTGATAATTAGATGATGGCACAAATGGAATCATTACTCGTGATAGAAAACACAAGCAGGATTTGAGCATCACAGTACTCAACCTGAGGGCATGAAACTTGTGGCTAGGAAATGCACCACACTCAAGGTTTCCCCTTAAAATTGAATATGATCATGGAAGATTGCAGCACATATTATTTTGCTCCATGCAGGAGAGATCAAAAGTGACATTATTATCATTATTTATTTCCTAAATGCACAAATGAAGTGAATTGGTGATTGAGAGACTATACAAAAAATATTTATGAAATCAAGAAACTCACAAACCAGCTCCTATAAGCAGTCAATGACACTAATTTTTTTTTCCTTTCTTTTTTCAATTTTTGATTTCACCATAGTGGCAATTTGTTTTTGCTATAAAACACATCAGATGCTAAGAGAACAAGTGTTTTCAAGTTTTCCTCAAAAAGAGTTGACAAAAGAGTGAAATTCACCACTAAAGAAAACCAATGCAAATTTGCGGAGCAATTCTCTAGTTTTCCCACCCATTTTACTTATGTTAATGTGATCTATGACAATTAGTTGAGGGTGCCTTCCAAGGTTTTTTTTGTTTTTTTTAACCTTCCAATGAGCCTCTTTCATCACAAAAAAGTTCTGAAACTTTCAACACTCTACCTACCATATAGAAGTATTTACTCCAAGAAACATGTAAGTCCTATTATTTGCCCACCTATATAGGTTCCAAGAGGACAAACTCCGGCAAAGCATACAGGACAGAGTGAGGTGCTATTGGGAGAATGGTATGGAACACGTTTTGAACCATTGCGAACATAGTGGGAACACATTGTCTATTGTCTATTGGGTGTATGGTGCATGGTGCAATCCCTCAATGGCTGAGCAGAATACCTATTCCCAACTGTCTTCATCACCTAATAGTAGGGGCATGAATTGTGGGGGCATAGTAAAATGAGACTTTGGAGTAAACAAGGGGTGTGTCACACTATGGCCTTGCCATTTACATTAAAATTTATCTTAAGGCAAAAGAAGAGTTATGGAAATTCAAATTTTTCACCATGCAAAAATACAATCTTCAAAAAAATCCTTTGAAAGAAACCAAAATCCTTCAAGATATCATACCTCTGTTAACTAATTTCAAGTTTCAACACAAGCCAAAATATCATCTTTCAAAACTCATCATATAAAAATAGACTTACCACATAGGGGCCATAATCCCTTAAGCTACTATATTCTATAATGAATCTAAACACAACATCCTTGCCTTGGTAGGCAAGGCCAACAAAGTCAAAAGAACAAGAGAACAACAACAACAAAACCCAAGCTAGCATTTCTTCAATGCAAAGCTCTTGTCATTTTGAGTAGGCTAAGTTGACCATCTTGGGAGTCTTGGGATTTTGGTGTTGCTAGCACTAGAATAGAATAGAATAGAATAGAATTGATTCTTGCAGGTATTGTTGTATGCATGGAAGGATGCTCAACAATTCAAAACCATGAATTTTTTATGGATGAACTAGAGAGAGAGTACCTACTCATCTAGAATGGACTGAAGATCTGAAAATGCAGTTATAATAGAAGGCTGGGAGGCCCATCTTCCTTCTAATGTATCAATCGCCTTTGTGGGTGGCCTCCCTGAAATGAAGATTACCCATTCATTATTGGCAAGCCAGATTTAGCCAGGAAATTGTTGGGACCAATGCCATCCATTACCTTATTATGATCACAGAAGGTGTGGGTAGTTAGTACCTGACAAATAGTTGAGAGCCTTTCAGCTCTTTTGCTTGTGCAATAAAATTGATTGCATGTGGAGCCTTCTTTTCTTAGCATGAATCCAACCCAACCAAACAAACATCTTCTTTTTTTCAATGAGAACAAAAGAAAGGCACTCACATCATGTTTTCTAACAAAAACGTCAACAAACACCTACATCATGTTTTTCTCACCCAAAAGGAGCACGCACATCATGTTTTTCTCTCAAAAATACACACACATTTTATTTATTCATGCCACACATGAGATTCCTCTTTGCAATTTGGAGTACTTTACCTTTTTGCACACACATGGATGTATGGATGGATGGATGGCTAGCGTTAAACCCACATTCAAAATGTGGGCAAGATGGGATCTATTTATTCAATTTTTAAATGATTATTATTTTCATCTTGACTTGTGTCAACAATAGTGACCAATATTGGGGACTTCATCCACAATTAAGATGATAGCCATGGTTGTTGGGTGGTCTTCGCTTGGTTTGTATAAGGCAATAAGGCAAGCACTTAGTTTTTATGGGAAATTCCATCCACCTAACTTATAATAATTGGTGCGAGAAGTTCAGAAGTTCATGATTGCTTATCAGTGTGGGAGGGACAAAGTAGCAATCTGATGAGGTGATTTGTGTTGTTAGAAGAAGGGATGGCAAGTGCCAAGTTCTTGGGAGCAAGATATGGTTTTGATTGATTGGAGGGGGGGATTTCTTTGGTACTAAGGTGAATCTCAAATTTTTGTTGTATTTGTGTCTTATAGCATTCTATCATCACACCAAATCTTTTTGTGAAATTTGTCAAGAAATGTCTTGGGGAGTGAACTTGAATGTAATTTAGGGTTGAATTTGCCTCCCAAAGTCTTTTCTCTCATCACACCAAATCTTTTTGTAAGTTAGAAATTCTTGGCAATTGCCTAGGTAGGGTTTCCACTCCTCTTTCCTTTAATATTGTTTTTAACAAAAAGAAATTGAATCCCTTGAATGGGAAGCACTTAAATTTTTGTTTTGGGTACCTTTTAGTACATTTTTTTTTTCCCATTGTGGGAAGCAATATGGCAAACAAGATGAAGAAAACTTAAGATGGGCTAGTCATGAAGCTACCAAATTCAATGTCAGGGTGAACCCATATTGCTTGAGGTTTTCAAAAATTTACACTACAATGAATATTCAGAATAATTGGGTAGCTTTCATCCCTCAAGGACATTAACCTTTGACCTATAGTGGAAAATTCAAGCAAAAGATTGATTTCAGTCATTGTTACTTCGCTTGTACAAGAACTTAATAAGACTATCTCACACCAATAGTATCATATAGGAAGTCATTTTGAATGTGTGTTGCAATTGATAAAGCCCCGGTTCATGACACATTTGTGAGGTAAACTTTGCAATCTTTTTCATTTCTATACGAAATGCCATATGGTATGCTCATTATAATGTTGACATTAATGTAATAAGTGTGATTACCATATTCAAAAATCAAAGGGTTGTGAACCTGTATTATTTTCAATTTTTATTTTTTTTGAGTTTTGTGATCTTTCAAATTTTGAAAATTCACAAAGAAAAGAAAAATTACTCAACTTTACACTAGAAAAAGAAGTTCCAAAAAAGACCCAATTCATTGTTGAAAATACAAAAAATGTCCCAAAAAAAAAGGGAAAAAAACAATGGTTGTGAAGTAAAACTACATGGTCCCATACATTTCTATATGAGTAAACTGTGCGGTTTCATTCATTCTATATAGCACATCGCATATGTGATGTTTATCATAATTTGGCATCAATGTATTATGTTGTTCTATTATCATGGCAAGTTAAGAAAGACATATTCTATGGTTGGTAGTGTTGTTGTTGTCACCATTCTGCAATGGATTAGGGGAGGGGAGGGAGATGAGAATATCCAAAAGAAAAAAGAAAAGTTTTTATTTTCTTTTTTCTTTTTTTTAGGATGTTTCAAGTTGATCCAGAAGGAATATATATATATATATATATATATATATATATATAACTTTCTTCTGGAAAGACACAGTGATGGACTCCCTGATTTGATTCTTTATATGATGTATTATTATTATTATTATTATTTTCCTTCTTTTTCTTTGACAGGGAGAATAGTTGTCACTTTTTGGTATATTTGTTCAGCATTTGTCCACATGTCATTTTTTTTGTTTTATTTTATTTTTAAAACTATTATTGCCTGCTGTTTGTCTCACTAGGAAAAAAAACACAGTTCTTCGATTGCTAAGTTCCCACTACATTATTCCCAACCTCTGCTGTTTCACTAGGGTAGAACTGCCTATCACCCATCATTACCCTATCACTGATCTCTTCTTTAGACTTCATCTGTGCTTCATTTTGAGTGATTTAAAAGGTTATGGGAGCCATACCTGAAGCTCTAGAAATAATTTTGAACTGCAAATGAAAAGGAGTAATGAAAAAATAGTAAGAAGAAAAATAGCTTTCCAACTCACAAAACACTTTTTTTTCTCTTTTTTTCTCTTTTTTTTTCTTTTTGGACCCTTCCTACTTTCAAAGTTTCTAACTTTTTCATTTCTTGTTCATTTTAAATGATTTAAAGTGTTATACAGGCATCACCTTCAATTGTACACATCATATTGGAACTTTAATAACAACAGAGCAACTTACAAGGAAATTTTTGGGTGATTGGGTTTATGCGTTGTAATGTTCGATGGTTTGTTTTTTCTGAGTTTTTGGGGCCCTCTACTTTGGGGGCTGTAACTTTCCCAATTCTAATTTGTTTTTGACGAGTTTTAGTGCGTCAGATGCACCAACAAGAAGGGTTCAAGTTTTGTTTGGACACCAGAAACAATGGAACCTGCCCCTGGATCCGGCCTGCCCAGAGTGCTTAAGTGGACGCTCATGGGCTGTTATACCCTAGATGGGAAAAAAAAGTTTTTAAAAGAAAAAAAAAAGTTAAGAAATTGTTGAGGCTCAAAGATGGGTCCTTGCTTGGGTGAGTCATTTCACTCCCATGTAAAATCCTCCAGATATTTTGGTAGTGTAAATGTAGGGCGTCTTACATGACGTAACCAGGTGTTAGTTAGCGCACTAGTGGGCATGTTCCAAAAAGTGAAACACCCATTGAGGTGAGTATCATGGTTTTTCACCCAAAAAAGTAAAAACTCGGTCAATTTTTACACCGTGCAACAACACCCCAACCCTAGGGGGCTAGGGGCCTTCCTATATACACTAGTAGTAACGCTATTTTCATGTGACAAAGATTTAGGATCTTAATGGAATCACAATAATAATCCAATCCAATACATACCTACTAGTCCAATCACCCAATAATTTGTGTTTTTCATCGTCCCTTTTTTGCAAAGCTTTATTCATTTTTTTAGCTTTGAGACAAAGAGCTCCACAATTTATTCCAATTGTTCCTCTCGTCCTCAAAGATTTTTTTTTCCTTTTTTTTTTAATTAGATACAAATCCCGAAGATGTCACATATATAGAATGAGTGCGTGCATTATTATGATTATGATTATGTGTGCTTCCGCCTTCTTCTTACTTATACTTGGTACAAACTTAGAAGGTCGAACCTAATATCCGTCCACCTTAGTTAGAAACCAGGATATGCACATCCCCAGATGAAAGAAAGATTGAGAGTTTGTTTGTTATTGTGACCGACAGACTGAATGTTGTTGTTTGATTGATTGGGGTGTCTGATTGGGGCCTTCCCATGCACCCAATTTTGGCCCCTTCTTACCCGCTCTCTTGTTCTTTCCCTTGTCCTACTGGGTCTCTCTCTCCCCCCCCAACACCCAACAACCCCAAGTCCATCAATTCGGGCCCACTTCCACTTCATTTCACTCCAGCTGGCTCTACATCTTGTAGCAGGTCTGTGGCAGAGTCCGGGAGAAAAAAATAAAATGAAGGAAAAAATGAAGCAAAATTAATTCAATATTCTTGAAATATTTCAAAAGATTCTTCATTTTCCTTCAAAAAAAAGAACATTTCTTTGAAAAACATGATTTTGGCTAATTCCTCTTGTGGATGATTGCCAATGTGGCGACATCACAAAATTGATTGAGCTGGATATAAAATATTACTACAAGCTCAACAAGAATGGGACAACATTTAGAACTCTAGACTCAAACATTTGGACTTGATGAGCACATAGCTAGTCCACCTCATAAGCTCAAGATTCCATACCTTACTACTACCTTAGCAGCTTCATCACAAATTATATTATTTTTTAGAATGTTAAAATTTTCAGGGTTTTTTTTTATCACATAAAAGAAAATTGGGAATGAAAATGTTGAATCTTTGAGAATATTTTATTTGTTGAAATTAAAATTTCAAAATAATTTAATTATTTGACAAAAGTGTGTCAAAGTCACCAAGGTACTCCAGTATCTGGTGGGTAAAACAGACTCCACCCTCTTTGGCCCATCCAAAGACCTACCTTAGTAACAAGGCCAACCATGGTAGAGTTGGTTTCCAGACTAGCCACCCACCTAACCTCATACTCTCATTCTGGTTCACTGAGTTACATGATGGGTCAAGGATTATTTCTACTACTGCAAAAAATTTGAAATTAAATAAAATAATTTAATTTAATTTTGTTATGCATGTATCATAATATTTTTCTCCTTATTCAGCTGCTTTCCATGCAGCAATCATCTAAAGGATGAATGATTTCGGGTGGGGTGAGCTGTTGTAAGTCAATGTGGTGTGTGTGTACATCCTGCAAATTTCTGCCAAGCATGATGATGCTACTAACTAAGGTACACTGAATCTCTGGCCCATGCTTGATGATACAATACATACTTGAATCACCATGAAACATCCCATCATAGCCTATCCTTTGCCCAAAGTTGCATTATTGTAAATTATATACATTTGCCAAAGCAAATGGCTACAAGTCTTTCCCAGTGTTTTTTTTGGGTAAGAATCATCAATTCCAGCTAATAAGAACTGAACTGGAATTCAATCTGATTTTCAGAATCTAAACTGAAATCTGAAACTGGGTACTTAATTCTACTATACATGGAACAGGAACCCAAACTAAGATACATGCTTTTGGGTTGGGGGGGAGGGGAGGAAAGAAAAGCTGACTATAGCCATGGTTAACCATGTTCACCATTAGTTCCGATTTTGGTTGGTAAAGAAATAAACTGGAACTGCGTTTGATTTTCCAAATTGGAATTCTTTTGAACAACCAGACCCAGAATGTCAACTTCATTTGTACTAGTGTGGCCTGTGCCATTGGCCCAAGCGTTACCAAATCTTCAACTGATTTTCCCTTCCAAAACCTGGTTCTTTGGAATTTATTTGAATTTTCAGCAGCAGAAATCACTTTTAAATCAATATCTCGCACATTCCGAATCCAAATCTTACCAAATAAATTCCAT
>Ga0209208_10002692_pt1 | contig 25505 bp, 23 predicted proteins | sample S1TSphfallax_3_FD_187694 | JGI IMG/M metagenome (GOLD analysis project Ga0209208, IMG submission 187694) | Host-associated microbial communities from peat moss isolated from Minnesota, USA - S1T2_Fd - Sphagnum fallax MG (SPAdes) (version 2) | ecosystem: Host-associated > Plants > Peat moss >...
TTCTCCTAAACTTCCAATTGTTGGTTTCTGACTCATCTGCTTTCAACTCAATTCTAATCAGATAAAATAAATTACATGCTAAGGGATCCTACGTAGAGCTTTCCAACTCTAACGATCCCATGTAGATCTCACTTCACTCACATGATTTACATATAATCCTATGTTAATAATAAATCGAATCCAAGATTAAAAAAAATATGTTTCCAAAAAGATTTGTCCATCTGTAATGGAAATAACATTAGTAGGAATATAAGTAGACATGTCATCAACTTGTGTTTTAATTATAGGTAATGCAATCAAACTACCTACATCAATCTGGTCTAACATTTTAACAATTCTTTCTAATAAACAAGAGTGTAAATAGAACACATCTCCTGGGAACGCATCATGACCTAGTGGTCAACATAACAATAATGACATTTGACAATATGCCACTAATTGCTTACTTAGGTCATAATAAATAATCAATGTGTGTATTCCATTATTTCAAAAATATTTTCCCATAATACAACCTGAATATGGTGCCAAGATTGTAGAGGAGTAAGACCTAAAACAATGGTTGCTACAATAATGTGATATTCTAAAACACCCACTTCTAAAACAATCTTAATCAATTGTGCCATGGTTAAATGTTTCTTTCGATTACTACATACACACAATACAATTTTTCATTATTTGACACATTGATTTTCTTTTGGTTTAATATGGTATTAATAACTTTAGCAATCTTTCTAGTTTGTTTGTTTATTATTATAAGTTTTTATTTACCACAACCTATAGGAACCAAGCTATCTATTGCTTTCAATCATGTTTGCATGGGTTTGTGCACAACTTTACGTGCAATAATCCCAAGGGCTTTAACTTCCATATGTCTTTGTTCTACAACGCTTAAAGCACCTTTTCCATCAATAGGTACTCCTAATGCATCAACCACACGGCTTAATAAGGCTTTTCCTACATGACCATCCATAATAGATCCAATGTGTTTGACAATATCTTCTTTTTTGATGGTGGTATCACTACCAAATATAACAATTCTTACATTCTCATTTCTAAAGTCCATAACATTGGTCACACAATGTGTGAGCAATGCATTAATATCTTTTGATACATTAACAATCATTTTACAATAATTATAAACATAGAAATGTGGCAACCCCTTGTCCATGTATTTTGAAGAAAAACATTCGCCCTTGCTATGTTTGTGCATGCATGATAACTTTCAATTGATTTTTTTAATAAATGTATCAACTAAACTTTAGTGTATCAAAAAACGTGTGGCATATAACAATTGGAGCATTATAATTGAAAAGTGGCAGGAAATGTATGTTAAGTGTCTATTTGAAAAATACCAATGTACCATTCACCCATAAGAAATGTATTGATATTTTTTTAATACATTAACAACTATTCTACAATAACCATAAACCCAAAAATGTGGCAACCTCTTGTCCATATAATTTTGAAAAAATTAGCACCTTTGTTTACAAAACATGTACATATCATGGGATTCATAATGACAACACAACATAATGCATGATGGCATGGTGCATTGGTACATTATGATTTCGATACACTATAAAATGAAAATTACAATTGTTGCCTACAATATTTATTGCTAAGTAACAAATTTTTTATTAACAATTTCATTATTTTTACTCATGTGCACATATTTTTGACTTGGGACAAGATGCCCATTGACTTCAAAAATGTTCAAATGTAAGCACTTGGTAAGCATTTGCCATCAAAAGCTAACAATCATTTTATGTTCGGGTTGGTACATCTCCAATTACAACCAAATGCATAGTCAATATCATAAATGAAATAAAATATGTAACTACCCAACATTGGTTTCAATTTTCAACATTAAAAATCAAATTAATATAAAAATAAGGATAATAAGCCCTTATGAATAATATCAAAATTTGTTCAACTTATCATCAAACTTTACAAATAGACTTAATTTGATAAAAATATTATTATTTTAAATTAAATATTAGTAATTAAAATAAAAGCCCAAATATTCATTAGAAGGCCTTCATCTAAATAATTGGGTTATCATCGTATCATTTTAACATTTCAACAACTAAGGTTATGCGTCAAGATGCCTATTCAATTTTATAGCCCAATGAATGGAAATGAAAGGCATTTGGAAAGGTAGTTTTGATTTTGAGATTAGGGTCCAAGGGTAGAAGCCCTAAAACCTTAAGGACCACTTTAGATGATGATCCAAGGTCCAATCAAATAAAACAATCTTATTGGATGAATGCCATAAATTGGACCAATGGCCTTTAGATGAAAGGTCCATGACCAAAAAATGACAAATTGAGGCAAAATTTACATGGCACCATTTTGAAAGGAAAATCAATTGGTTTGAACCCCAAAAAAGAAATAAAAAGGAGAGCTCATGATTTGAAGAACCAAGATGCAAGTTGGGGTCCAAACCAAGTTCCAACTCAAGGATTCAATTTGCTTCAAATGAATCCAAATTGGTTCCTAGGAATTTGGACCCTAGACCCCCATCTATAGTGGGCCTAAGACCTCAAATTAGGAGTTTAATTTGCTTCAAATGAATCCAAATTGGTTCCTAGGAATTTGGACCCTGGACCCCCATTTAAAGTGGGCCTAAAAGCTCAAATTAGGAATGCCATTGCCATCTTCAATGCCTCATCCAACCATGAAGAACATGGAGAAATTTCCTTGTGTATTTGGAAGGTGTTTAATATATCCATGAATATTCCTCTTCAAAAAGAAAAAAAAGGAGGTATATTATGCATACTCCTCAAGAATGGGATCTTACGCCTATAAGTAGGTGTAAAGTCCCTCCCATTGTTGAGGAGTAGGCATAAGAACCTTCACCTTCCTATGCCATTACATATGTTTAGGGGGCACAAGGGGGCTTTAGCCTACACTAAGGCATTAATCTGAATGCATTATTCAACTTAAATGATAAAGGCGAAATTATATAAAGCAATGTTTTATTCCACCACATAATGTGCCATCCTCAACAATTAAAAAATTTGACAATTGTTTTACATATCGGAAAAGGCACACTTTAGGCCAAGTTCTATACCTTGAGGCTTCATAGTAGGGTACATTGGGGAACATTCCCAATTGTAAAAGATTTTGAAGGCCTATTGTGTTACATAAAACCAGCAATTACCACAACATGATTACAACACCTAGGAGTGTAGAACTACACGTCCTTCAAAATAATTGAGTTCTACAATATAAAAGAAGCTTGGAAAATTGTAGAATAGGGCCCCCAAAAGTCTTTTACATGTAAGGTAAGTTTCAGCATTGAAAACAATTGCAAACATTAGTTAAAGCCACTTCGGACAATAGTCCAAGGAATAGGGTCCAATGAAATTTAGCATTCCTATTGGTCAAGAGCTTTAAATTGATCCCAAGGCCTTTAAACAAGGATCCAAGACCAAGACAAATCAAATTGTGATTTAGTTTACATGACATCATTTTGGAAGGAAAACCAATTGGTTCGGACCAAAAAAAAGAAGTTAAAGAGAGATCATCGTTTGGAGAACCAAAGTGCAAATTAAGGTCCAAGGTTGTTCATTTTTTGCTATTTTTCACTATTCTTTTTACCCTTGTTATTCAAATTTTGTGAGAATGGAATAAATGTTATGGATTGAAGACATTGTTGAAAGCACACAAACTCCCCCATTTTTGACCAATTTAAAAATTGACACGGTTGGTTTTGTGGATCTTCACAAGATGATTGCTAGAAAGAATGCATTTTCAGCCCTTCCAAGTGCATGAAATGAAGGTGAATTGGAAGGTGGGGCAAAAAGTGGAGGGTTGAAGTGCCAAAAGTTGAAGTGGATTTGGATTTGGATTTACAAGAAATCCTTAAACTAGTTCCGATTCCAATGAAGAGAGCACCAAGGAAGAAGCTGGTTGTGATGAAAGACGAAGATGAAGGAGGTGACAAAGTTGGAAAAAATTGGGTGGACGTGGAAATAGTACACCTCATTGTTTTAAAAGGAGAAATGGAACTTATTTTTGCCAAAAATGCAAAAAAAAGGTAAATTAAATTGTCTTTGTCCTTGAATTTAATTTTTTTCAACTTTGAAACCTTAGTTGTGCATGTCAACATAATTTGATTTCAAGTTTGAAATGTGCGACAAGTAAAAAATTGTTTTTGTAAAAGATTGGATTTAGATTGGGTCTTTTAATGGCCTTAGGGTTTTTTTGCCTTTTACCCTTGCCCACTTTCCCCCCCATTCGCACTTGTTCAATTTGGCCACTATGGGGATTGAACTTTCATCTCCTTGGGGGGAGGGAGAAAACATGACCACCAAGCCATCTTCATTTCAAAAAACTTGAAATGTTTTTGATTTGGTTTATCCATGTATTGCATTTCTGATTTTTTAATTTGAAGGATTGTTTTCAACTTGTATTTTAAGGCTTTTTACCTCAATTTGTTTGCTTTTTAAAGGTGAATACATGGCTGAAGCTCCAAAGCCGAGTGTTGGCTTCCATCCTTGGATTCATAAGGACTCCAATTACTTACAAAGGAAAGTTTAATGCAATTTACAAATAATATAAGGATGATAAGATTATAAACAAAATTTTAGGTAATGATCATTATGAATGTTCTTTCTATAATGCATTAGATAGTTAGTGGCATTGAAGTGGAAATGTGATGAAACATGTGAGTGCTTCTACTAATGAAATTGAAGAAATTGTAAGCAATCCAAAATCTCAAGCAATTTTGATAGTGCTTCAAAGGATGAAGGTAGTAAGGAGCCAATGGAGAAACCTCTCACCTAGATGAGGTTAAAAACATAACCAAAAATAAAAATAAAAATGTGTATGAACATTTTTCAACCATGACTGAAAATAGTACATTCATGTTACAAAGATTTGTTAAAACCAATGTTTTATTAAAAAACTTGGATGCCCAAATTGGATGTTTCATAAATAAATTATATGTTACATAAGATGTGAACTTATGAATCATTCATCACGTTTTGACCCATTATTGAATGTATTTGGGAAGTTTTTTACTAAAACTTCATGAGTTGCCATAACTTTTATCAACATACTTTTGATTTTTTTTCTTTTTCTTTCTTGTTATGATTGTTTTTTTATGTTTGTCAACACATGATCTCTTCATTTTCACTTTGATGCTCCATGTTTCCATGTCTTCCATATCATTTTTATCATCTCCATTCACCATCCCTCAATTTTGTAACCTCTTCATTTGTTTGATTGCTTCTTCAAACACCTTAAAAATATTGGCTCGTTTCAAGTTCCCAAATCTTGTATTTGTTTCAATTTGTGCATCTCTTTGAGCCTTCAAAGCCTAGTCCATGTCAAAGCCATTCAAATTAGCAATGCACATGTTGTGTAAACATATGTAAATCATGACCAAGTTTGGCAAATGGCATAATGGGATGTCTATTCTCTTTAGTAAAATTTTGAACATGCCTTTCAACATTCCAAAAGTTTTTTCCATTGACGTCTTTTTATTAGATTGTATAAAATTCCAATGTGCTTTATATTTTGGTAGTCCAACTTTTTCACCCTTGAAGGGAGAATAAAACCATGGTTGCATTGGATAAATGACATATCCTATCAACTTATAATGTAAAAAATTGTCTTTCATAACATGTCGTCCTACATCTGTTTTTTGAAAAAGATTATGAATACTTCCTGCCCACCCATAATCATAATCCCAAAAATGCACTTTGCATTTATAATTCCTTAAATCAATGTGGCATAAAACATTTTCCAATAATAATATGATTTTTGGTTTACCTTAAATGCAACAATTGGAATGTGACTACCATATATAACATCTAGAATGTATGAAATTCCATATAAGCTCTCAAAACCAGCAATGATTTCTTTGATTTTGTCTTTAGTTGATTTAGGGATCATTAATGGTTTCAAATGTTTTTCTAATTGTTGAACAAAATTCTCTCACTATAATTGACGCTACACTTTCTACAATGCCATAAACCTCCACACATTTGCAAAATATTTCCACTAGCTAGTCATGTAAAAACCATTGTTATTTTAGTCTCAACATGGATGTGTTATCTCATGTGTGTATTTTTTTGCTTAAAACTTGGACCCACAACCCTAATCAATTAATGAAATGTGTTATAGCTTGACCTTGTTTGTTGTTGAAACATTTTTTCAGAAAAGCTCCCCAAAAGTTAATTCTTCATGTCTCCCACCACCTTTTCATACCTCCACTTGTTGCAAACTCTTGCTACTATGTCAACAAATTCCATGAAAAATAACATTACAGTCATCATACTCCAATGTTGTCCAATAACTATTCATTACAATACAATCACTTGTGCACTTGATGCATGGCCATACTAAAAAAAAACCCATTAATATCTTGTGAGCATCCTTTGTGTGTAATAAGACGTTTTAAAAAAAAAACATTTTTTTTTTTAAAACCATGAAAAAAAGAAAAAAAAGAGAGAAAAGATCAAAGATTAACCTAATTCTCTCACATGTCAATTGCACTTGAACCCTCAAATTGGACCCCACACCTTTAGACACACTTATTATACCTCAGGAAAATTTGTTTTTTTGTGATGTGAAGAAGGGTCCAATTCAAGGTTCAATTTGCTTCAAATTGGTCCCTGGGTTTTGGGTCCCTGAACCCTTGTCTAAAGTGGCCCTTAGTGTCATTGAATTTACTAACGTAAAAACAGACTTAAGTAGTTAGTAATTTCGCTAGATGCTACGTCGATTGGCACCTCGAATTGAGGGGTCAAAAAAGACGCGCTTCCTGTCTCCATCTGTTGCTCTGCGCTGGGAGAGAGAGTTAGAGAACGCTGCGCGACGCTGCAGCGTTGTAGCTCTCCTCATCGTCACGTGGGGGAGCTTATTTTCTCTCGCTTTTGTGGCTGCGTTGGTCTCGATAACTTCGTGCGGAGTTCTTATTACAAGGTAAGCTTGCTCTCCTTCTCATGAGGGTTCATTTGATGTAGAAAATTTGGTGTAGTTTCGAAGACTTTTGGCCCTTTTCTTGAAACTTTCTTGCGGCTTTGTTGCTATCTGATCGGGCTGTTGTCTGTCTGTCTGTCTGTCTGTCTATCTTTCTGTCTCTCTCCAGGAGTTGTGTGTCTACTACACCGATGTGTCCAAATGTTGATTTTTTAAAAATTAATCTCGCTCAGACTCGGATGCAGTATCTTGGATTGAGGTAAAAGATTGTTCTTGTTCCTTTCGGTGGTTGTCTTTGCTGGTTTTTGCTTGGGCTTGGCTGTCCTCGCAGCGTTCTGTGATTTTCTTCTCTTAATATGAGAGTTTTCTTGTTTTTAAATTTCGCTGGGATGTGTGCGGTACCATTCTCATGACACAAAAGAACTGTGAAGCGGAATGTCAGCTCCAGTGTGTCTTTGTATTTCTTCCTCTTGGCTGCGGTTTGTAAACCAAACACAGATCTGTAGGAATAATCTTGCCTGGCACAGACTTTAGGTGACCACAACGTCAGATGTGAGGTTTGAGGTCCGTCTCTTAGGTAGAACGCCGTCCCATTACTTCGATTAGGGTATTCAGCGTCCGTTTGTCCGTATTTCAGGGTTCGTTTAGCAAGTCTTGTATTCCGGGACTTCACGGGATTCCTTGACATTTGTCGTCTTTCATCTTGTCCCAGAGCTGTCATTTGTTCTGCAAAGTTTACTTGCTCTCCTCAACAACTTGTATGCTCCTCTATGGCCTCTTGCAATGCCTTCCAACTCTGTTCTTGTCCACTTGCAGGAAGAGAAGAGGCAATCTAGATGAAACCTCTTGGGAGGAGATTTTACTTGCCTATATTGAGACTCTGCTGAATTCAACCATCAGTACAGCTTGGATTCTCTTTGCTATGCTCTTCCCTATATTATGCGATTATAGTATGCTCTGCTGGATCTTTTGGCACCCAGGCAATGCATGTCTGCTGAGAGCACCAGCAACATGGAGCTCTTCCAGTATCCTCTGTCTTTGAACTGTCAAAAGGTGCGGATTGCACTGGAAGAAAAAAACCTGGATTATGTACTCCATGAGATCAATCCATTGAAGGCCAAAAATTTGGATCCAGACTTTTTCCGAGAAAACTCCAGTGGAGCTCTTCCTGTTTTGAAGAATGGCAATGTTGTGATTTGTGAGAGCCTCCCAATTCTCCAGTAAGTTTGCTCTTCTTTCTGTTACATAATGCTCTATGTGCTGGTCAACCAAGTCTCTGGACTATGATTTCTTCTTAGTTATATTGGGACTTACAATGCCTCAAGCATGTGTTTAACATGATTTTTAAGGAATCTGTTTTGCTTTTGCATGTGACAGATACATAAATGGGATCAATGGGCCTATGGGGGATGACAAAGTGCATCATGAAAAAGTAGATGAGTGGGTAAAGAAAGTGGATGAGTGGGATGCCAAGACCTTCACATTGAGCCATGTGTCAGAAGGGACAATTCGTTTCTTCAGCAGGTTTAAGAGGCGAGTTGTAATAGCCAGGATGGCTAAGAACCCAGATCTGGCCAATAAGTACCATAACAAGCTTAATAGTATGCATGCAATGGAGGAAAAGCTGAAGTCCAATGAGGCCCTTTCAGTAAATGAGAAGCAGTTGATTGATCTTCTGGATGAAGCAGAAGACCAGCTTGGAACAACAGAATTTATGGCTGGCTTTGAGTTTTCTATTGCAGATGCTGCTTTTGTGCCTGTTCTTGCTCGCATTCAGTTGCTGAAATTGGTTCCAGAGCTCTTAAAGCCAAGACCAAGGCTTTTAGACTATTTTGTAAGGATGAAAAAAAGGCCAAGCTACAAGGAAGTCGTACAAGGATACTCATCACAGCTGAAGCAGATGAGGGTTCTTGTGCCATCCATGTGCAATGTTGCAGTAAGAAAGTTGTTCAGCAAATACTGACAGGTTCTGCAAACATAGGTCCCCTTCCTACTTCCATGACTAGGAGTTCTGAGGAGACCACCTGTTTCCTGCTTTGCTTGCAGTGTATATTTGAAAGGATTTTGGAAGCTTGTCATAGAGTTATATGGATATGTAAGAGAGAGATTTAATAAACAAGTCTCGTAGACACTAGTTATATATAGCATGAAACCTGGGATAGGAATTCTGATTTTTTTCTGCCTATGCTGCAGAAAGAGCACAGTTGCAGGCTTGACAGCATTGCTAGGGAGGAACAGATTTCAAGAGGTTCTCTGCTTCTGAAAAGTCTCTTGTCCTCTTCATATTGAACAGAGGATATGGGTGTAAGGAAAGGGCCACTCCCAATTGGCCTTCTCATTCAACTGCGATCACCCTTTCTTATCATCCAAGGGAAACATGATGTAGATCTTGAGTTATCATAATTGGCAACAGATATTTGTCAACCATGACTTGTTCTGCACCAGCAGATATGCTTCATACTGGTGGTCTTTGAAGTGCTCCATTGATCTTCTGTTGATGTATCAAGTACCCTAACCATAAAATGACTAGGTTATGTGTAGGGTAAGGACATTGAACAGGGCCGTTCTGGGAATGAGGGCCCAGTACAAAGTGGGAGCCAAGGGCAGGACCTGAATTGCCAGAACAGCCCCGGTCAAGGTTCTTACCGACTGCAGAATTTTAAATGGCTGTGATTCATTTGAGGAGAGGAGGCACCTTACATGAAAGGTTCCTCAAAAGGTGTCAGCCTCTCTTGAGGAAGAAATTTTACTGAGGGTAAGGTGCCCTCCACATGTGCTAAGAAAATTCTACCAGTTCTTTGTCTCTAATAACACAATCATCACTGTGGAATTTGAAGAGTCATTGTGGAGTTTTCTCTGAATTTGATAGAATATGTTTTTTCTGCCAAACTCATGAAGGGAAGGACTTGTGACCAAATTATGGAAAGTGCTAACAGTCCTGGCTCTCTTCCCTGTCCATGCTTCTGGTGGGTGTCACAAGATGCTCCAAATTTGTTCAATCTCACTATGGCACAAAGAGAACAGTGAATACAACTGTCAATTCTGTGTGAGAGGTGAACACGAAGTGACTTAGAGTAGATTGCTAACATGCAGAATTCTTCAATTTGAGTGCTGTCTTGCAGGATCTCATGTTGTGTTTGCTGGACATAAAGAACACCTCCAACAAAATGTTCACAGGTAAACCTCTCATTTCTCCTAACAAGGTATCCTATCTGATAGGATGATAGGGAAATAAAATTGTTGAGTATAGTTGCAATCTGCTCAGGGTTGCATTTTCAAAATCACAGTAATAATTCAGATGTGACCCAACTAAAGTGGACAATGACTGATTAATCAACATTTTGTCTTTGATTGTTAGTGAAAATTCTAAGTCATCTCCTTCTGGATACAGTTGGTTGTTTTCTTATGCAAATTCTGAAGGATGTGAACTTAAGCCTTGACGTCGCAACATCTGCCAGTGGATTCAAATGAGACCATTGTGAGCAGTGAATTGACAGAATGCCAATTCTCTTTTGGAAGGAGGTTGCTACACTCCCTTTTGAATGTGAAAGATGCTGCCATGGATACTGGCCAAATTCAATAAATCCAGATTCAAGAGGAGGCAGGCAAGCTGTTGGATTCCCACCAAGATTGGTTAAAGACTTCATGCATTGTCTGCACCTTTCTGTTCAACATTTTGGGGAGGATTTACCTTTTTGTTGAGAAGTTCAGCTGGATTGTATGCCCTTGCCCTCATCAAAGAAGATGGAACACCATGCAATGTGTGCCATGTTGATCCTCATGAGCAACTGAAATCTAATGCCAAGAAAGATTCCTTGGCAGCCTATCAGGTGTGCAAAAACTTGCATTGTAATACCCAGTTCTATCTTTGTGGTCTTTTTACAAGCTGTGAGTATATGTACTAATAATGAGCAATTGAATGAATAACCAATTGAGTTGTAAAGTTTAAATACATACACAATGTATTTGAAAATGGTTCGTGCATAAATATTAAAGTTGGGCAACAAGTTCTATTTCTACCTTCCCCTTTTGGAAAGATTTGAGTAAATATCATAGATGTGCAAAACAAGTGTTTACTAAAATCATATCTTCAAAATTGTTTAATGGTCATGGATTGCTCTTGAAAAAAATGTCAAATGAACTATACAAGCTCCATCTTGTGTGTAATCAAATTTGACATGGGTGTCAATGATTATCTTACATAGTAATAATCACAAATCTAAGTAAAGTCAAAATTCAAAAACTTGTTTTTGTGTAGGGTAAAGCCCTAGGATTTCACCTCAGCCTTACTTTTAACAATGTCCTCCACCCATCGGCTTCACCCATTTTAAAGCATTACTCAAAGATATCAATAGCTAAGTTAATAGCTAAAAAGTAGTTGAAGATGTAGGTAACAACCTCACCTATGTAAACCAGTGTTGTGCAGTTACTTGATTTTTGTAAGAATCATGGTTCTTGGTCTTGAAAATCCATAATTTTAAGAACCTGAGGTTTTAAAAATGTATATATTTCTGTTATTTCAAAAAACTTGTCCAGTTTCACTTTTTTCAAATTTCATCTATGGCAGGTATATTTCTTCAGGCAAGGTTCTTTAGCCTGAAGAACTTAACATGCATGGAATTTTTGGTGGTTATAAGCCAGTTAGTTTATGAAGCTTTTGCATTGTCAAAAAAATTCATGTAAATAGATTGTAAAAATTCCAAGGGTACTCATTCCTCACATATTTTGCCGAAAACAGATTCTGATTTTTCATTAAGTGAAGCAATGTTGGTTGATGCCCAATCTTGGGAAGCTCCACAAACGAACACCAAAAAATAGGGGTAAATTAATCTCAAAACATTCTTCAAAAGAATCAACCGTGCTTACATACAAGGATACTGATTTCTGTTTAACAACAGTAGGAACTAGAAATGTGGATTGCAAAGTGAGCCAAGTCCAATCCATCAGACCAATGCCATGAGCATTAACACACCTACACCACCATGGCAAGTTTTGGTGTCAAGCTTCAACTCCTAACTGGAGACGACCCTATCCTTCTAGGGTATTAGACTTCTAGGGTAGTAGAGATGCGATAACATACAAGGAATTGGAGTTACATTGACTGGATTATAGTTGTAGAATTTTATGAAAAAAAATAAATTGGCAAACAATTACTAGGGAATCTTCCACAATAGTAGATGCCAAATGTACATCAATCCAAAGACCACAAGCATGGGGCTTAGTTGACACTTGTAGAGCACAATTGCATAAAGTAGCAGTGCCATACTCTGAAATGACTTCTTTGGCACCTAGCTTAAAGAAGTACTCTGATGCTTTGGCCAACCCAAACCCATCAAACAATAGATCATCATTAGTTGCACTTCTTCAAACTAGCTGTGAGGAAGAGGTTGTGTTTATTCACAGTTTTGTCATAGTCTCATCAAAATCAGGTCATTTTGTCTATGTCATAGATACACAATTTCTCCATGTTTTGTTCTCACCCCCCAGAAAAAAAGACCCCATGAACTTAAACTCTATGATGTGTCAAGGAAATTTTACCTCTACGGAAACCATGGATTGCAGTCAACTTGCAACTTGACTTAGCTCATCACCCACCAGAGACAATGGATCAACTTTCTCTTGCCAACAGCTCCAGTGCATAAGCAAAATTTGTTTCCAAATATTTACCATTCATTGCAATTATGCCCCACATTGAGGCAGCAAAATCTAGGGGAGCAAAATCCCTTTCTAGTAAAACTCTAGATGAACTCTATAGATGAAGAGTGAGAGGATACGAACTTGGTTGTGGCCATTCAGGTAATGAACTCCCAAAGAAGAATCCAGAAACACAGCAAAACCTATGGAAGAAAAACTCAACATACATACCAAAGTCATTGCCATTGGCTATTCACAGGATTTCTATTTTGAATGAACCAGTTGTGGTTCATGGCAAGTCAACCCAACTTCAAAAAAATTGTCTCTTTACCCCCAAGGTTCCTTATGACATCAATTTTTTTTTTTTCCTCCTATGGCAGTTAAGTGGGTATATATCAATGTTGTGTGGGTATATCATTTATTTGGATATATTTGATGGGTGTGAGTAGGATATATTATCTATTTTACCACATTTTCTCAAAATCAATGTACTCTAATCAAATGTATATAAATTTGAAAAAATATACCATTTCATAATTGTAGATATATCTCAACAATACCCATATTCAAAGTTAGGTATGTTTCCAAACTTGAGTAATTTCATTAGGGTAAATTTCACCTAAACCAATAAAATTAGTATCATTGTTTCCAGTGAGCATTGTGCAAGGTGTTCAATTTCCAGTTTTGTGCTCAAGTTTTTAGTATGGTGTTTAGGTTTTCAATGTGCTCTAAGTTTGTGTTTAAATTTTTAGTGTGTTCCAAGTAGTTTGTGTTAAAGTTTCTGGGTTTCTAATGTGCTCCAAGTTCATATTCAAGTTTTCAAGTTTTTAATGGCATGAAGTTTTTCAAATTTCCAAGTTTCTACTTTGTTTCAAGTTCATGCTTAAGTTTCTAGTTTGCTTCAAGTTCATGCTCAAGTTTTAGGGGGGATATTATTATTTTTAATAACATTGGGCAAGATCTAGTTATGGTTTTATAATATCATTAAGGATTTTTTTTTATCTTAGTTGGGTTATTTCAAAATATCAAAAGGGTAATCCAATTTGGATATAGGTTTCAATTATCAAATGGTTTAAGATCTAGGGTTTTTAATTATAATTCTTTTTCAATTCTGGGTTGGTGATTTTTTAAAGGTAAGTTAGTTAATAGTTACATTGGGAAAAAAATTAGGTTGTCCTTAATTAGGTTCCAATTTAAATAGATCTCATCAATTTTGCATTTTCTCCTTATTTGGACTTGGTTGGACACCAACAAAATTATTCTCATTATGTTGTTGAAAGAGCTAAAGGAACATTAGTTATGTGATAAACTTTTGGAAATAATCACATATGCCAAAGAAAATAATTCTATAAACATGGGTCAATAATATTGTGGAAAAATGAAAGAAATTCATTGTAATCTACAATGTGGAAATAGTCAACTTATGTGTTCAAAGTTCAAAACATGTATAATGCCCCATAACCAAGGTTTGAAGGCTAGAATGTGAACATTTGAAATAAATGGTAGTAATTTGAAGGCCAAAAAGTTCTTGGATAACAACATTTCCATCTACCATGTTCATCAAACATTAATTCCTCAAACCTATTAAACACAACAAAAATATGGTGGGCCATCTTGGGTTAAAATCTTTCAATTGGTAGAAATTTTTTTCACACACACCATTTATAAAATCCTTAAAGCTCACAAAACATGAAAACCTCAAAAAGTACAAAATCCTATAATCCCAAGACCATAAAAACCATAAACCTTGAAGAATATAGAATCCTATAACCTTAATAACCATAGAGGCCATAAACCCCAAAGAATACAAGATCCTAAAACCCCAAAGACCACAAAAACAATTTACCCCAAAGATGACATCATCCCACAACCCCAAAGACCATAAAAAACCATAAATCTTAGAAAATATAGAATCCCATAACCCCAAAGACCACAAAAATTATAAACACCAAAGAGTAAAACATCTCAAAACCCCAAATATCACATAAACCATAAACCCCAAAGAGTACAAAATCCCTAAATCCCCAAAGATCACAAAATCCCCAAAAACCACAAAAACTCTAAAGACTACAAAGTTGCACAACACTCAGGACCACTAGTGTGAGAAACTTTGCATTTCCTCCATTGTTTTATCATTTCCAAATGCTCACCTTTGGGCTAGTGTGCTCACAATATAAAAAAACAACAAAAAAAGTCTTAGATGCTCCTTTGGAACTTCACATACTTCTACCATAGCTTATTTCTTACTTCACTCAAGGTACTACTTTCTCATCAAACTTGCAAAAAAAACAAAACAAAACAAAACAAAAACAAAAATCCTACAATTTAATGGTGTTATTGATTGTTCTAAAACCCAATGTTACCAATTTCGTCTTCATCTTCCCCATCATTGCTTCTTCCATTTTTAGGAACTCTTCCACAAACATTGTATTAACCTAAGCATCATCATGCCAATTTTTATAAAATGCTCACAAACATCTTGAAGTTTTTTTATCCCCAATTGGAAAATATTGGATGTTTGTGCATATAATTACAATGTTGAATACGTTTGCTTTTATTTGTGACTTAACAACCATTAAAATTTGTTGCACAACAAAAACAACATAAGAAATTTGTCCTTCATGAAGTTTCCACCATGCAAGGTATTTGCACTCAACCTTTTTTATTCTATGATAGTAATTCAATTGTTCCTTGACCATTGACAGAACCATTTTTTCATTAGTTTCCATGAGAAATCACACAATGATGTGCCTTTTTCACTATTCACTACAAAAGGAACAACTACTTCAGTTGCAGCAATTGGGTTCAAATTTTATGTGCATGAACCAAAAGTGGAAACAATACATACCTATCATATCCACTCACAATATGTATTATTTTTTCCTTCCCAACATACTAGACTGCCAACCCTAACCCTTTGAAATGCGGATCCAACATCATGCTCAATATATTATGAGTTTTATGTTCTTGAAAGGACACAATAAATGAAAAGAAGGAGCCTGGAATTGTTACCACTTGTTTTTGCATCTATTAACATAGAACTTGAAGTTTTGCATCAAAATCATGAGTTTCTAAAAACTTAAGTGCAAAATTTTGTACTCACATTTGGATGACAAAAAAATTGCGGTAACAAGTGCATCAAATATCAACCAATAGCTTCATCTTTTGGTTAACAATGCATTGGTTGACCATAGGCCTTAATGTATCATAAACAATTTGGGCCACTACCCAAACTTGTGGACTTGAAACATGCCTTTGAAGCACCATATTCATTGTCATCCATAACAATAAGCAATTTGCTTTTAAAATTCCAATGTTTCGAATGATCTTTGAAGTGAATTGTGTCTTACCTTTGTTGTTAACATTTGCAATAATTTTTGCATTTAACACATGGTTTTTGTAGTACCTAATTCACTTGTAGGGCCCTAATGATCCTAGATATGTCCATTATTTCAAACATGTTAATGGTTACATGATAAATTGTGGTTCAAAAAATGAACAATAAAAAGAAAAGTGTCGACTCCTCCTCTTGACCCCATTAATCAAACTCACCATGCAAATGTCACAAGACAAAAAAATTGTATAATGAGTTTTTCTATGGTTTTTAGCCAACTTTGGCAAAGTTTTTTACATTAGGGTATATGGTTCAATGGAGAATTAACACAAGGATTTTTCTTTGACATTAATCTTTTAAGAAATGACAACTTTACAAAAAAACAAAGACTCCAATTCCTTAGCAATAAATAAGATCAAATCCTTTTCAAATTATTTGCGATGAGGATCATCTTTATAGTAAGGAACAACACTACCAGAGAAAGAAGCAAAATATTAGATGGGGAGGAGCTAAACTTTTTTTTTTGGTTAATTGTCAATGTTTAGGTGCATTGTTTCTTGTTCACCCCATTCAATCCAAACTTTTTGGTGATTTGTTTCTAGATGTTTCCAAAAGCAATGATAGCTTGTTGGCTGATTTATAACTTAAGATGCCCTTTCTTGCTCCTAGAAGTGGATCAGTGGGATAACACAAAACACATCTTAGATGTTCAAGACCAAATGGATTTGGCTTTGGAGTTGCCACTAGTGCAGGTGCGATTGATGCATAAAATGCCCATGCAATGGCAATCCAACTATTGGTCTTCCAAAAGTCATGTTGTTTTGCTAATAATGGCCATGACAATGCATCTATCATTGTGAAAAAATATATTTACAATTTTAGGAGAAAAATCACAACTTTTCTTACTGACTTAATCAATCGAAATGCCAACCATTTTGTGAAATTGATCTTCAACTTCTTCCACCTCCTCAACCATCAGGTCCTACAAAAAATTAACAAAAAAATGATGAGACCCTAATTGTTCAACAAACAACACAACCGTAAATGAGAAAGATTTTTAAAAAAAAAGATTGGAGATAGAAGACATAGTTGGGCAACGAACACTTGAAGTGACAAATGACAGTAGACCAAACCGGGTACCCATTAAACACTGGTATATACCCAGGTATAGGACCATCAGGGGTGTGTTCATGATTTTAATAACCACCCAATACTAATGTAAATTACAGGTTGTAGCCTGCCATCAACTTAGGATGGTTGCTTTAGTGCCTCGACTGCATAGATGACCTGCCAGATCCAGTAGCCAAGTTCAAGCTAACTTAACAAATACCTAATCCATAGAGCTCAGCTCCAGGAGAAAAATAAAATGATACCTATGTAGGGAAGAGACAAAGAGATTTTCAATCACACCAGCTTTTGCTATCATTGAAATTAGGTCTCCCTACTGTGTGTACAATGAATGACACACAGTACTAGTTCAATACAAATTGTCATGGAATGACTTCAACCTCAACATGCAGTCAATACCGTCAAACGCGTGTGTTTGAGGAGAGGGTAAGACCTATTCCCATCTCTGAAACAAGAACATGAGAGGCAATGCCTGTGACGTGAGAAGAGAGGTTTCAGCTAGAAAGATGTGTATGACCCACCCTCGGGATGATGAAAGGGAAAAAGCAAAAAAAAAAAAAAAGAAAGAAAAAAATGGCAATACCGACGACCTAAGAAAGGGGGTTTGAGATGCATAGAACCCACCTCTGAATGAAAGGAACCAAAAATTGACAAGAGCTGTGTGTGACACGAGGAAGAGGCTTTCAGCTCAAAAGATGCAATAGAATAAGGAAGAGGGTTTTAGGTAGAAAGATGCAGTATAGAAGAACCCCTTCATTGAAAGAAAGAAAAGGCGAACATGTATAATTTATTAGCTGAGTTCAAAGCTCAATTATGTTCAAATAATTGATTATTTAAAAGTTTGATTCTGTTATTGATTATGTGATCATTGAGGGTGAAGCTTTGAACACCCCCCAAATTGGTTTTGTTCCCTATCTCATGACTTTTTTTGCCAATTATTATGGCCTTGGTGATATATGGTCATGGCATAGACATAGATAATTGTTGTCCATATCAGCCATAGCCATATATGTCATAACCTCAACTTCTTCAATGGAAAGGGTGAGAAAGTGTTTATAAAAATGATCTTTGAATCATCAATTATTCAAATTTTTATTTTTAAATAGATTTTTAAATAATTATTAATTCAATAATCAATCCATTCATATGTAGCCAAGTGAACATTTGAGATAATTGATTATTGCAAGAAGATAACAAGAAAATAATCAACCTTTGAATCCCCCTAATATGAGGGAGAGGTTTTCAGCTCCAAAGATGCATAATAACTGACCCTTTAGAAAGAAAAGAAAAAGGAAAACACTAAAGTTGTTTGTAAAGTAATTTAGACATGAGATGAAATTGTTCACTAAGATTTCAAAATAGAACAAAATGATATGTGAGCATTAAATTGTTTAATTAATTTGCATTGGGTGTTGTAATTAAAATCAAACTATTTTCTACACTTTCACAAATGTTAGAAAGAGTTTAATTTTGGATGTGTTTTTGAATGTAACTTTGAAAATAAATAGCCAAAGGATGATTGGTAGGAAAATTGCATTATATGCAAATCATAACAAAATTCAACAAGAGATTGTTGAATTTTGTTGTTTGATCAAAATTTTAAAAAATTATGAATATTAACCGAAAAAAAGGGTGACAACATAAAGAGAGTACCTCAAAAGATAAATAAATAAATAAATAAAAGGTTGGACTAAATACAACTTAATTTTTGTTTAGGAAACTACGCTTATCACTGAACATTTAATGGCTTTGAGGAGGTCAAATCCCTATGCATTGGGAATTTGATTCTTGGGTTCAAAAAACAATTGTAGCCTTCCACCTAGCACTTGTAACATCACAAAAAATGTTTAATTCGATAAAAGAATGGGGAAGATAGGGGGCGTTTGGGGTAAGAGGGTTTAATGTTCAATGATGGGTGAATTTTTAAAACAAATTTATGATTTTTAGCTTAAAATCTTTGATCAGAAGTTTTGTAAAGCCCTTGTTGATGCACCCATCAGATTTTTAATCACCCAAAAAAGATTTAAAAATAAGGAAGATATGGAGCTGGAACTAGGGAAGGGTTTAGAACTATTTTTTCAAAAAGATTGAAGTGAACTATCACTCATCCTCTTCCTGTGTTTTCTGCATTGCTTCTTTACTTCTGACTCTTAAAGAACATTTGTCCAATGACACAAAAAATCTCTCAATTCAGTAAAGGAATGACATAATTATTGTATTGAGAAATGTTTGGTGATGATATGTTTGTGTTCAGTGCTAGGCGTAGTTACCCTAGTAGGTATTACATATGAAAATAAGGAAAGAGGTTTTCAGCTGGCTGCAAAGATTGATTGACCTGACCGACAATCTAAAAAGAAGAAGAGAGTAGCTAAATGTCATAGGGGAAGAGAGAGGATTCCAGTGAAAAAACACACCTACAGTTCCAATCCTACTTTCTTTTCTTCCTACTCCACTACCAAGTCTTCACTTGGTTTGTCTGCACTTGTGGTGGTGCGGACATGTGGGGGTAGCACACAAAAAAAGTCTAAAGAAGTCACATTCTTGCTGCCCATGTCTTTCAAATTCCAATCCACACTGTGAAAACACACAAACAAATTCTGCGTTGCTGCGTCCACTGGGAAAAAACCTAAGTCAACACACACACACACACGTTCACACATATGGTACACACAAATCAGCACTACATCCACTGGAGAAAAACACCTACTTGGACATACACACGCATTCACACTTATGGTACACACAAATCAGCACTGCTTCCACTGGGGGAAAAAACCTACGTGGACATACACACATTCACACTTATGGTACACACACAAGTATATGTGAACCCTCTGAGACCCCAACAGAGAATTCAAGTGCAAAAACACAAAGAAGAAGAACAACAGTGGTGGATCTCAAGGCTCTTGTTGAATGAAGAAAAACCCAGCTCTGTCTGCAACTATCTGAACCCCTTGAATTGATTTGCTGAGAGATTATGGAAGTGGGGGAAGGATCGGCTGCAGCAGCTCCAAGGTCTGTTGCTGCTGCAAGAGGATACAGAACAAGAAGGGAACTGAAATTCAAGAAGAATGAGGAAGATTTCGAGGAATGGTATGAAGATGTGGTCGTGAAGGGGGAGCTAATCGAGCACTACCAAGTCTCGGGCTGTTACATCCTTCGCCCATGGTGCTACTCTATCTGGGAATCTATCAAGAGCTTCTTGGACGCGGAGATGAGGTGCATGGGTGTTGAGAATGTTTACTTCCCTCTCTTTGTGCCTGAGAAATTGCTGAGCAAGAAGAAGGATGTGGAAGAAGAAGAAGGAGAAGAAGAAGCAAAAGAGCCCCGGAAGTTTGCAGCACCCCCTGAGGACCAGGAGAAGGTTGTTGCATGGGTTACCAAGTCGGGAAGCGTGGAGCTGGACGTGCCTGTTGCCATCCGACCTAGCAGCGAGACAATCATGTACCACAGTTTTGCGAAATGGATCCAAAGCCATAGAGACCTTCCCTTGAAGCTCAACCAGTGGTGCGACGTGGTGAGGTGGGAATCCAAGGACCCGACTCCGTTCATCAGGAGCAAAGAGTTTCTGTGGCAAGAAGGCCACACGGCATTTGGCATCAAGGAAGAAGCTGATGCAGAGGTAGAAAAGAAAACTCGAGAGTCTCCAGAGAGCCACTCTTCGCTCTTTCTTTGCCCATTTTCTGGTTTGCACAGTAAATGTTTTCTTCAAGAGAGCAACGATTGGAGACTCAAAGGAATCCCTTGACAAAAGCCGAAGCTTTGATGATTTTTTTTCACAGGTGCAAGAAGTGCTGGAGGTTTATTGCCGAGTCTACGAGGAGCTGCTGGCAGTGCCAGTGATCCAGGGCGTCAAGAGCGAGCGAGAAAAGTTTCCAGGCAGTCTCTCCACGGCGACGGTAGAGGCGTTCGTTCAAGGACCTCGCGGAATCCAGGGCGCCACAGTGCGCTCTCTTGGCCAGCACTTCTCCAAGGCGTTCAACATCACGTTCGAAGATGAAGCTGGTGCGAAGAAGCGCGTGTGGCAAAACTCGTGGGAGCTAAGCACGCGTGCAATCGGAATCATGGCGATGGTACACGGAGATGATCGCGGCTTGGTTCTTCCCCCAAGAGTGGCACCAATTCAGGTGATCGTCATCCCCACATCAGGAGCATCGTCAAGCTCAGAAACGACAAACGCAGATGCTGCAGACCTTTCGCAAGAATGTAAGTCCGTGGCTCATTTGCTACAAGAGGGAGGCATAAAATCCGCCACGGATCCGCGAGAGGATTGCACTCCTGGCTGGAAGAATGCGTACTGGGAGATGAAAGGAGTTCCTCTGCGGATCGAGATTAGTGCTCGCGACATGGAGAATCGCCAGGTGACTGTAGCTCGTCGAGACTTGGCGGAAGGTGCAAACGGGCACACGACTGTGGTTCCCAAGCATGAACTGCTAGAGACGGTCAGGGAGCTTCTGGATCGAATCCAGAGATGTTTGCTGGAGAGCGCTCGACAGCAAAGGGATGCAGCCATGGCTGTGGCACTGAACTGGCAGGATTTCAAGACCGCGTGGCAGAGGAAGAAGATGGTGCTGGCTCCTTGGTGCGACGAAGTTGAAGCTGAGAAGCAAGTAGAGGAGAAGTTGAGGAGGAGGTGCAAGCTGATGCTCCGCATGCCTTACGAGCTGGACAACAACACGCACCTAAGCTTGATAACACGCACGATTACCACCTTATCTGCCGATACCAAGTGCTTTGTGACAGGGAAACCTGCAAAGAGTTGGGGATTGTGGGGTAGGAGTTTCTGATTCCCCGGTCCCAGCCCATGCCCTGATGCTGCTGTTGATGATGACAACGAAGAACAACACAATAGTCTGTGCATGCTACCTTCAAATGTGCGAGATCCAGCAATTTGCGCATCCCTTTGTTGCTTGGAGTATAGCTGCAGACACAATGCATTCAGACCAACAAACCTTCAACAGAAACTGTATAGGGGAGAAGGTTTAGATACAGCAGTAGAAGAGGAAGGAGAAAGTGATGATGGTGATGAAGATGAAGAAGAAGCATCAGTCTGCAGATTGAGGGAGTGCAATTGTTTGAATTAGAGATGAAGAAGATGACGATGACGAAGAAGAAAGATGCGTTGGTTTGTAGACTGAGTGAGTGTGTCTTCACCCTCTTCACTGTCTTCACCCTTCTTTGCTTCTGCCACCTTTATGAAGCTATATTCTTGAGTCTAAAATAGCAATGGCTCATCTTTTGCACCATTTGTTTGCTTCGAATTTATGAACATCTCACAATGCAGCCATGAGTCTGATCCACCAGGAAATTTTGCCAGCTTGATGCCACCATGTTGTGGCTGTACTGTGCATGTGCAAGTTCTATGCACATAGCTGCCACTTTTTTGTGAACTGAGCAATAAGGTTGTGGTGTGTACTCCATGGCGTAGAATATGTCCAACAAGATTGTGGACATTGTAATGCATACAATATGTGTGAGCAACAAAGCAGAGATCTAGATTGGTGATTGTATTGAAGAACTCTAGATGGTAACAGACCGATGCTTGTGTTTTCTTTACCAGATATGGAGCCTAGACTTTTTCAGCTTTGATGGGGTGTGTGCTCGTATCAATTGCTGCCCCCCTGAACAAGTAAATTCTTCTATCCACAAAGTTCTACGTTTGCACATTTGATCTCATGATTAGTACAGCAATCAAACGTGTACCTCTGCTTGTCAAGAACTAGCAGCACACATCTGGATGATGAGATTCTACTCCAGGTCTTCCCACATCATCAAATGCACCACCAGTATTCAAGTTGCCTATTCCAGAGAGCTATGTATCCAGGCACTAAAACAGATTTGTTAGCAAAATTGCTGGCTTGTCTTGTGACAATAATCTATTACTTTGAAACTGGCTTCTACTGGAAACTTGGATCCTCTGATTGAATCTTCTTCTTCATTGATACAAGAAGCATGATGCAATAGAAGGGTACATGTATTCACAGCCTTCTTCACTCAAACAACTTTGATGGAGAGCAACTTTAATCATGGAGGCAAAATCATGAACTCCCACTTCATTTTTGGTTGTAAGCTTGGTTGCAACCCAACAGCTTTCCACATATACAGGGATTGTTCAATGCTTTTGGCCATGCACATTGTTCATCCAGTTGCCTACTGTAAGAAATGTTCATACTGAGCAATTAGGTAGCTTCTTGGAGTGTGGAACTGAGGGAGTTTTTTCTAATCAGTTCTTAGGTGGAAGAATGGGCAAACAAGATGCCTTGGAGAGTATCCACCTTTCACTACTTGGTAGTATTCCTCAAACTTATACTTCCTGCAGCCTTTGTTTCCTCCCTCTTCCGTCAAGACCTTCAGGAATCATTGCGGTGAGTACCATCAACATCTTATTTAAAATGTCAAGTATTATTGTTGAAACTTGCCTGTTTTGACAGTCCTGTGGTCTAGTCGTCAGGAAATTGGACTCTAAATCCAATAGCACTAGTGCAATGCTCACAGGACCTTGATAACTACTGTATGTGTTGTTTTGTGAGAATTGCTGAAATTTCTGAATTTTGAGTTCCTCACATATCCCCAATAGACTCATTTATGCATTTTCTTTTTTTTCTTTTCCCCAAAGGATAAGGGGGTTATGAGAGTGGTAGATAGGCTGGTGAGTGGTCTCAGTGCTTTAGTGTTTACTGACCAGTCACTTTTGGACCTTAGAGTTCAAAGACCACTTGATAGAGCCCTTGTTTGCACACCCATTGTTGTTGTTTACAATCTTCAATTCATGTAAAAATTGTGGAAATAGTTGTGTTTTGTGGGTTGTGGTTGTAAGCAATTCTGCCAGAAAATAGAGAAACAAAATGGATGCATATTCTCCATATGAATTGGGGAATTGGGGTTCAGATGTGATGCAAAAGTTAATTTATGTTTTGAGTGTGTATGCATTGTTCACTGCATGTTCATGTGTGCCTGTCTTTGGTGAGTTACAGGGGTGCAAGTACTTTTGTTACAACTGAATGCAAAGTTCATATAAGTTGGGGTTTGAAACCTCCATAACTGATTTCGTCAAGGTTGCTAAATACAACGTGCAGCATTTTTTTCTCTGGAAGAGAATTTGAGGACAATTCAAGCATTGCTGAAAATTGTAACATACAAAAACTTTATAAAGTGCAAATGTAAAATTATGATTATATGACTGAGATCATATGTCAATTGTCTCACTACACCATTCACTTTGACCGTGGATCAAAAAAATTCTTCCTCAACTACTAAATCTACTGATCTTCTTTTAGAATGAACATAATCAAAAGTGTGCTAGTAGTTTTTAGTATTGGACTTCCTTTTTTTTTTGTCCTTCAATTTGGGAGATTTGATAATTTTATTTTGAAATTGTTGGCAAGTTACATGATTTCAACTCAAAGTTGTTTATTGATAACAATCTCCAATGTGCTATTTTTGAAAAGAATTCTCCCATGTACCTTTATAACCATTACCTTGCTTCAAAATGCTTGAAAGATTTAAAAATACATATATCATCTAAGCCTAATGCACACATCACCATCCCAAAGATATTATTCTGAAAGCTTATTTCTTTAATGTTTAGAAGGTCAATGAGTTTTGTGAAGGGTACTATTTATTATTTTATCAGTATCTCTTAAAACCATGTTTGGAGCAAGTAAGGTTAACCCTTTTGATTCCAATTTCCCACCCATCCATGTACACCATTTTTAAGTCTACAAAAGTTGAATTAAAATTGATGTGTTATAAAATCAATCACCCAACATATATTAACAAACTCAACTTCCTTTTAATAATTGCAAACATTCTTACAGGTGAGGGCACATTAAGGTAATTTTCATGTGTGATTATGCAACTCTCGTTTATGTTTATGTGGTTTTCACCTTGTTATAAATCATTATGAAATTTGCAAACTAAAAACCTATTTCCCAACATAGGTAATCATATAAGACATCTAGGAGGAAAGCATAATGGTCCAACAAATACCTACAAACAAAAGGTGAAAATCCAGAGGTGTAGGTTATTAACAAAATGATCAAGTGAGATGACCAATGCCTCTTTAAAAAAAAGGACCAACAACATGCTAAAACTCTTTAGTTTGTTACATAATGATTTCTGATTGAAAAAAGAATTTAAAAAAAGAAAGAATGGATGAACAAAATATTATCCGTCCTACAAAATGTGGAGGAAAAGGATAAAGAAAATTGATAATAACAAAAACCACATGTAGTGGGTCTTTCACATAGTTCCTCTAAAGTCAGCAATTCATTCAGGCTTATCACCAGTGTTTTTTTTCCCCCCCCCCAATTTCAGATGCTGCATTATTGGCTAGCATCCCAAGAGGGATTAACCATTCAATGGCTACAAGTTTTTACAACCTGTCTGAACAGTAAGGAAAAAAACTAGTTAAAAAAACTGCTAACAAACTAAAAGCAGAGTCCAAATGTGATGAAATTTTAGCCCCCCCCCCCCC